>Ga0247816_10000288_pt1 | contig 30398 bp, 22 predicted proteins | sample UWRJL209509C1_FD_179930 | JGI IMG/M metagenome (GOLD analysis project Ga0247816, IMG submission 179930) | Plant litter microbial communities from Arlington Agricultural Research Station in Wisconsin, United States - UWRJ-L209-509C-1 | ecosystem: Environmental > Terrestrial > Plant litter >...
CAGCGCCATGTGCTGGTGGTCGGCGTGCTGCTTTCCGGTGGCCCATTCGGCAGCATTGATCCGGCTACCCAAAAGCCCAAGGGCTTGAACGTCGACCTGGCCAACGAGTTGGGCCGTCAGTTGGGCGCCGAAGTCCAGCTTGTCCCTGTATTGCCGGCCAACCGCGTGCAGTTCCTGCAACAAGGCAAGGTCGACCTGCTGATCGCGAACATGGAATGGACCGCCGAGCGTGGTGAAATCCTCGGCTTCGTACCCACGCCGTTCTACCGCATCGGCGGTACTGCAGCCGTGCTCAAGGACAGCAAGATTACTCGCTGGGAAGACTTGAAAGACCAGCCAGTCTGCACCTCCCAGGGCAGCAGTTACGTCAAGCCGCTGACCGGGTTTGGCGCCCAGATCAAAGCCTTCAAGAGTTCGTCCGAGTCGCTGCTGGCCCTGCGCGGCAATAACTGTGTAGCGGCGGTGCATGACTCCACCCTGATCAATCCGCTGATCAACGACAGTGCCGAATGGAAGGACTACCGCGCCATCAGCCCGGAACTCAACCCGGCGCCTTCGGTGATCTGGACCCGTCGCGGCGAGAACGACACCCAGGCCAAACTTGACCCTATCGTCCAGGAGTTGCACCGCAGCGGCTGGCTGATCGAAGCCCAAACCCGCAACCGCATCACCCCGGCTTCACCAGCCCTGGTGGAATTGCAAAAACAGTTCAAAGGCGCCTGAACATGACCCTAAAAACCCTCGCGGCCCTGAGCCTGGCGCTGTGTGCCGGCGTCGCTCACGCCGATGCCACCCTGGACAAGATCCAGCAGCGCCACACCATCAGCGTCGGCGTGATCCTCACTGGTCCCCCGTTCGGCACCCTCGACCCCAAGACCGGCGAACACCTGGGCTACAACGTCGAACTGGCCAAGGGCATTGGCCAGGCGCTGGGGGTCGAAACCAAGACCGTTTCGGTGCTCGCGCCCAACCGTGTGCAGTTCCTGCAGCAGGGCAAGGTCGACATCCTGATCGCCAATATGCAGTTCACCGAGGAGCGCGCTGAAATCCTCGACTACGTGCCCACGCCCTACGAGGAAGTCGGCGGCGCGGCGTTGATCCGCAAAGGTGCAGGTATCACGCAATGGGCCGACCTCAAGGGCAAGCCGGTATGTGTGTCCCAGGGCAGCAACTTCATCAAGCCATTGCAGGAAACCTACGGCGCGCAAATCAAAGCGTTCCGCAGCCAGTCCGAATCGCTGCTGTCGCTGCGCGGTAACGGTTGCGTGGCGGCGGTGCACGTCAGCCCGACCATGCACGCGTTGCTCGACGATGCCGAATGGTCCGGCTATGAAATTCCGCTGCCGGGCGACTTGATCCCGTCCAAATCGGTGATCTGGATTCGCAAGGGCGAGCACGACACCCAGGCCAAGCTCGACGCCATCGTCCGCGACTGGCACCGCAGCGGCTGGCTGATCGCCTTGGGCGAGCGCACCGGCATGGCGCCGTCCCAGGCCCTGCGGGATTTGCACGAGCAGTACAGCCATGAGTGATGCGCTATTTGCGACCCTGCAACAACTGCTCGGCGCCGCACACGTGCAGGCCGGCAGCGATGCCTCGGCGTACCTCACAGACAAACAAGGCCGCTACACCGGCCAGGTGATCGCCGCCGTGCACCCGGCCAACACCGATGAAGTGGCTGCCGTGGTGCGGGCCTGCGTTGCGCTGGACACGCCGATCGTGGTCCAGGGCGGCAACACCGGGCTGATGGGCGGCGCCACCCCGGATGCCAGCGGCCGCGCAGTATTACTGCTGCTGGACCGAATGAACCGGGTGCGCACGGTGGACACCGACAACGACACCCTGACCGTCGAAGCCGGCTGCATTCTGCAAAACGTGCAGGACGTGGCCCGCGAAGCCGGCCGCCTGTTTCCCCTGAGCCTGGGCGCTGAGGGCAGTTGCACCCTCGGCGGCAACCTCGGTACCAACGCCGGCGGTACCGCCGTGCTGCGCTATGGCAACACCCGCGAACTGACCCTGGGCCTGGAAGTGGTCACCGCCGAGGGCGAAATCTGGAACGGCCTGCGCGGGTTGCGCAAGGACAATACCGGCTATGACTTGCGCGACTTGTACATCGGCAGCGAAGGCACGCTGGGGATTATCACGGCCGCGACCCTGAAGCTGTTTCCATTGCCCAAGGCCCAGGCTACGGCGCTGCTGGCCTTTGATGAGCTGCCTCAAGCGGTGGCGTTTCTGTCTCATGCCCGCGCCGGTTTCGGCGCCAACCTCACCGCGTTCGAACTGCTGAGCGCCGATTGCCTGGCGTTGTTGCGCGAGCAGTTTCCCGACGGCCCTCAACCGTTTCTCAATGCCAGCCAACCTTGGTTTGCCTTGCTGGAACTCTCGGACAACCACGGCGAAAGCCACGCCCGCGAGGCGTTTGAACAGGTGCTGGGCGAGGCCTTCGATCAGCAATTGCTCGCCGATGCACTGATCGCCGAAAGCCTGGCGCAAAGCGAGGCGCTGTGGCTGTTGCGTGAAAACATGAGCGAGGCGCAGAAGCGCGCCGGGCGCAATATGAAGCACGATATCTCGGTGCCGATTTCCCAGGTGGTGGCGTTCGTTGCGCATACCGATGCGCTGCTGCAACAGCATTTTCCCGGGGTGCGCAACTTCACCTTCGGCCACTTGGGCGACGGCAACCTGCACTACAACGTCGCGCATCCGCTGGGTTCCACGGTGGAGGCGCACATGGCGCATTACGCGCAGCTGAGCCTGCTGGTGCACGACAGCGCTCACGCCCACGGCGGTTCTATCAGTGCTGAACACGGGATCGGCCAGCGCAAGGTCGACCTGCTCGGGCGCTATAAAAGCCCGGTGGAGCTGGACCTGATGCGCCGCATCAAGCAAGCCCTGGACCCAAAAAACCTGCTCAACCCCGGAAAAGTCCTTGAGGTGCAAGCATGACCGTTCGCCTGTCCCAACGGGTGCAGCGCGTGTCGCTGTCCGCCAATGCCGCCGCCAAATCCCGTGTCACCGAGTTGCGTGAGGCCGGTCGCGACATTCTTGACTTGACCACCGGCGAACCGGACTTCGATACCCCCGAACACATCAAGCAGGCGGCCTATGCCGCCATCGCTGGCGGTGCCACCAAATACACCCCGACGCCAGGCGTGAAAGCCCTGCGCGTCGCGGTGCAGCGCAAACTGGCTGAAGAAAACCAGCTGGACTATTCGCTGGCGAACATCGTGATTGCCAACGGCGCAAAACAGATCATCTTCAACGCCTTCGCCGCCACCCTTGATGAGGGTGACCAAGTGCTGGTGCCGACACCGTATTGGCCGTCGTTCCCTGACAGCGTCCGCTTCAATGGTGGCGAGCCGGTTTTTATCGAATGCGGCCTGGAGCAGGGCTGCAAACTGCTGCCGGCCCAACTGGAACAACACATCAATGAGCGCACCCGTTGGCTGATCCTCAACGGCCCCGGCAACCCCAGCGGCGCGGTGTACAGCGCCGACGAGTTGCAGGCGCTGGCCGAGGTGCTGCGCCGCCATCCAGACGTGTTGATCCTGCTGGATGAACTCTACGAACACATTCGTTTCGACGGCCGTGCGGCACAGAGCCTGCTGAACGTCGCCCCTGATTTGCACGACCGCTGCCTGCTGGTAGGCGGTGTGTCCAAGACCTACGCCATGACCGGCTGGCGCATCGGTTTTGGTGCCGGGCCGCACGTCTTGACCAACGCGATGACGGTGGTGCAATCGCAATCCACCTCCGGCGCGTCCTCGGTCGGGCAGGCGGCTGCGTTGGCCGCATTTACGGGTGGGCTGGGTTTTCTGGCGGAACAGGTTGCGGCGTACCAACTGCGTCGGGATTTGCTGCTGATGGCCCTCGGCACCGTTGACGGCCTGCAAGTGCTTGAGCCCCAAGGCGGCTTCTTCGTCTTTGTACGCTGCGCCGGTTTGCTGGGCCGGTATCGCCCGGATGGCCAGCGCCTGAACGACGACGCTGATGTAGTGGACTATCTGCTGGAGGAGGGCGTTGCCGGTGTGGCGGGCAGTGCCTATGGACTGTCGCCGTGGTTTCGCCTGTCCATCGCCACGGCAACCGACAGCGTGGCCGAGGCCGGGCGGCGGATTGCAGTCGCGTGCGGCAGGTTGCGGGGCCACGCATGAGTCATTGGCTGGAGCTTTTCGTCCACTGGACCGCCGGGTTTGGCCTCAACTACAGCTTCCTGCTGGACGCATACCAGCGCGGCACCCTGGAGCAGGGCGCGCTGACCACCGTGCTGTTGTGCCTGTTCACCATCGTCGGCAGTTTGCTGGCCGGGATCACCCTGGCGGCCATGCTGACCTCGGGCAACCCGTGGCTGGCCAAACCGGCGCGGGTGTTTATCGAAGTCACGCGCAATACGCCGACCCTGGTCCAGTTGTACTGCGCGTTTTTGGTGCTGAACATGCTACTGACCCAGGCCGTCGGCACGGCTAACCCGTTGACCCCGTTTGCCTGGGTGGTGATCGTGATCTCGCTGCACAAGGGCGCCTTTCACGCCGAGGCCTTGCGCGCAGGGATTGAAGCGGTGCCCGCCGTGACCCTGGAAGCCGCCAGTTCCCTGGCCTTCAGCAGCCGGCAATTGTTGTGGAATGTGCAGTTGCCGCTGGCCCTGCGCTTTGCCTTGCCGTCGTTGATCAACAACCTGATCGACCTGGTGAAGATGACAGCAGTCGCCTCGGCGATTGCCGTGGGCGACATCACCTACGCGGCCATCATGATCTGGACCCAGAGCGACAACGTGCTGGAACTGATGATCCTGATCCTGAGTTTCTTCGGCTTGCTGAGTTTTACCGTCAATTGTGTGGGGCGCTGGCTGGAAGCGCGCCTGAGGATGCCCGGCTATGGCCATTGATGCTCCGGTGGCCGCTTCGGTGTTCCACTCTTTATTGCAATGGTCACCCGCCCTGGCGGCGGGTTTTGGCCAGAACATTCTGATCAGCCTGGTGGCGATTGCCCTCGGCTCGGTGTTGGGTTTGATCGTGGGGGCGATGGTCATGTCGCCGTTGCGCCTGCTGAATTTACCGGCGCGGATATGGGTGCAGGTTTTTCGCAATGCACCGTGGTTGGTGCTGATCTATTTCACCACCTACGTGTTTCCGTTCGAGATCCATATCGGCAGCAGTTATGTGTCGTTTCCCGACTGGGTCAAAGTGACCATCGGGCTGGCCTTGCCGGCGAGTGCCAACGTCGCGGAAATCTTTCGCGGCGCCATCGCTTCGATCCCCAGCACCCAGTGGGAAGCCGCACGTTCTCTGGCGTTCACCCGTGGCCAGATCTTCGGTTCGATCATCCTGCCGCAGTGCTTCAAACGCATGCTGCCGCCGTGGATGAACCTGTATGCGGTGATCACCATGGGCACCGCCCTGGCGTCCCTGGTCGGTGTGCATGACGTGATCGACACCGCGCAAATCGCCAGCAATACCGTGAACATGACCGGCTTTACCGTGTTGATTTACCTGAGCCTGCTGGTGCTGTTCTTTGCCTACTGCTACCCGATTTCCCGTCTGACCCAACGCCTGGAGCGACGTTATGCCTTCTATTGAACCCTTGGTCAGCCTGCGGGATTTGCAGTTGTCATTCGGTGACAACCAGGTGCTCAAGGGCATCGACCTGGACGTGCATCGCGGCCAGGCGGTGTCGATCATCGGCCCTTCGGGCTCGGGCAAGTCAACGATTCTGCGCTGCATCACCGGCCTGTTGCAGCCCCAGCGCGGCAGCATCCGCGTGGGCCAAACCCAGGTCGACACCCTTACCCAGGAAGCCCAGCGCATCGAGCTGCGCAAGCGTGTCGGTTTTGTGTTCCAGCAATACAACCTGTTTCCGCACTTGTCGGTGCTGGAAAACCTGGTGATCGCGCCGCGCAAGGTGCTGGGCCGCAACCGCGCCGACGCCGAGAAAGAGGCGCGGGCGTTGCTGGCCAAGGTGCGTATGGAGCACAAGGCCGATGCCTATCCGGGCCAACTGTCCGGTGGCCAGCAGCAGCGCGTGGCGATTGCCCGTGCGCTGGCGATGCGCCCGGAACTGATCCTGTTCGATGAAGTGACCTCCGCACTGGACCCGGAAACTGTCGGTGAAGTGCTGACGGTGATTCGCGAGCTGACCGAAGAAGGCATGACCTGCGTGCTGGTCACCCACGAAATGCGCTTCGCCGAAGAGATCAGCGACATCGTCTACTTCACGGAAAATGGCGTGATCGTCGAGCACGGCAGCGCCGAGCAGATCTTCCAGCGCCCCACCAGTGAGCGCACCCAGGAATTCTTGCGCCATGCGCTCGGCGATCCGGGCCGCCGCCCGCCGATCGCCCATGATCCATACCTGTTGACCAACCTGAGCCGTTACAGCCTGTCTGTCTAGAACATGAGGAATATCGTCATGAGTACCGCAAACCGTGCCGCCGTTATCGAAGACTTTCTCCAGCAAATCCGCGTCATCAACCAGCGCGGCGTAGACCGTGCGGCTTTGGTGGAAATCGTCGGCCTGCTGGAAACCCTGGCCGAGCGCCGCGACCTGTTCAACTTTGCCGAGTTTCCGGCGCCGGTGCCAGGGCAGGGCAGCACCGCGTTCCGTTACCGCCTGAATGACGATGGCGACACCCCGACGCTGTACTTGAACTCGTTGTTGCCGGGCAAAAGCACGATCCCGCACAACCACGAGACCTGGGCGATTATCAGCGCCATTGAAGGCCAGGAAATCAACTACGTGTATGGCCGCAACGATGAAGGGCGCGACGAGGGTTTCACCACCTTGACCCTTGAGAAAGAAGTCATCGTGCAGCCGGGCACGTCTATCTCGTTCCTGGGTGAAGACCTGCACGGGATTCGCGTTGAAGGCGAGCAGGCGACGTTGCACTTTCACCTGTACGGGTTGCCGTTGGAATCGCTGAATGGGCGTTATGGCGTCGAGGCTGATGGGCGAATTCTCAACTACAACGCCTCGCAAATGGCCCCTTCGATCAAGGCCTATCAGTGAGTCTCTAAGCGCACCACACATCAAATGTGAAAGCTGCTTTATGTGGGAGCTGGCTTGCCTGCGATGCAGACGACTCGGTGCGTCGGTTAAACCGCGTCGATGCCATCGCAGGCAAGCCAGCTCCTACATTGGATCTCTGTTTATTCAAGGGGTTTTTATGATCGATCTTTATTACTGGCCTACGGGCAACGGTTTGAAAGTCGGCATCCTGCTGGAAGAGCTTGAGCTGGAGTACCGCCTGGTCCCGGTGAATATCCGCGAAGGCGAGCAGAAGCACGAAAGCTTCCAGCGCATCAGCGCCAACGGGCGAATTCCGGCGATCGTCGATTTTCGTGAAGACGCGCCGCTGAGCCTGTTCGAGTCCGGTGCAATCCTCAATTACCTGGCAGACAAGGCCGGACGCTTCCTGCCCGCGGCCGGCACCGTCGAGCGCCAGAAAGCCCAGGAATGGCTGTTCTGGCAAGTTGGGCATATCACGCCTTACCTGAGCCAACTGCAGGTGTTCAAGGAAAAGGCGCCCCACGCGATTCCGTTCGCCCTGGACCTGCTCAATGCCGAAGCCACGCGCCTTTACCGGGTGCTGGAGCAACGCCTGGGCGAAGTGCCGTATGTGGCGGGGGAATATTCCGTCGCCGACATCGCGATTTTCCCGTGGATCCAGCCGCAACGTCAGGGCCAGGACCTGGCGGATTACCCGTATATCCGAGCCTGGCGCCAGCGCATCAAAGAGCGTCCGGCGGTGCAGCGGGCCTATGCCAAAGGCCGTGAAGTAGCGGCAGGCGAGCGCTCGCTGGCCTTGCAATAACCCTTCTTTTTTTCTTGCGGGACTGTCATGAGCCAGACCAACACACCGACCATCACCCCCGTTCAATTGCAGCATTGGCTGTTCGACGGGCAGGAGATCGCCCTGTTCGACGTGCGTGAGCACGGGCAATACGGCGAAGCCCACCTGTTCCACGGGGTGAACCTGCCCTACAGCCGCCTGGAGCTGGAAGTGCGACGCCTGGCGCCCAATTCCCAGGTGCGCCTGGTGATTTACGATCAGGACGGCGGTGATGTGGCCGTGCGTACGGCGCGACGCTTGCTGGCCTTGGGTTACGTGAATGTGCATATCCTGGAAGGCGGCGCTGACGGTTGGCAGGCCGCCGGCTTGCAGCTGTTTGCCGGGGTGCATGTGCCGTCAAAAGCCTTTGGCGAACTGGTCGAGGAGGCCAGCCACACGCCCCATGTCACCGCGCAGCAACTGGCCGACTGGCAAGCCACGGGGGAGCCGCTGGTAGTGCTGGACGGCAGGCCGTTCGATGAATACCGCAAGATGACCATTCCCGGTTCCATCTGCTGCCCCAACGGTGAATTGGGCTATCGCGTGCATGACCTGGTGCCGGACGAAACGACGCCTATCGTGGTCAATTGCGCCGGCCGCACCCGCAGCATTATTGGCGCCCAGACCCTGATCAACCTGGGCGTGAAGAACCCGGTGTATGCCCTGGAAAACGGCACCCAGGGTTGGTACCTGGCGGACTTCACGCTGGAGCATGGCAGCACTCGGCGGTATGTCGACCAGGTTTCAACCGACCTGGCCCCGCAGCGTCAGGCTGCTCGCCAACTGGCTGAGCGGGCAGGGGTCGTCACCGTTGCCGCAGAGCAGGTTCGGCAATGGGCGGCTGACCCTCGACGCAGTCTGTTCCTGTGCGACGTACGCACCGCCGAGGAGTTTGCCGCTGGCAGCTTGCCGGGCGCGCAACACACGCCGGGCGGGCAGTTGATCCAGTCCACCGATCTTTACATCGGCGTGCGTCAGGCGCGGGTGGTGCTGGTGGACAGTGATGGTGTGCGTGCGCCGATTGTCGCCAGTTGGCTGCGCCAGTTGGGGCATGAGGCGTATGTGCTGGCTGAAGGCATTGATAGCGGCCTGGCCTTGCCAGTCGTGAAACCAGTGGCTTATGAGCCGTTGCCATTGATCTCGGTGCAAGCATTGGTTGCTGCATTGAACGATGACGAAGTGACGTTGATCGACCTGCGCCCGAGCATGGTTCATCGCAAGGGCCGTATTGCCGGCTCGCACTGGTCGATTCGTTCACTGCTGGCCGCCGGCTCGCGTCCCTTGGTGTTGCTGGCCGACGACCCGGCGCTGGCAGCTTTCGCCGCGCTGGAGCTGCCCGCCACCGTACGTTTGCTCGACGGAGGCTTTGAGGCCTGGGTGGCGGCAGGCTTGCCGGTGATTGAAGGCGCGCAAACGCCACCCGACCTGCAATGTATCGACTTCCTGTTCTTTACCCACGACCGCCACAGCGGCAACAAGGATGCGGCACGCCAATACCTGGCGTGGGAAATTGGCTTGCTCGCACAAATGAGTGACGCGGAAATCGCCAGCCTCAAGCCCCTGGCGCCGGCTTCGCGGGTGCGCACCCGGCTGATCCACGCTGCGCGTACTGAGAAGGGCAACGGTGGGCGCGCCGTGAATGTCCCGATCACTCGCCTCAGCACGGTGCTTTTCGACAACCTGGCGCAGATGCGCGATGCACGGTCCCGGCGCGACAGTGAGCGCGTACTGAGTTACGGCGCGCGGGGCAATCCAACGGCGTTTGCCCTGGAAGACCTGGTCACCGAACTGGAAGGCGGCTACCGCACGCGTTTATATGGCACTGGCCTGGCGGCGGTCGCGCAGACCTTCCTGGCTTACCTGCGCCCTGGCGATCATGTGCTGATCACCGACGCGGTGTATTCGCCGGTGCGCAATCTGGCCCGCGAATTCCTCCAGCCGTTTGGCATCGAGGTCAGCTATTTCGCCCCGGACGGCAGCGGCCTGGAAGCGCAACTGCAAGCCAACACCAAAATGGTCTACACCGAAGTGCCCGGCTCGTTGCTGTATGAACTGTGCGATTTGCCCGCGATTGCTGCGTTGTGCAAGCCTCGGGGTATCCTGGTGGCGGTCGACAATACCTGGGGCTCGGCCTATCTGTACCGGCCGCTGGCCCTGGGCGCCGATATCTCGATCATGGCATTGACCAAGTACCTGAGCGGCCATAGCGACGTGATGATGGGCAGCGTGTGCACCCGCGAAGGCGTCTGGCCGGCCTTGGGCAGAATGAGCGACACCTTTGGCAATGCGGTCAGCGCCGATGATGCTTACCTGGTCCTGCGCGGGGCACGCACCCTGGCAACGCGTCTGGATGTACACGAACGCCAGGCGCTGGCGATTGCCCAGTGGTTGCAGGCGCAGCCGCAGGTCAAGCAGGTGTTTCATCCGGCATTGCCGGAACATCCGGGGCATGCCTTGTGGCGGCGGGATTTCAGCGGGAGCAATGGCTTGTTGTCATTCGAACTGAGCAGCGCCGATGCAGGCTATGTCGCGCGGTTTATCGACGGGTTGCAGGTGTTTGGGTTGGGCGCCTCGTGGGGCGGCTATGAAAGTCTGGTGACCGTGGCTGACACCCAAGACCGGGACAGCGCAGTCGACCGTGGATTGAACCCGGTGGTGCGCCTGCATGTGGGGCTGGAGGATGTGCAAGTGTTGATCGAGGATTTGCAGCGCGGGTTTGCGGCGGCGGGGCATTAAGCGTCCTCTGATGACAATTTGCGTCTGGCCATAGGTGCCAAACGCACTTTGTGTTTAACTTCGGCACCTGAAATTCGTTTCAACACCACCACTAGAAGGATTACGTTCATGGCTCAAGTTACCCTCCGAGGCAACCCTATCCAAATCAACGGCGAGTTGCCGGAAATCGGTGCCAAGGCACCTGACTTCTCCCTGGTTGCCGGTGATCTGTCCACCGCCACCCTGGCTACCTTTGCCGGCAAGCGCAAAGTGCTGAACATCTTCCCAAGCGTCGATACCCCGACCTGCGCCACCTCGGTTCGCAAGTTCAACACCCAGGTCAATGACGTAGACAACACCGTAGTGCTGTGCATCTCCACTGACCTGCCATTCGCCCAGGCACGTTTTTGTGGCGCCGAAGGCCTGGAAAACGTGAAGAACCTGTCGGACTTCCGGGATGCCGACTTTGCCGTTGACTACGGTGTTGCGATTGCCGAAGGCCCACTCACCGGCCTGACCGCCCGTGCCGTCGTGGTGCTGGACGAAAACGACAATGTGTTGCACAGCGAACTGGTCAGTGAAATTGGCCAAGAGCCGAACTACGAAGCAGCCCTGGCTGTTTTGAAGTAACTGTAACTACGCGTGACTGTCGTTTTGCAGTAACACACGTGATGCAATATTGCGGCCTGGCCTAGTCCAGGCCGTTTTTATTTGCCCTTCAGATGCTTAGATCAGATAGCGAATGGACTAAGCACAAAAGTTAAAAGTTGTAAGTCCAAGGTAAATACCCGGTAAAGGCGCTTTTCTTAAGGCGCTCCAGTGCTTATCTTTCAGCCTCCCAAAGAAGAAGCTCTCGCGCCCAATGGTTGATCAATCCATGCAATCCACCCCCCGTCATTCCCGCCGCTGGCTGTTCGGCTTGCTCGTGCTGCTGGTCATCGCCGTCTTGTGCTGGAAGTTCTGGCCTGGCAGCCACAAGGATGGCGCCGCGCAGAAACCCGCCGGGCACGCTGGCAAGTCGGGGATGATGCGTCCCGGGTTCGGCGGTTCCACCGGCCCGGTGCCGGTGCGCGTCGCGCCTGCAGTGCTGGGGGAATTCCCGGTGTACTACAAGGCTTTGGGCACGGTGACGGCATTGAACACCATCAATGTGCGCAGCCGGGTAGGCGGAGAGTTGGTCAAGATCGCCTTTGAAGAAGGCCAGATGGTCAAGGCCGGTGACCTGCTGGCGGAAATCGACCCGCGCAGTTACCAGAACGCCTTGCTCCAGGCCCAGGGCACGCTTCTGCAAAACCAGGCATTGCTGAAAAACGCCCAGGTCGACGTTGAGCGTTATCGCGGCCTGTACGCTCAGGACAGTATCGCCAAGCAGACCCTGGACACCGCCGAAGCGCTGGTCTTGCAGTACCAGGGCACGGTCAAGACCAATCAGGGCGCGGTGGATGACGCCAAGCTCAACCTCGAATTCACCAAGATCCGCGCGCCGATCACCGGGCGTGTCGGCCTGCGCCAGGTCGACGTCGGCAACCTGGTGGCGGCCAACGACACCACGTTCCTTGCAGTGATCACCCAGACCCAGCCGATCAGCGTGGTGTTCACCTTGCCGGAAAATACCCTGGAAACCGTGCTCGCGCGTTATCACGCCGGTAACAAGCTGCCGGTGCAGGCCTGGGACCGGGGCGATGTAAAGCTGCAAGCCACTGGCGTATTGCAGAGCCTGGACAACCAGATCGACGTCACCACTGGCACCCTGAAATTCAAGGGCCGCTTCGATAACAAGGATCAGGTGCTGTTCCCCAACCAGTTCGTCAACGTGCGCCTGCTCGCCGACACTCTGCATGACGTAGTGCTGGCGCCATCGGCCGCCATCCAGTTCGGCAACAACGGCACCTTCGTCTACGTGCTTGATGGCGACAAGAAGGTCAAGATTCGTCCGCTGGTGGTCGGTGACACCGACGGCAACAACACCGTGATCAAGCAAGGCCTGGCCGCGGGCGACCGTGTAGTGCTCGAAGGCACCGACCGCCTGAAGGATGACAGCGACGTCGAAGTGGTGAATGACAGCAGCGAAGTCCCGACAACCCCGACCGAGCACCTGCAAGGCAAACCCACTGCAAAGGGCGAGAACACTCCGGCTGATGCCGGCAAGGCGCAAAAGGGCGGCGCATGAACATCTCGCGGCTGTTCATCCTTCGCCCGGTAGCCACTACCCTGAGCATGCTGGCGATTATTCTGGCCGGTGCGATTTCCTATCGAATGCTGCCGGTCTCGGCCTTGCCCCAGGTGGACTACCCGACTATCCGGGTCATGACCCTGTACCCCGGCGCCAGCCCCGATGTAATGACCAGCGCGGTGACCGCGCCTCTTGAGCGTCAGTTCGGGCAAATGCCCGGCCTGACCCAGATGGCGTCCACCAGCTCCGGTGGCGCTTCGGTGTTGACCCTGCGCTTCAACCTCGACATCAACATGGATGTCGCCGAGCAACAGGTGCAGGCCGCGATCAACGCCGCCACCAACTTGCTGCCCAAGGATTTGCCGGCGCCGCCGGTGTACAACAAGGTCAACCCGGCAGACACCCCAGTGCTGACCCTGGCGATCACCTCCAAGACCATGCTGCTGCCCAAGCTCAATGACCTGGTCGACACGCGCATGGCGCAGAAGATCGCGCAGATCAGCGGCGTCGGCATGGTCAGCATCGCCGGCGGCCAGCGCCAGGCGGTGCGAATCAAGGTCAACCCGGAGGCCTTGGCGGCCAACGGTTTAAACCTGTCGGACGTGCGCACCCTGATTGCCGCGTCCAACGTCAACCAGCCCAAGGGCAACTTCGACGGCCCGACCCGGGTGTCGATGCTCGACGCCAACGACCAGTTGGTGTCACCCAAGGAATACGCCGAGCTGATCCTCGCCTACAACAACGGCGCGCCGTTGCGGCTCAAGGATGTGGCACAGATCGTCGACGGCGCCGAGAACGATCGCCTCGCCGCGTGGGCCAATGAAAACCAGGCGGTATTGCTGAACATTCAGCGCCAGCCTGGGGCCAACGTCATCGAAGTGGTGGACCGGATCAAGGCGCTGTTGCCGAGCATCACCGACAACTTGCCGGCGGGCCTGGACGTGACGGTGTTGACTGACCGTACCCAGACCATCCGTGCTTCGGTCAAGGACGTGCAACACGAATTGCTGATCGCGATTGCCCTGGTGGTGATGGTGACGTTCCTGTTTCTGCGCCGTTTCAGCGCCACCATCATCCCCTCGATTGCCGTGCCGCTGTCATTGGTGGGTACGTTTGGCGTGATGTACCTGGCCGGTTTTTCCATCAACAACCTCACGTTGATGGCCCTGACCATCGCCACCGGTTTTGTGGTGGACGATGCCATCGTGATGCTGGAGAACATTTCCCGGTATATCGAGGAAGGCGAGACGCCAATGGCGGCCGCCCTCAAGGGCGCCAAGCAGATTGGCTTCACGCTGATTTCCCTGACCTTGTCGCTGATCGCGGTATTGATCCCGCTGCTGTTCATGGCCGATGTGGTCGGGCGGCTGTTCCGTGAATTTGCCATCACCCTGGCGGTGGCGATCCTGATTTCCCTGGTGGTGTCCCTGACCTTGACGCCGATGATGTGCGCGCGTTTGCTCAAGCGCGAACCCAAGGAAGAAGATCAGGGCCGTTTCTATAAGGCCAGTGGTGCCTGGATCGACTGGTTGATCGAGGCCTACGGGCGCAAATTGCAGTGGGTGCTCAAGCACCAGCCGTTGACCCTGTTGGTGGCCATCGCCACCCTGGGCCTGACGGTGGTGCTGTACCTGGTGGTGCCCAAGGGCTTTTTCCCGGTGCAGGACACCGGCGTGATCCAGGGGATCTCCGAGGCGCCACAGTCGATTTCGTTTGCCGCCATGAGCCAGCGCCAGCAGGCTTTGGCCAAGATCATCCTGCAAGACCCGTCGGTGGAGAGCCTGTCGTCGTATATCGGCGTGGATGGCGATAACGCCACGCTCAACAGCGGCCGCTTGCTGATCAACCTCAAGCCTCACAATCAGCGGGACTTGAGCGCGGCGCAGATCATTGCGCGCTTGCAGCCGGAGGTCGACAAGCTGATAGGTATCCGCCTGTTCATGCAGCCGGTGCAGGACCTGACCATCGAAGATCGTGTCAGCCGTACCCAATACCAGTTCAGCATGTCCTCGCCGGACGCCGATCTACTCGCCACCTGGAGCGGCAAGCTGGTGCACGCCCTCGGCGAATTGCCGGAACTCACCGACGTTGCCAGCGACCTCCAGGACAAAGGCTTGCAGGTGTATCTGGTGATTGACCGTGACGCGGCTTCGCGCCTCGGCGTGTCGGTGTCGACCATCACCGATGCACTGTACGACGCCTTCGGCCAGCGGCAGATTTCCACCATCTACACTCAGGCCAGCCAGTACCGCGTGGTGTTGCAGGCCCAGTCGGGCGAGACGCTGGGGCCAGATGCGCTGAACCAGATCCATGTAAAAACCACCGACGGCGGTCAGGTGCGCTTGTCGAGCCTGGCGCATGTCGAACAGCGTCAGGCGCAATTGGCGATTGCGCACATTGGCCAGTTCCCGGCGGTGATGATGTCGTTCAACCTGGCGCCGGGCGTGGCGCTGGGCAAAGGCGTTGAACTGATCAACCAGACCCAGAAAGACATCGGCATGCCGGTGGGCGTGCAAACTCAGTTCCAGGGCGCGGCCCAGGCGTTCGAGGCTTCGTTGTCGAGCACCTTGCTGCTGATCCTGGCGGCGGTGGTGACCATGTACATCGTGTTGGGCGTGCTCTACGAGAGTTACATCCACCCGATTACCATCCTCTCGACCTTGCCGTCAGCGGCGGTGGGGGCCTTGCTGGCGTTGCTGCTCAGTGGCAACGACCTTGGGATGATCGCGATCATCGGCATCATTTTGCTGATCGGTATCGTGAAGAAGAACGCGATCATGATGATCGACTTCGCCCTCGACGCAGAGCGTAACCAGGGGCTGGACCCTGAGACCGCGATCTATCAGGCGGCGCTGTTGCGCTTCCGGCCGATCCTGATGACCACCTTGGCCGCGCTGTTTGGCGCGGTGCCATTGATGTTGGCGAGCGGCTCCGGTGCAGAATTGCGCCAACCGCTGGGCCTGGTGATGGTTGGCGGTTTGCTGGTGAGCCAGGTATTGACGCTGTTCACCACGCCGGTGATCTACCTGTACTTCGACCGCCTGGGTCGCCGCTGGCGCAAACAGCCCGAGCGCCTGGAGCCGGTTGAGTCATGAACCTCTCCGGACCGTTTATTCGTCGGCCGGTAGCGACCATGCTGCTGAGTCTGGCGATCATGCTGTTGGGCGGCGTCAGCTTCAATTTGCTGCCGGTTTCACCTTTGCCGCAGATCGACTTCCCGGTGATCGTGGTTTCGGCCAGCTTGCCTGGGGCCAGCCCCGAGGTGATGGCGTCCACCGTCGCTACGCCGCTGGAACGATCCTTCGGCGCGATTGCCGGCATCACCACCATGAGCAGTTCCTCGAGCCAGGGTTCGACCCGAGTAATCCTGGCATTCGACTCCGGTCGCGACATTAATGGCGCGGCGCGGGAAGTGCAAGCGGCCATCAATGCCTCGCGCAACCTGCTGCCCAGCGGCATGCGCAGCATGCCCACCTATAAAAAGATCAACCCGTCCCAGGCACCGATCATGGTGTTGTCGCTGACCTCGGACGTACTACAGAAAGGCCAGCTCTACGACCTGGCCTCGACGATTCTCTCGCAAAGCCTGTCCCAGGTGCCGGGCGTTGGTGAAGTGCAGATCGGTGGCAGCTCTTTGCCTGCCGTGCGCATCGAGTTGGAACCCAAGGCCCTCGACCAGTACGGCGTGGCCCTGGACGATGTGCGCAACACCATTGCCAACGCCAACGTGCGCCGGCCCAAAGGCTCGCTGGAAGACAGCCAGCGCAACTGGCAGATCCAGGCCAACGACCAGTTGGAGAAGGCCAAGGACTACGAACCGCTGCTGATCCGCTACCAGGACGGCGCCGCGCTGCGCCTGGGTGATGTGGCGAAAATCACCGACGGGGTCGAAGACCGCTACAACAGCGGCTTCTTCAACAACGACTCGGCGGTGCTGCTGGTGATCAACCGCCAGTCCGGCGCCAACATCATCGAGACCGTCAAACAGATCAAGGCGCAGTTGCCGGCGCTGCAAGCGGTGCTGCCGGCCAGCGTCAAACTGAACCTGGCGATGGACCGCTCGCCGGTCATTACCGCCACTTTGCACGAAGCCGAAATGACCCTGCTGATCGCCGTGCTTCTGGTGATCCTGGTGGTGTACCTGTTCCTCGGTAACTTCCGCGCTTCGTTGATTCCAACGCTTGCAGTGCCGGTGTCGCTGGTGGGCACCTTTGCCGTGATGTACCTGTTCGGGTTCTCCCTGAACAACCTGTCGCTGATGGCCTTGATCCTCGCTACCGGGCTGGTGGTGGACGATGCCATCGTGGTGCTGGAGAACATTTCCAGGCATATCGATGACGGTGTGCCACCGATGAAAGCGGCTTACCTGGGGGCCCAGGAAGTCGGCTTTACCTTGCTGTCGATGAACGTGTCGCTGGTGGCGGTGTTCCTGTCGATCCTGTTTATGGGCGGGATCGTCACCAGTTTGTTCCGCGAATTTTCCATCACCCTGGCGGCGGCGATCATCGTCTCGCTGGTGGTCTCGCTGACCCTGACCCCGATGCTCTGCGCCCGCTGGCTCAAGCCCCATGTCAAAGACGAGCAGACCGGTTTGCAGCGCTGGAGCCAGAAGGTCAACGACCGTATGGTCGCAGGCTACGCCACCAGCCTGGATTGGGTGCTGCGCCATCGGCGCCTGACCCTGCTCAGCCTGTTTATCACCGTGGGCGTGAACATCGCGCTGTACGTGGTGGTGCCGAAAACCTTCATGCCTCAGCAGGACACCGGCCAGTTGATTGGCTTCGTGCGTGGCGATGACGGGCTGTCCTTCAGCGTGATGCAGCCAAAAATGGAGATCTTCCGCAAGGCAGTGTTGAAGGACCCTGCCGTGCAAAGCGTGGCGGGTTTTATCGGCGGCAACAGCGGCACCAACAACGCGGTGATGCTGGTGCGCCTCAAACCCATCAGCGAGCGCAAGATTTCTGCCCAGGCGGTGATCGAGCGCATGCGCAAGAACGTGCCACCTGTGCCCGGCGGTCGCTTGATGCTGATGGCCGACCAGGACCTGCAATTTGGTGGCGGTCGCGACCAGACCACCTCGCAATATTCCTACATCCTGCAAAGTGGCGACCTGGCCGCCTTGCGCCTGTGGTATCCAAAAGTAGTGGCGGCCTTGCGCGAGCTGCCGGAACTGACCGCCATCGACGCCCGGGAAGGCCGTGGCGCGCAACAGGTTACGCTGATTGTCGACCGCGACCAGGCCAAGCGCCTCGGGGTGGACATGGACATGGTCACGGCGGTGCTGAACAACGCCTACAGCCAGCGGCAGATTTCCACCATCTATGACAGCCTCAACCAGTACCAGGTGGTGATGGAGGTCAATCCGAAATACGCCCAAGACCCGATCACGCTTAACCAGATGCAGGTCATTACCTCCACCGGTGCGCGAATACCGCTGTCGACCATTGCACACTATGAAAACAGCCTGGCAGACGACCGCGTCAGCCACGAAGGCCAGTTCGCTTCAGAGAACATCGCCTTCGACATGTCGCCTGGCGTCACGGTAGAGCAGGGCACCGCCGCCATCGAGCGGGCGATTGCCAAGGTAGGCCTGCCGGAAGATGTGATCGCCAAGATGGCCGGCACCGCCGATGCCTTTGCGGCGACCCAGAAGGGCCAGCCCTTCATGATCCTCGGCGCGCTGGTGGCGGTGTATTTGGTGTTGGGGATTCTGTATGAGAGCTATATTCATCCGCTGACGATCCTCTCGACCTTGCCGTCGGCGGGCGTCGGCGCGTTGCTGTCGATTTATTTGCTGGGGGGCGAGTTCAGCCTGATCTCCCTGCTGGGGCTGTTCCTGTTGATCGGGGTGGTGAAGAAAAACGCTATCTTGATGATCGACCTGGCGCTGCAACTGGAGCGCAAGGACGGCATGAGCCCGCTGGAATCAATCCGCAGCGCCTGCCTGTTGCGGCTGCGCCCGATCTTGATGACCACCCTGGCGGCGATCCTTGGTGCCTTGCCGCTGCTGCTCAGCAGCGCTGAAGGTGCAGAAATGCGCCAGCCCCTGGGCCTGACGATTATCGGTGGCCTGGTGTTCAGCCAGATCCTGACCCTCTACACCACGCCTGTGGTTTACCTTTATCTCGACCGCCTGCGCCACCGTTTCAACGGTTGGCGCGGAGTGCGTACCGATGCTGCCTTGGACACTGCGCTATGACCGATTCAACGTTTCCAAAATTGGCCATGACCCGGGGTTCCCGCCTCCTGAGCCTTGCGCTTTGCGGGGTTATGCTCAGCGCCTGCGCCGTCGGCCCGGATTACAAGCGCCCGCAGCTCACCGAGCCTGCCCAGTACAAAGAGGCCGAAGGTTGGCGCCAGGCTGCGCCCAGTGATTCGCTGGCTCGCGGCGCATGGTGGGAGTTGTACAACGACAAGCAACTCGATGAGTTGGTAGAAAAACTCAACAATTCCAACCAGACCGTAGCCCAGGCCGAAGCGCGTTTTCGCCAGACCCAGGCGCTGGTGCGCAGCTCGCGCGGGGCGTTCCTGCCCACCGTTGACCTGAGCGCCGGGAAAACCCGCGCGAGCCAAGGCACAGGCAGCAGCAATGCCAGCCTGAGCAGCTCCAGCAGCGGTATTCGCGACACCCTCCAGACCCAGTTGGGCGTTAGTTGGGAAGCAGACATCTGGGGCAAATTGCGCCGTGGCCTTGAGGCCAACGAAGCCAGCGCCGAGGCCAGCTCTGCCGACCTCGCGGCCATGCGCCTGAGCCAGCAATCGGAACTGGTGCAGAACTACCTGCAACTGCGGGTCATGGATGAGCAGACCCGCTTGCTGCAAGCCACGGTCGAGACTTATCAGCGCTCCTTGCAAGTGACCGAAAACCAGTACCGCGCCGGCGTGTCCGGCCGGGACGCCGTCGCCCAGGCGCAAACTCAGCTGAAAAGCACCCAGGCCAGCATGATTGATCTGATCTGGCAGCGTGCGCAGTTGGAAAATGCGATTGCCGTGTTGATCGGCGTGCCACCGTCCAACTTTGATCTGGCGGTGAGCAAGGACATTCCTGCGCTGCCGCAGATACCGGTGAACCTGCCGTCACAACTGCTGGAGCGCCGCCCGGACATCGCCTCGGCGGAACGTGCAGTGATCGCGGCCAACGCCAATATCGGGGTGGCCAAGACTGCCTATTACCCGGACCTGACCCTGAGCCTGTCCGGCGGCTACTCCAGCAGTACGTATGCCAACTGGATCAGCCTGCCTAACCGCTTCTGGTCGGTGGGGCCGCAATTGGCCATGACCCTGTTTGACGGCGGCCAACGCTCGGCGGAAGTCGACCGTGCCGAGGCGTCCTACGACGAAACCGTGGCCAAATATCGCCAGACCGTGCTCGACGGTTTCCGCGAAGTGGAAAACTACATGGTCCAGCTCAAGGTCCTGGAAGATGAAGCGGGCGTAAGCAACGAAGCGCTGGAAGCCGCACGCGAATCCTTGCGCCTGACCCAGAACCAGTACAAGGCCGGATTGATTGCTTATCTTGATGTGGTCACTGTACAAGCGATTGCCCTGAACAATGAACGTACGGTGCTGACCTTGCTGCAAACCCGGTTGGTGGCCAGCGTGCAACTGATCGCCGCGCTGGGCGGTGGCTGGGACGGGCAGATGCAGTTGAGCGACAAGAAATAAACAACGCCAACTCATGTGGGAGCTGGCTTGCCTGCGATGGCCATGGGTATCTACACATCTTGTGAGTACATATCGGTTGCTGCGGTCGGGGCTTATAGGGGTTCCGCCCTTACGGCGGCTCACTTTTGATAGAACGCAAAAGTAAGCAAAACGCTCTTGCCCCACCACTCGGCACCTCGCTGTGGCTCGGTGTGCCCTCACTCCGGCTTTGGAGCGTGGGCCGCCGCGATGGGCCATCCTTGGCCCAGCGCGGCTAAACCGGCGTCCTGCCGGTTTACCCACGCTCCAAATCCTGCGTTCGGCCATCGTGGTTTAACGGGGCGCCTAAGATCAAGATCAAGATCAAAAGCAAGAGCACGGCGGCCTAGTAGCCGACCTGAGTGGTAGAAGCAAAAGCAAATGCAAAAGCCAACGCGATCCGGTGTGGGCACTGGCTCTTCTGTGGGAGCTGGCTTGCCTGCGATGGCCGCACCTCGGTCTACCTGAAAAAAACACAGTTCAAATGTGGGAGCGGGCTTGCTCGCGAATGCGGCGGGTCAGTTGATACATGCATGACTGACACACCGCCTTCGCGAGCAAGCCCGCTCCCACAGGGGTATCGCATTTCTTCAGGTGGACCGTGGTGAGGCCATCGCAGGCAAGCCAGCTCCCACAAGAGCCAGCGCCCACAGAAAAAATCCATGCCCACAGAAAAATCGTTTTTGCACTTGATCTACTGTTGATCTGCTTCTACCACTCAGGTCGGCTTTCAGGCCGCCGTGCTTTTGATTTTGATCTTAGGCGCCCCGTTAAACCACGCTGGCCGAACGCAGGATTTGGAGCGTGAGTAACCTGGCAGGACGCCAGGTTAGCCGCGCTGGGCCAAGGATGGCCCATCGCGGCGGCCCACGGTCCAAAGCCGGAGTGAGGGCATGCCGAGCCCAGGCGAGGCACCGAGTGGTGGGGCACGGACCTTTTGGTTACTTTTGGCTGGGCCGGCATTCCGGGCGTTTGCCAAAAGTGACCCGCCGTAAGGGCGGAACCCTTAGTAGCCCTGACCGCGGCAACGGATATGTACTCACAAGATGTGTAGATACCCATGCTGTGATGGCCTCACCTCGGCCCACCTGAAAAAACCGGATCAAAAAATGTGGGAGCGGGCTCAAGAAGGCGGTGGATCAGTCGCCACCTGTATTGGCTGACACACTGCTTTCGCGGGCAAGCCCGCTCCCACAGTGGATTCGGACGTTTATTGAGTCAGGTGTTTGACGTCAAATTGCGATTGATGGCTGTACGACAATATTTCAGGTGTACAAGAATTATTCTCGCTACAATCCCCGACTTTTCACCCCGGCATGAAGCCGTTTGGCTCATTGGCCACGAGAAGTCCCATGCTCATCGGTAGTTATTCCCCCGCGCTGGTCCTGATTTCCCTGTTTGTTGCGATTCTCGCCTCCTATACCGCGCTGGACCTGACTGGCCGCATCGCCACGGCAAAAGGCCGCGCCGTTTACCTGTGGATGGGAGGCGGAGCGCTGGCGATGGGGGTGGGCGTCTGGTCCATGCACTTTATTGGCATGTTGGCGTTCAAGCTGCCTATCAGCCTTGGCTACGACGTCGGCATCACTTCGCTATCGTTGTTGATTGCGGTGCTTTCCTGCGGCTTCGCTTTATGGCTGGTCAGCCAACCGCGTTTGCCCGCGTGGCAACTGGCCTTCGGCGCGCTGATCATGGGCGCGGGTATCAGTGCGATGCACTACACCGGCATGGCCGCGATGCGCATGACCCCAGGCATCGACTATGACCCCACGCTGTTTGGCGCCTCCCTGCTGATCGCCGTCGGTGCTTCGGCGGCGGCGCTGTGGATCGCATTCAACCTGCGGCGCAACACGCCTTATGTACGCCTGGCCCGCGGCGGGGCGGCGATGGTCATGGGCGTGGCGATTGTCGGTATGCATTACACCGGCATGGCGGCCGCGCGTTTCGCCGATGGCAGTTTCTGCGGCGCGGCGCTGACGGGCCTGAACGGCAAGGGGCTGGATAACCTGGTGCTGGTGACCACCCTGGCGGTGTTGATCATTGCGCTGCTGACTTCTTTGCTTGATGCCCGCCTTGAAGCACGCACTGCCGTGCTGGCTGATTCACTGACCCAGGCCAACCAGGAACTGACCCATCTGGCCCTGCATGACACGCTGACTGGTCTGCCCAATCGCACCTTGCTGGCCGACCGCATCCAACAGGCCATGCAAGTGGTGAATGAGCAAGGTGGTTGTTTCGCCTTGATGTTTATCGACCTGGACGGCTTCAAGCCGGTCAACGATGCCTTTGGTCATCACATGGGGGACCAGTTGCTGCAGGAAGTCGGCCGGCGCCTGCGCCAGGACCTGCGCAGCCAGGACACCCTGGCCCGTATCGGTGGTGACGAGTTTGTATTGCTGGTGCAACTGAACCAACCGGACGACGCCTTGCGCCTGGCCGAACGTCAGGTGGGTTTGATCAACCAGGCGTTCCAGGTCGCCGAGCACGAGTTGAAAATCTCCGCGAGTGTCGGCATCGCCTTGTTCCCCGGAAACGGTGGCACGCCCCAGGAGTTGCTGATGAACGCCGACGCGGCGATGTATCACGCCAAGGGCATGGGCAAGAACGGCTACAGCTTCTTCGACGTTTCGATGAACACCAACGCGCGCAAACAACTGCAACTGTTGCAGGACTTGCGCAACGCGCTGGAGCACGAGCAGTTTCGGCTTTATTACCAACCCAAATTCGACGCCGTCAGCGGCCGCCCGGTAGGTGCCGAAGCACTTCTGCGCTGGGAGCATCCGCAACAGGGCCTGCTGTTGCCGGACAAGTTTATCGAGCTGGCGGAAAAAACCGGGCTGATCATCCCCATCGGCGAGTGGGTGCTCAATGAGGCCTGTCGCCAGATGCAGGTCTGGTACGCCGAGGGTTATCACGACTGGCGCATTGCGGTGAACCTCTCGGCGCTGCAGTTCTGCCACGCCGGGTTGGTCAACAGTGTTGGCAAGGCCCTTGAGCGTCACCAGTTACCGGCCAACAGCCTGACCCTGGAAATTACCGAAACCACCGCCATGAGCGATGCCGACGCGAGCATGACGGTATTGCAGGCGCTATCGGACATGGGCGTCGACCTGTCCATCGACGACTTTGGCACCGGCTATTCGAGCCTGATGTACCTCGAGCGTTTGCCGGCCAATGAGCTGAAGATCGACCGTGGCTTTGTTCGTGACCTGGAACATGACGGCGACGATGCGGCTATCGTCTCTGCCATCGTTGCCCTCGGCCAGGCGTTGGGCCTGCGGATCGTCGCCGAAGGCGTGGAAACCGATGCACAGCAGAGTTTCCTCACGCGGCTGGGGTGTAATTCTCTGCAAGGTTATCTGCTGGGGCACCCGCTGCCTGCCGCGGGTTTCATGGCTGACATCCGGCGGGCCGAGCAACTGGAGAGCAGTGAATCGTTGACGTGAGCCCATGCAAAACCTGTATGGCGCAGGTAGTATTGGATCCAACAGTTCACGTTGAACCAGGAGACCGTACACATGGATAAAGTCGTCGTCATCACCGGTGGCAGTCGTGGGATCGGGGCCGCCACGGCGTTGTTGGCTGCCGCCCAGGGCTACCGCATCTGCATCAACTTTCAATCCGATGAAGAAGCTGCCCAGCGCGTACTGGAACAAGTGCGTGCCCTCGGCGCCACCGCCATCGCGGTGCGTGCCGATGTCAGCATCGAAGATGAAGTAATCGCTCTGTTCAACCGAGTAGATGCCGAGTTGGGGCGGGTGACGGCGCTGGTCAACAACGCGGGCACTGTGGGGCATAAGTCGCGAGTCGATGAGATGTCCGAGTTTCGTATCCTGAAGACTCTCAAAACCAACGTGCTGGGGCCGATCCTGTGTGCCAAGCATGCTGTGCTGCGCATGTCGCCCAAACATGGCGGGCAGGGTGGCAGCATTGTTAACGTTTCATCGGCTGCGTCGCGTTTGGGTTCGCCGGGGGAATACGTTGATTACGCAGCCTCCAAAGGCGCGTTGGATACCTTCACCCTTGGGCTTTCCAAGGAAGTGGCGGGTGAGGGGATCCGGGTTAATGGCGTACGGCCGGGCTTCATCTTCACCGATTTCCACGCCCTGAGCGGTGATCCGGATCGGGTCAGCAAGTTGGAGCCAGGGATTCCCATGGCTCGTGGCGGGCGGGCCGAGGAAGTGGCGGAAGGGATTATCTGGTTGCTGTCGGACAAGGCCTCGTACGCTACCGGGACCTTTATCGATCTGGCGGGCGGTCGCTAGATTTACAGCGGTTGGCCGGGCATGCCCGGCCTTATTCCCAACCCCAGCGCCTGCGCAAACGCCTCCGGCGTCGGGCTCTGCGGCCAACTTGGCAGTTCCTGCGCCACATTCACCCACGGCTGTTTATGCATCACCCAAATATGTGCCACAGGCGCCATCGTCGGACTGTCGTCCAGGGTCCCGACGCGCAGCACCACGCACCCGGGCGCCGCTGTGGTGGTGTTGTAGATACGGGTATGGCACACGCCGCATAACCAGTGCCTGGCCTGGTGCCCGTCGGCATCATAGGCGTACTCCGTCAGAGGCCCCGATACATCCAGGGCGTCCGTCGGCAACAGCGTATGCAACGCAAAGGCGCTGCCGCTCCAGGTCTGGCAGTGCTGGCAATGGCAGGCGTAAGCCGCCAGTGGGGCGTTGGCATCAAGGGTGTAGGTCACGCTGGCGCAGCGACATTGGCCGGTGAGTGTCATCAAAAACGATCCTTTACAAAGAGAGGGCAAGTAGCCCATCGGTTATGCTCGCCAGCATGGCCCAGCGCTTCACGAAAGAACATCCGCCAAAACTGCCCACCGGCTCACAGGAAATGTATGAACGCCCCACAACTTCAATGGGAAACCCAGCGTGCGTTTCTGGCGGTACTGCGCACCGGCAGTCTGTCGGGCGCGGCGCGCTTGCTGGGAATCGCCCAGGCCACGGCGCGGCGCCGGATCGAGGCGCTGGAGCAGAGCGTCGGGGTCAGCCTGTTTATCCGCTCGCCCGCCGGGCTGCTGCCCACAGACACGGCCAAGGACCTGATCAGCCACGTCGAAGCCATGGCCGTCGCCGCGAATGCCTTCAACCGTGCGGCTTCGGCCGAGGCGGCGTTGGCCGGCGGCACCGTGCGGCTTGCCAGCGGCAAGCTGCTGGGCGTCGAAGTGTTGCCACCGATGCTGCGTAACCTGCGCCGCAGCCATCCGCAACTGGCGATAGAGCTGAGCGTGTCTAACCGTTTGCAAGCGCTGGCCCGGCAGGAGGCGGATGTGGCGGTACGTATCCGCCGCCCCACCGACGCGAGCGTGGTCACGCGCAAGGCAGGGGATTTGCAGGTTGGCCTGTACGCCGCTCCCGAGTTGCTGGCAGAGCAGGGCACGCCGGACAGCCTCGAACAACTGCGCGATTACCCGGTGATCGGGCCGGATCGCAATCTGCTGGAGATCGGCTTTCTGCGCGAACAGGGTTTTGACTGTGGGCCGGAACGCTCCATGGTGCGCACCGACGACCACCTTGCGCAGTTGGCGGCGCTGCGTGCCGGGTTGGGCATCGGTGTGTGTTCCGCTCAACTGGCCCAGCGCCATGGGCTGGTACGGGTGTTATCCGGTCAGGTGGATTTCAGCGTCGACGTATGGATCGCCATGCACCAGGACATGCGCAAGGTGCAGCGTGTCGCGTTGGTATTTGATGGCCTGGGGCAAGCCTTGACGGACTTTTTGAGGACGTAAGCCGCTTCAAGCCCCGAGTGGTGCACGCGCGAATTGAGGCAAGGCAGCAGATTGGCAAGGCGGTGGTGTGGCTGGATCGCGGTCTTCAATAGCCCGGAGCGGCGAGGGCGTATGCTCCCTCGCCGCCATACATCACGGCATTTCAGGCAGTTCCTGAGGGCGCAAGTCGAACACCAGCACCTCGGCATCCTCACCATGGCTCAGGTAGATTTCACGCTCATCGCGCAGCCGGGCGCCATCGCCTTCCTGCAAGCGTTTACCGTTGACCTCAATGCTGCCCCGCGCCACATGGATGTAAGCGTAGCGCTCTGGCGCCAGGGCCAGGCTTGCGGTTTCATAGCCGTTGAACAGCCCGGCATACACCCGCGCATCCTGGCGAACATTCAGCGAACCGTCGGCGCCGTCCGGCGAGATGATTAACTGCAAGCGCCCACGTTTGTGCGACTCGCTGAAATGCTCCTGCTGATAGCGCGGTTCGGCGCCACCCTCATTCGGCACGATCCAGATTTGCAGGAAGCGCACGCCCTGCGTGTGGCTGTGGTTGAACTCGCTGTGGGCCACGCCGCTGCCGGCACTCATCAACTGCACATCGCCGGGGCGGATCACCGAACCGGTGCCCAGGGTGTCCTTGTGTTCCAGGGCACCTTCGAGCACATAGGAGAAAATCTCCATGTCACGGTGCGGGTGTTGGCCGAAGCCCTTGCCGGCGGCAACCCGGTCATCGTTGATCACCAACAGGTCGGAAAAACCCTGTTCCTTGGGGTCCCAGTAGTTGGCGAACGAGAAGGTATGGAACGACTTCAACCAACCGTGATTGGCGGCGCCGCGTTCCGAGGCTTTGCGAAGGGTCAGCATGGGGTGTTCTCCTCAAGGGGAGCAGGGCTGCGTCATGCAGGGCTCCGGGGTGAGAAGAAGGTTACTGGTTAGCTTCAGGTTGATTAAGAAGCTGAAACCGGAATCACTGTCTCTTTCAGGTTGACGATTGCGATCTGCGTGGCTCTGAGGTGATGGCGGTAGCGCAACTGAAGTTTGCGCCAGGCCATCGGGTTAACCCCTTCACTGCGGTTGAACAGGTGACAGAAGTGCGCCTGATCGCAGAAACCACATTCCTGGCTGATTTGCGTCAGGCTCAGGGCAGAACCGATGATCAACACCTTGGCCTGCTTGATGCGCTGCTGACGAATCCATTCCTGGGGCGACATACCCGTGGTGCGCTTGAACGCCCTGGAAAAATGGCTGCGCGACAGCGCACAGGCACGTGCCAACTGCGTCACTTCAAGGGTTTCAGCCAGGTTGGCGAGGATCAGTTGCTTGACCATCTGTTCACGTTGGGCGCACAGCGTTCCAGTGCCAGTTGCGGGTTGGGCCATGATCGTTATCCCTGTTCGATGAGCATTTGCTCACACACCTTACCGGCGAATGAAAACCCAGTGTAGACCGCTATACGCGTCTCTTGTGCATAGCACATACGTGCAATTTTTCTGCGTGGCGTGGTTGCACACTGGGCTCACTGACCCTGCGTCCGGGCCGACACCGTAAAGGAAATCCCATGAGCGCCGATCTGATTCTGTTCAATGGCCAGTTCCACACCGTGGACCGTGAAAACCCGCGCGCCACAGCCGTCGCCATCAGCCAGGGCCGCTTCGTCGTGGTCGGCACCGATGGCGAAGTCATGGCCCTGCGCGGCGGCGCTACCCAAGTCATCGACCTCAAGGGCCGTACGGTGATTCCCGGCCTCAACGACTCCCACCTGCACCTGATCCGTGGGGGCCTGAACTACAACCTCGAACTGCGTTGGGAAGGTGTGCCGTCCCTGGCCGATGCCCTGCGCATGCTCAAGGACCAGGCCGACCGCACGCCCACGCCGCAGTGGGTGCGCGTGGTGGGCGGCTGGAACGAATTCCAGTTCGCCGAAAAACGCATGCCAACCCTGGACGAACTCAACCAGGCCGCACCCGACACGCCGGTATTTGTATTGCACCTGTACGACGGTGCCTTGCTCAACCGCGCCGCACTGCGCGTGGCCGGCTACACCAGGGACACGCCCAACCCGCCCGGCGGCGAGATCGTGCGCGACAGCAACGGCAACCCCACCGGCATGCTGGTGGCCAAACCCAACGCGATGATTCTCTATTCCACCCTGGCCAAGGGCCCGAAACTACCCCTGGAATACCAGGCCAATTCCACCCGCCAGTTCATGCGTGAACTCAACCGCCTGGGCTTGACCAGCGCCGTTGATGCCGGCGGTGGTTTCCAGAACTACCCCGACGACTACGCGGTGATCGAGCAGTTGGCCAAAGCTGATCAGTTGACGGTGCGCATCGCCTATAACCTGTTCACTCAAAAGCCCAAGGAAGAACTCAGCGACTTCAAGAACTGGACTTCCAGCGTCACCCTGCATCAGGGCGACGACTACCTGCGGCATAACGGTGCCGGCGAGATGCTGGTGTTTTCCGCAGCCGACTTCGAAGACTTCCTTGAGCCGCGCCCCGACCTGCCTTTGACCATGGAGCAGGAACTGGAACCGGTGGTGCGCCACCTGGTGGAGCAGCGCTGGCCGTTCCGCCTGCACGCCACCTACAACGAGTCGATTTCGCGGATGCTCGATGTGTTCGAGAAGGTCAATCGCGATATCCCCTTCAACGGCCTGCCGTGGTTTTTCGACCACGCCGAAACGATCACCCCACAGAATATCGAGCGGGTGCGCGCCCTGGATGGCGGCATCGCGATCCAGGATCGCATGGCCTTCCAGGGTGAGTACTTTGTCGAGCGCTATGGAGCCAAAGCCGCCGAGGCCACGCCGCCGATCAAGCGCATGCTGGCCGAGGGCGTGCCGGTCGGGGCCGGTACCGACGCCACGCGGGTATCGAGCTATAACCCGTGGACCTCGCTGTATTGGATGGTCAGTGGGCGCACTGTTGGCGGCCTGGAACTGCACGCCGAAGGATTGCCTCGGTTGACCGCGCTGGAACTGTATACCCACGGCAGCGCCTGGTTCTCTTCCGAGCAAGGCAAGAAGGGCCAGATCAAGGTTGGCCAACTGGCGGACGTGGCGGCGTTGTCGGCGGATTTTTTCAGCATCGATGAAGAAGCGATCAAGTGGATTGAATCGGTGCTGACGGTGGTCGGTGGCAAGGTCGTGTATGGCGCCGGCGACTTTGAAGACGTCGCGCCACCGCGCTTGCCTGTGCTGCCGGATTGGTCGCCCGTGGTCAAGGTGCCAGGCCATTGGCGCCCGACTTCCGCGTTGCAGGCTCAGGTTCACCAATGCAGCGGGCCGTGCGGCGTGCATTCCCATAGCCATGAGCGGGCGCGACTCTCGAACGTCCCGGTCAGCGACTTCCAGGGTTTCTGGGGCGCGTTTGGCTGCTCGTGTTTTGCTTTCTGAATACAACCCCAAGGAGTTCACCCATGACTTACAAACGCCTGAACAAAGATGACGCCGTGGTGCTGCTGGTTGATCACCAGACCGGCCTGATTTCGCTGGTGCAGGACTTCTCGCCCAACGAATTCAAGAACAACGTGCTGGCCCTGGCGGACCTGGCCAAGTTCTTCAAGCTGCCGACCATCCTGACCACCAGTTTTGAAAGCGGCCCAAACGGGCCGATGGTGCCGGAGCTTAAGGAGCTGTTCCCGGACGCGCCCTATATCCCGCGCCCTGGTCAAATCAATGCCTGGGACAATGAAGATTTCGTCAAGGCGGTGAAAGCCACCGGTCGCAAGCAACTGATCATTGCCGGGGTAGTGACCGATGTGTGCGTGACCTTCCCGACGCTATCAGCACTGGCCGAGGGCTTTGAAGTGTTCGTGGTTACCGACGCCTCGGGTACCTTCAATGAAACCGTGCAACAAGCCGCCTGGGCGCGGATGACCGCCGCGGGCGCGCAATTGGTGAACTGGTTCTCGGTGGCGTGCGAGTTGCAGGTTGACTGGCGCAACGACATGGAAGGGTTGGCGAACCTGCTGTCGCCGCGCATTCCCAACTATCGCAATTTGATGAACAGTTATTCGGCGCTTACAGCCAAATAAGACAGCCCAGGGATCGCGGCATCGCTGCGATGGGCTTGGGTATCTACACATCTGTGTGGGCCGGGTGTTGGGCTTGGTTAGGGTATATATCCGTTGCTGGGGTGATGGCGGCTTATGGTTCCGCCCTTACGGCGGCTCACTTTTGATAGAGCGCAAAAGTAAGCAAAACGCTCTTGCCCCACCACTCGGCACCTCGCCATGGCTCGGTGTGCCCTCACTCCGGCTTTGGA
>Ga0247816_10000290_pt1 | contig 30350 bp, 24 predicted proteins | sample UWRJL209509C1_FD_179930 | JGI IMG/M metagenome (GOLD analysis project Ga0247816, IMG submission 179930) | Plant litter microbial communities from Arlington Agricultural Research Station in Wisconsin, United States - UWRJ-L209-509C-1 | ecosystem: Environmental > Terrestrial > Plant litter >...
TAAGGGACAGCCATTTATTGACCTGTTTAAGAGGGTCTGGAACGAGGGGCTTACGATCTCCGGAACGGATACACCGGCCGATCTGAATATTAACGGCAAAATACAAACGGTCTATTTCGACTTTGAATACCGTGCAATCAAGGATAACCTGGGGCAAACCTATTGCATTTTACATACCGCCACAGATGTAACCGATCGTTTTTTAGGTCGGGAAGCCATGCGGTATGCGCTCGAAAAAGAGGCGGCATTAGAAAGGGAACGGGCACTCAATGAAGAATTAGCGGCAGCGAATGAAGAACTGAGTGCAATGAACGAGGAATACCAGGAGGTGCAGGCTAATCTCCACCTGCTTAATATTGAACTGGAAGAAAGGGTAAAAAGGCGTACGAATGACTTAGCCGAAAGCCTGAAAAAGCTGGTCCACAGTGAACAGCGGCTGGACAATATTTTACACCAGCTCCCCTCTCCGGTTGTCGTTCTGGGGGGGCCGGATCAGGTGATCGAGGTGACCAATGAGGCGCTGCTTTCCTTTTGGAACAAAACCGAAGAAGAAGTTATCGGCCGCCCGATGCTCGAAGTATTTCCGGAACTGAAGAGCCAACCCTTCCCCAATCAGTGGAAGCATGTTTTAAACACCGGCGAAACCATTATCAATAAAGAAAAACCTGTTGTATTTAACAAAGAAAGCGGACCGCGCCTGTATTACGTAGACTATTACTATCAGCCTTTAACAGACTTCGACGGCACAAGAACAGCCGTTCTGGCAACAGTGCTCGATGTTACACATAAAGTAGAAGCCCGCAAACAATTAGAAGAAAACCAGGTCTCACTGCAAAAATTAAACGATGAGCTGGCTGCGATCAATGAAGAGATGACCGCCTCTAATGAAGAATTAACCGTAACCAACGAAGAACTCGCCGAATCGCAAGTCAACCTTGTTAACACCAACACAGAACTCGCAGCAAGCGAATCCAGGTTCCGCTTATTGGTAGAGCAAGCGCCTGTAGCTATTAATATATTTAAAACCAGAGACCTGATCATTGATGTCGTAAATGATAAAATGCTGGAAATCTGGGGTAAAACCAGTGACATCAAAGGAATGCCGCTAGCCAAAGCGTTGCCAGAACTCGAAGGACAGCCTTTCCTGCAAATATTAGACGATGTAATCACCACCGGCGAGACCTATTATGGTAATGAAAGTAAGGCCAGGATCATCACCAACGGTAAGGAAAGCGAGAAATACTTTAACCTGATCTACAAACCGATCAGAAATCAAAATGGCGTAACCGACCGCATTTTACAGGTGGCGAGTGATGTGACCGAACAGGTTACCATCAAACTGGAATTAGAAAAAGCGCAGGAAATGATGCGCTTAGCCATAGAAGCTGCAAAACTAGGTTCCTGGTATATCGATCCTGTAACTAAAGCTTTAAAGTATAACCACATGCTGGCCAAACTTTTCGGTTATGAAGGTGCGGAGAAGATGACCTACGAACAGGCGATCGGACAGGTCACAGAAGAGTACCGTGATAAAATAGTGGAAGAAATAGAAAACGCAATCGTAAATGGCGGCGATTATGACATCACGTATTCACAAAAAAGATTCGACGATGGCGAAATTATCTGGCTAAGATCACTGGGTAAAATAAATCAGGACGGTGCAGGTGGCCTTCGCACCTTTTCAGGTTTCGTGATGGATATTACCGAACTTAAAAAAGATGAACAGCGTAAGAACGATTTTATTGGTATGGTAAGTCATGAATTAAAAACCCCTTTAACTTCACTAAACGGATATATCCAGCTGCTGCAGACCAAAGCCGAGGGTAAAGGGGATAAATTTACATCCGGGGCATTGGCAACCGCCGGCAAACAAGTAAAAAAAATGACAACTATGATCAATGGGTTCCTGAATATTTCGAGGCTGGAATCCGGTAAAATCGTATTGAACAAAAGCACCATCAGGTTAGATGAACTGGTGAAAGCGGTCATTGAAGAAACTATGGTAATTACCACGAGCCATATCATTAGCTTTAACTGCAATACCCCTACCACCTTATCCGGAGATTATGATAAGATCAGCAATGTCGTATCAAACCTGCTCAGTAATGCCATAAAATATGCACCCAACAACCAGGACATTGAAGTAAAATGCCAATTGATCGACGGCATGGCACAGATCAGTGTCAGGGACCAGGGACCGGGCATCGCCAGTGAGCAGCTTCCCCAACTATTTGAACGCTATTACAGGGCAGAAACCAACCATACGATTTCTGGTTTCGGCATCGGTCTGTACCTCAGTTCAGAGATTATAGAAAGGCATAACGGAAAAATATGGGCCACCAGTGAAATTGGTAAAGGATCAACCTTTTATTTCCAATTGCCACTGGCCTAGTTCCCAGCGCCGTATTTCCTTATTGCTTCTTTTTGAAACAAAACGTTATATTGTTTGTTGTAACATTAATTTGCCCTCAATTCCGGGCAAATTAATGGATTGTTATCGCGCATAACCAAATATTATAAGCCACGTAACCTACAATTAATGACAAGACACTTACGTTCAATTTCAGAAGCTGCGCCGCTTTGGGCGATAGCTGCCGGCAGCCATTATTCTACGCTGTCTCTAATCATACTACCAACGTTTTTAAGGTTTATTTATACCTCCCGCTTTTTAATTATAAAAAAGGACGGGAAGTTATTAATCAAATTCCAAAGCCTCTGAAAAGAAGCAATTAAAGCATTCAAGCTATTCGTTAACAGACATAAAGATTAATTATTTAAACCAAATCCCTAGTTGTATGAGACTCAAAACCGTTAAATTATGTGCCCTCTTCCTAGTATCAACCGCATTTCTGCCAGACTCCATCACTTACGCTCAGGAAGTAGCCGAACCCGATACAATTAAGGTAAAGAAGAAGCCCTCTTCAAAAAACAACAAAGAAGAGCAAAACAGGAACGTGATGTTAAACGCCGCCAACAATAACGGCCCCAGGGAAGTAAACATCGGCCTCCCCTCCAACGTCGGCGGAACCACGATTCTTGAAAACGATCTTCCGGTGGTCTATTATTTTTGGCCGGAACTGCCTAGCCGTACCTGGCGATCGAGTGCCAGTCTGGGTAAAACCGGCTTGCAAAGTTTAAAAGAACAGGCCGTGCTGCTGGGTGATTTTGGCTTTGCTGTAAACTCATACACCAAACTGGGTGGTGATTCGCTCGAGATCGCAGGTACATTATCAGGCAGTCATTTCGGATGGATCAAATCGGATGTCAACATTTCAGGCCCTCTTGGCAAAGGATGGGCCTTTACCGCAGGTGTTTTTCTAAACTACGACCCGATGACGTATGATCCCGGTTTTACCACCTATAGTGATAAAACACAAATCTACCGTGCCGGATTAACCAAGCGTTTCAAAAACGGACGCGGAGAAGTGAGTTTACTGTACAAGTATGCCAAATCGTTTTCACTGCCAACAAATTCCGCAGCATTTACTTATGAGGAAGGAGGCACAATTAAAGAACTCGATAATTTCAGACCGGGCCTTGATTCTTATATGAAACGCGACGGTTTAATTAATCTTCGAAATTCATTCACCGGAGAAAGTTATACCGCTGATCTGGCCGACCCTGATTATGCGACCACAACTTCACATACGATAGATTTATTGGGTAATTACAAACTCGAAAACGACTGGAACTTTAAATATGTTGTGCGCTACCACCAGGCACAGGTGGCCTCTACTTCAATTGTCTATACAGGGATCAGACAGGTGACCGCAGCGGATGGATATCGTTACCTTGATGACGGTACAGCTTATACAGGCGCCGTACAAGCCGTACTGGGTGGTAATGTTGCAAAAACCCCGGTCCATACCATAATGTCAAGATTCGAACTGAACAAACAAATTGGCAGCCACAACTGGCGCATCGGGCTGACAGAGTCAAATCATAATGTTGATAAATTTACCACAAACCGCTCAAGTTTTTTCCAGGAAGTAGCCGCACAACCCCGTCAGCTCATTTCTGCAGCTACTGATGCTTCGGGTTACTACAACTATAATGCAGCAGCGGAATACCATAACGGATTTGAAAACAAAATCACTGCTTATGTAACCGATAGCTGGGAAATATCCGACAAATTTGCTTTGAACTACGGATTAAACATGCGCTACCATAAACTAAAAGGTGATTTTTATGAGCAACAAAGAACAGCTGGTTTTACTTTCGCAGGACTTCAAAAGAGCTATTTTGATTATGACTGGATGCACTTCGGTGGTACAGCCAACCTTGTTTACAAAGCAACCGATAATTTTGGCTTAACTGCGGATTTTATCTACACCGAAAAACACGGTCAGCTCGAAGATTTTTCCGGAGGTTACAGACCAGATTATAAAAAAACCAAAAGTCCCTTCGCCAGTATTGGTTTATACTACAACAGCCCTAAAATCAGTGTAGTTTCCGCATTGACCTACCTGACCAGGAACAATTACGTACAGCGTTTAAACCTGGTAAATCCTGCTGACGCAACACAATCAAACGTAGTTTACCAGCAATACGATATCAAAACCACGGGCTGGACTACTGATATTGTAGCAAAACCATTCCAGGGCTTCAGCCTTCACTATCTAGTAACTTTCCAGAACCCGATTTACCAAAACTACGACTTCAGCGCTTTCAACAACAACTACAGTTTTAGCAGTAATAATGTATTGGGCATTTCAAAAGTATTGATGGAGATCGATCCCAGTTATGAATTTAAAAAATGGAAAGTTTGGGGAAGCGCGCGTTTCTTCAGCAAGCAATTCGCCAACCTAACCAACGCTTTATACTTTAAAGGCTGGTGGGAAACATTTGCCGGGGTTAACTACCAGGCTAAAAAGAACATCGGCCTTGGGTTAACTGTAGTAAACATCCTGAACCAGAACGGAGCAAAAGGGACAATTAACGGGGCAGAGTTAATTACAGATCCTACTCCTTATTACAACTCAGTGCTGACCAGTTCATATATCCGGCCTTTTACCGTGGAAGCCTCAGTAAACTTCAAATTCTAATTCCCGACTTTTACTTATTTGAAAAGTATAACTTAATAGCATAACTTATTTGAAATGAACTAATGTAAATTCCAGTTAAAAAACATCAATTCCCATTAAAAAAAGAGGCTGTACCATAATGAAGTGAACCCTAATGGTTTTTCCCCAACTTTTGGGGTTCACGTCAAAGTAAATCATGATCAGCCTCTTATCTACTTTATAACCCATTAGAGGTTAACTGCTTTAATCAATCACAAAAAAAACTTCATAACCGTAAGGTAAACATCTATGAGGCTTTATTTCGTAGCATTCGAATTTTAGTCATTAATTGTAATATAACTGAAAAATTATTGGTTATATTATATCACTTGACTATATTAGTTGTCATATAAATAAATCATCTATTATGAAATCTTACTTATTAGCTTTAATTCTCATGGGTACCCTTGCTGTCCCAAGTCAGTCCTCAGCCGCTGTCTCTGTCTATTCGAAACAACAAATTAAGTCGATTACCTTTGAGGGTGTTTTTCTAGGAACCGTCCAAAGAACCGATGGGGTTATTTATTTGTATGTTGACGAGTTTTCAAATACAATCACTCACGCAGAGTTTATATCTGCTGGCCACACTTATACTTTGCTGACTATTGTAAATGGAAAAACTGACTACACCATTGTCAGGGGCCAGTTTACATTTGTAGACGAGAATGGAAATTCAAAGGTTGTAATACTGAACAATGCTACTCTTAGCTAGCTAAAAGAAGCGCCTTCAGCATAAAGTTTAACAAACATCACAGATAGTATTGCAGAATTTCTAGTCTGCCTAAATAATTCTATGATCGTTTTGCAATATCTATTCCTATTGATTTCAATTTCAACCCAAATTCATACCATGGGCAGTACTTGAAATCTGAGGGGGCTTTTTTGCAGTAATTTGTGACATCAATCTATACCTGATAAAACAATTACCCAATAGAGAAAATTTAGCTTATCTTCATTTAACCAACATCGTCATTTGATGTATTTACCTGAACCTATGCTGAAACCTATATCAACTCTCTTTCTTGTACTGGCTTTTCATGCTGCCGCCGCGCAAGTACCCGTAAAAACAGATACGCTGAAAAAGAAAAAGCAGGAAGTCAAAACGTTGTCGGAAGTTACGATTACAGCAAAAAAGCCAGTCTTTCAACGGGAAATTGACCGGTTCAGGTTTAACGTTGCGGGAACAGATATTTCTATTGGAAATACCATTTGGGGCGTGCTCGAGAAAACGCCGTTAGTCACTGTTTCAGAGGATGGGGCCCTTCAAATCAGCGGGACTACCGGGGCAGTAGTTTATATCAATAATAAAAAAAAGATCCTTAGCGGCACTGCGCTGAAAGCATACCTCAGCGGTCTGCCTTCAGATAACCTGGAAGCCATCGAAGTGATGACTACTCCATCCAGCCGCTACGATGCCGAAGGCGGAGCAGGCATCATCAATATCGTCACTAAAAAAAACAAAGAGGAAGGATTAATTGGAAACGCTGCGCTGAGCAGCAGGCAAACCGCCGTTAACTCGCAAGCAGGAAGCCTTTATTTAAATAATCGCCATGGAAAATGGAATATCTTTTCTACGGTATATATGGGCGACAAGGCCAGGAAACCGCTAAGTCAAAGGGATATTTTTTATCCGGCAGGTAACAGCACTAATACCAGCAGCAGTAACGGCAGCGGTACCAGTAACACTACTAGTCAGCTCCTGCAGCGCACAATCAATTATTCTAACCGCTATCGGGAACTTTATCCGGGTACAAGCCTGGGTACAGATTACGAATTAAATAAAAATCACGTTGTTGGCCTGCTGTTCGATTATGCGGGCAACTGGCGTAAAGAAACAAGGAACGCGTGGAGCCGCGACCGCTTTAACGATGCCGATTCTTTATCATACACTAACAACAGGGATAATATCAATTCGCGAACCTATTCTTTAAACCTGAACTATCAGGGCAGGATCGACTCTTCCGGGAAAAAGCTGAGCATTGATTTTGACGCATTGGAATACCGGTCAGGTAACAAGTCTATCAGCTACAACTCCGCATTAAATCTCACAACGCCCGGCGAACTACTGGCTTCCAACACCTTCAGAACTGCATCCCCACAGAAAATCAGCAACCAGTCGCTCAAAGCAGATCTCGACTGGCCAGTCAATAAAACTACCAGCTTAAGCATGGGTTTAAAATCTTCTTTTTCTACCATTAACAACAGCTTTTTATTCGAGGATGCAGTTGCCGGAAACAGCTGGTTAACAGACCCAAACCAAAGCAACTCCTTCAAATACAAAGAAAATATCAATTCGGTATATAGTAACTGGAACAGTAAAATCAACCATACCTGGTCGTACCAGTTAGGTATCCGACTGGAAAATACTATTTCGAAGATCAGCCTCGACCAGAAAAAAGCGACCGATAGAAACTACACCAACTTATTTCCAGCCGCATTCCTGAAATATACTACCAGGAAGAATTCATCTTACGTATTCGCAGTCAGCAGCAGGATCACCCGCCCGGGTTACTGGGACTTAAACCCATTCCGGACTTATACTACCGACCAGGCCTACTTTGAAGGTAATCCGTTCCTGTTGCCTGTTAAATATTACCGCGAAGAGCTTACCCACAGCTTAAACGGTAAATCAGGGAGCCTTACCATCCAGTTTGCCGCTGCACAAACTATTGGAGAAATCTATGCACTTCCCTTCAGCTCCGGAGACACTGTTATCAATAAAAAAACCAATTATGGTAATAAATACAGCTATACCAACACCGTCAGTTACAGCAATCAGTTCCAACCATGGTGGAGGGTTTCCGGCACCGTATTAACTGGTTATGTGCTTTCCAAAGGGGAGTATGCAAATCATATTATAATTGATAACCAAAGCCTGGTACTGATGCTGTCAACAACCCAGAGTTTCACCTTTTCAAAAAAGACAGGCTTGTACGGTACCTTGATTCTAAACAATAGTTTTCCCTCAACCATTGTAAATACCCGTATCGGCAACCGGCTTGATACCGAAATCCGGCTTAGAAAATCTGCAGGTCCTTTTAACATCACCCTATCCGCTCAGGATCTGTTAAAAAGCAATAAAGACCGTTACCGTATCCAGTCGGCCGATCTCCAAATCCGCGACAACTACTATAACGATACCCACAGTGTCGCGTTAGCGCTTAATTATACTTTTGGCAAGCAGACAGTTAAAGACAAAAGGGAACGTGATACAGGTTCTCAGGATGTTAAAGGGAGGCTGATGTAAAGTATTTACATCAAGCAGATAAACCATCCTCATTAAAACCATTTAACATAGCCTGCCACAGGGTCGTCTCTCTTGCTTTTAAGATTTGCCTGACCCGAGTTTTTAACACATCTGACCCTACCAAAAGATTGTTCATTTCTCTACCAATCACATGTGCACAAACCAGGGGTAAGTATTCGCGATCAGTAAGACTGTACTTATCCATAGTATCAAAATGATCTTCGTAAATATGTCCATCATGTAGCGCAAAATAAACAGCTATCATATGTTCAATATCAGTAATGTCTTTAGTTCTGCCTGGTCTGTCATTATTAGCAATTAGCTTTAATAAAATCAGACCTTCCAAACTGCATACCTTGATACTTAATCCCTCAGAAACTTCCAACTTTTCAACAAACGGATAGATTTCCTTAAATCCAGGCATATTAAGTACAAATCTCGTAGGTTGTGTGAGTAATATATCCCTGTTTCCCTTCTCAATATCTCCAAAAGGCATCAGGTCTATCTCGATAGCCCCTTTATAGAATAATTTTATAGCTTCAGTCTCATGTGCCTGGAAATTTCCTGTGGCTATAAGTGCATTCTTAAGTCCATAGAATTGTCCTTCATCCTCAACCATTATTGCGAAATCGATATCATCAGTACTGCGTTTAGAAGCAAGTTCAGCATCGGAACTTAGCTGTATATCTCTTGCTAGTGCTCCAACCAAATAGAAATCGATAGAAAATTGAAGAAATATTATTTCCATCTCTTTCAGCATCGAAATAATTTCGGGGTTTGTAATTATTTTATTCAAGGTATTCTGCTTTAATACGTTCTGCTGTTTCTCTGTTTCTGCTATCCAGACTTGTCACCAACTCGGCAAATGCCAAAAGTGGCGGTACTGAATGTAAGTTGTCAAATATTTCAGTACCTGGTTCATCAGACCAAAATTGCTCATATATTGCTATAAGACCATGGGAATCAGGAACTAAGTTTAAATCCTTCATTAAATACAATTTATCTTCACAAGTATACATCGTGAACTTTTCAGGACTTAGATATTTTGTCAAAAGTGCACCAGAATTCTCCTCACCCCACTTAAATTTATTGCTTTTAATATCTCTCCAATTGATTACTAAATCTGGTTTCATGAACCTAAAGCTTCCTAAATATAGTTTTGGCTTCAGGACGGCATTATACAGTTCAGACCATTTTAACATTAATTGTCTCTTCTGTTCAAGGAACAGGATATTTTTACCATCTCGAATTCCTTCTTTCAAATAACCTTCCTTTTTCATTTCCTGGAGCAGGTTACCCACAGTTCCAAGCGCAATATTTGACACTTTTGCGATGTTACGGTATGAACTATTTAATAGCTCTTGATTTCGCAGAATCGCAAAGAGGAACTTAAGACCAGCCGTTTTCCAAAGTTTGTTTTCATGTATTGCCCTTGATTCTGTAACCTGCTGGTCGTTGATATATATAAACAATTCATTGTTATCTATATAACAGTTTCCAGCTGCCTCCAAGTAGTTAATCTTTTCTGATTTTAAATATTGCTTCAAAGGCATCGGGATGTATTGACTTATTAACAGCCAATCATTTTTATGACTTTTCATTTTATCTAGTGTAGTAGATAACGTCTCCTGCCTTATTTCATTTTTTACTTCAATATCCATTAAAGCCTGCTTATTACCTATGGTAATACTTATTTGACCATCTGTTTTTGCATTTTCAGCTTTGTTGATGCTGATCTTTGCACGTGTAATTGAAATTAGCTTTTCAATTGCATTATATATTATCTCGCTCCCCTTCATGTTCATTAAATTTGAATGTTCATGAATCATGAACATTCAAATTTAATGAACGCATTATCAATATCCAAATTATCTTACTGATAATGAGCACAAATAACTGTTACAAAATATGTAACACAGTTTGTTCTACTCTGATAAATGTTCTTTTTGACTCGACCATATATACATTATATTCGACCTAAATTAATCAATTAAACTTAATTATTCATAATTAGATAATTATTTTCTTTTGATATAGAGGTAGTGCAACTATAAATAACTCCTTTCTGCTTTATTTATGGAAATCACCCCCAAACCGCATCCTTAATTAAAACCTAAACCATTTTAAAATCAGCATCATGGCAGAACTAGACACCTCCAGCGGTAAAACAGAAAAAAAGGTCAGAGCTAAAAAAGCACTGCCAAAAGTAGATTTAACGGCAATGGTAGATCTTGCCTTTCTGCTCATCACATTTTTTATGCTCACAACCACATTAAGCAAACCTACGGCAATGGATATTGCAAAACCTGACGCAACCGATCCCCTGGTACACATGGACGTAAGGGATTCACAGACGATGACGATTTTATTGGGTAAGGATAACAAACTGGCCTGGTATATGGGCGTAGCTGAGAAAGCAGTTCCTGTAATTCAGGATTACACACAGATCAGGCAAATCATTGTGGATAACAAAAGAAAGGTACAGCAATCAACCGGCAGGGATATCGTGCTGATTATCAAACCTACTTCAAGTGCGAATTACAAAAACCTGGTTGATATTATGGATGAGCTGCTGATCACAGGAATCAAAACTGCTCCTGCTATTGATGATGTCAATATCCTCGATAACGAAAAGAATTTCATGACCAAACAAGGCATTTTGTAGCTGAGTTTTGTAGCATATCAGGTATAAAACCCCTGTGTATCTTGATACAAAACACAAAAAACAATAAGATTAACATCTTCTAAAGGGTTGTATAATAACATCATTCCCCTTTCCTAAACCACAGGAAAGGGGAATTTGAATAAAATTAAACTCTATATTCGTATCATAATTACCTATAAACACCAAAATAACCCGTTTACACACTGATGCGGTTTTATTCAGAAAGCCGGGGACGAGCCAGAAGTACTATGACTACAGGAACAGCATTAGCGGAACGTTTACTCAATAATATCAACACATCATTAGCATTAAGAACACATATCCCCTACCTGGATATGCTCAGGGATTTGATAGAAGGCGGAGTAACCCCAACCACTGCAATGATGAATACCTCTTCTAATTTCGGGAGTTTTGACAGGAATCTTAAAATAGTACTGAGCCTGTTAAGTGATGCAAATGCTTTAATCATCAATCCTACCCTGCCAGCTCCTCTTCAATTGTCATCAATTTTGGAAAACCTAACTACCCATATGGATCTGCTGATTAAACTGCTTCAGGATGCAGCGGACGGTAACCTGCAAACTACGGAAACAGCAAAAACAATAACAACAACCAGTTCTGCATCCAAACTTGTACTCGAGAGCCTCGAACAAATAAACCGGGCATCAGTTTAGTTAAACATATGTACTCCCTAAAAGTTAAACAGACATCTTCCCTCAAAAGTTAAACACACATACTCCTCAAGCTACTTCCATAACAGAAAACGCCCGGATCTTAATTCCTCATCAGGCTATATCGAACTTCATTTCCTGCTTCTCTTGGATTCATTAAAAATTTAAAGCAACTTTGTGGCAGAATTTAAATGAACAGCAAAATCCGACAATTCTCTTGTTTTTTAGCCTGTATGCTATTGTTGATCTTTTCAACCGTCCAGCTAACAGAACTGCTGCATAGCCATGCGGAAGAGAATCATTGTGCCCAATCATTAACCGTTAAAAAAAACAACGGCTATGCAGCCGTTGCCAAATACATTACAAAATGTAAGTTCTGTAAAGATCTTGCCCACAAACAGCTGCATCATTTTTATACTGCTGTTCCAGCTTCAGCAGTTATTTTAACAAGCTTTGTCATTAAGCGCGAACATGGGGCTGCGCAGAAATTATTTGAAACTGCCATCCATTGCTGGACCAATAAAGGTCCGCCTTCCTCGTATTCTATTTCTTAAGGATAACCTTTAGCGTTACTCACCAGCCTCTGCGCATGCATGGAGCTGATGTACGTCTATTTTTCCGTTCCTGCTTTTTAAAAGTACTGGAAACGGCTTATCAACAATTATATCACATTTATGGAACCTATATTAGAAGCTGTAGCGCTTTGTAAAAACTATGGGGACAAGCAAGCACTGCAGTCCCTCAACCTGAAACTGACCAAAGGAGAAATCTTCAGTTTACTCGGACCAAATGGTGCTGGAAAATCTACCACCATCAACCTTTTTCTGGGATTTATCAGTCCTACATCCGGCACCGCGTTCATCAACGGAACCGATGTGGCCAAAGACCCGGTAGCCATTAAAAAACACCTCGCCTACATTCCGGAGCAGGTGATGTTATATCAAAACCTGAGCGGATTGGAGAATTTAGCACTGCTGAGTACCCTTGCAGGTTTCAATTACAGCAAAGAAGAACTGCACCATTATTTAACCCAGGCCGGACTGCAAAGTGATGCGGTGAATAAAAGAGTTGGTTCTTACTCTAAAGGTATGCGCCAGAAGGTGGGTATCGCAGCCGCTGTAGCGAAAGAAGCAAAAGTACTGCTGCTGGATGAACCTACATCGGGGCTCGACCCGAAAGCGAGTAACGAGTTTTCGACATTACTTCTGCAATTAAGCAAAAACGGAACAGCAGTTTTTATGGCGACACACGACATATTCCGTGCAAAGGAAGTCAGCAACAGGATCGGCATCATGAAAGGCGGTCAGCTGATCGACCTGCTGGAAGGCTCAGCCCTTAATGCCGGAGAAATCGAAAAGTTATACCTGGATTACATGCACAACTAATATGATCAGAACTATCACCCAAAAAGAATTTATCAGTGCCTTACGTGATAAACGTCTTGTAATCCTGGGCAGCATCATCCTGCTATTGCTCCTTACCGCAGCATTGACCGGGGTTAAAAGCTATCAGATGCTGACCACCGAGCGGACTATTGCACAGCAAACGGCAACAGATAATTTTCACAAGCAGCCCGACAGGCACCCTCACCGGGTAGCACATTATGGCTCTTATGCCTTCAGGCCCAAATCGGCATTGAGTTTTCTGGATTTTGGTCTCGACTCCTTTACCGGCACCATGGTGTACCTCGAAGCACACCAGCAAAACAGCGCAAACTTTAGTCAGGTCCAGCAGTCCGGCTCCCTTCTCCGTTTCGGAGAAATGACCATCGCCTTTGTAATGCAATGGCTGGTCCCCCTGCTGATCATCTTTTTATGCTTTAACGCCTTTACACTCGAAAAAGAAGAAGGCACCCTTAAAATTTTGCTTAGCAACGGCGTTTCCCTGCAGCAAATCGCTAAAGCAAAAATACTGGGTTACAGCAAAGTCATCGCACTGATCATTGGTCCATCGTTCCTGCTGGCCGGCATATTCCTATTGAGCCTGAACGAATTTAACTTTACAGCCGACCTGCTGCTGCGCATCGACGTCTTTATCATTTCCTACCTCCTGTATTTTTTTATCTTCATTATAGGATCGGTACTGCTATCAGCTTTGCATACCCATTCACGCAAGGCACTGGTTACACTGCTGGGCGTCTGGATATTGATGTGTGTACTGTTACCCAAAGCTACCGCTAACCTGGGGAGCAGTCTGTATGAAACGCCTTCCAAAGCAGCTATGGACGCCGAAGTACACCACCAGGCAAAACAAGGCATCAACGGACATAACCCACAGGATAAAAGAACAGAGGAATTTAAAAAGGCCTTATTAAAAACATACAAAGTAGATTCTGTGAGCCAGCTGCCGGTTAATATTGACGGTTTAGTCATGGCAGAAGGAGAAGCGTTTAGCAGTAAAGTTTACCAGTCACACTTTGAAGAACTCGTAAAAACTTACCTCAAACAAAACCAGATCTCGGTATGGTCGGGTTTTATCAACCCTTATCTCGCGGTCCGCAATATATCTATGAGCATGGCCGGATCAGATTTCCATCACTATGTACACTTTTTGAATGCGGCCGAAACTTACCGCTACCAGCTTGCGCAATACCTCAATAATCTGCAGGCCGTGAAACTTGCCTATAAAAGTAAAGACACCAGGCTGGCCCGAGAAACCTGGGCAAATTATCCGGAATTCAACTATGAAGCCCCAAAAGTATCATCGGCACTAGGCAATATATTGATTTCCATCACGGCCCTGATCAGCTGGTCGGCCCTGATCTATATACTTACCATTTCTCTCCTTAAAAACATTAAATCCTTTTAGACCATGAAGCAGATACCCATACTTTTTTATTATGAATGGCTCCATTTCAAGGCAGAAAAAAGCTTATTACTTTTCAGCGCGCTCTTATTGTTATGCGGTTTTTACGGCATTTATTCGGGCACGGCAGAGATCAGCAGACAACGTGATAAGCTCGCACAGCTTGATGGCATTTACCAGGATAACATCAGCGAAATGAAAACGAAATATCCCGGAGATGCCGATGCCGGGGATATTGGCTATTACCACTCCGCCTTTTCCAAAAACAATCCGGACAACTGGGCCGCATTATCGGTGGGGCAGCGTGACGCCAACCCTTCCTATCTCAAAATCCGGTTACTGGCCGTGCAGAACCAGCTCTACAGCTCCGAGAATACGAATCCGGATAAACTGGCAACCGGAAGTTTCGACTTATCATTTGTATTCGTTTTCCTGATGCCGCTATTTATAATTGCTACCGGGTTTAATATCTTTTCCGCAGAAAAGGAACAAGGCACTTTGAGCATTATGCTTTCCCAGCCCCTTTCTTTATTCAGCCTTTTATTCTCCAAACTGCTCTTTCGCTTTACACTTGTACTGGTATTGATATTTATATTGTCGATAGCAGGCTGGTTATGGAGCAATGCCGTAGCAGACCTGCGGGGACTGGCATGGCTGGCGGCAATTATCCTTTACAGCATTTTCTGGTTCGGCGTGGTGCTTTGTATGGTACTATTAAAAAAGAGTTCGGCATTTAACGCAGTTTCTTTACTGGGTATCTGGTTATTGCTGACTATTATCTTACCGGTATTAATCAATGTAACCGCAGAAATCAGCAAGCCGGTATCAGAAGGTTTAGCACTCAGCTTAAAACAGCGGGAGGAAGTGCACGCTGGCTGGGACCGTCCGAAAGAAGAAACAATGAAACGCTTTTTTAAAACATATCCACAATACAGCAATACCTCCAGTGTAGGCGGCAAGTTTAAGTGGAAATGGTATTTCGCATTCCAGGAACTGGGCGATCAGTCCGTAGAAAAACTATACCACCAATATAACGCCAGGCTGAGCGACCGGCAGCATTTCGCTTCCACATTTAGTGTGATCAGTGCCCCGGCAATGCTGCAGGAGGTTTTAAACGGGATTGCAGGCACAGAATTAAAGCAGCAGCTGGAATTTGTAGCGCGCACCAAGGCGTACCATAACCGGCTGAAGGAATTTTATTACCCTTTTTTATACAATGAAAAGCCTTTTACTCATGCTGATTTCAGTAAAGAGCCGCAACATGTTTTTACTGCCGGGAGCGACTGGCAAAGGGTCAGTTCCGGGCTGTTAACCCTATTTTTTAGTACGGTAGTTATAGTTCTCCTTACCCTCATCATCTCTTCTAATAACAAGCTTATCAATGATTAACGCAACACTCACACCTCAGGCAATACCCATGAAATTATCCCTGAACAACATCTGTCTGATCACACTCTGCCTGTTGTTTGCCACATTTTCGACCCTCTCTGCCCAGAGCATCAATACCAGCTTAAAAGGAAAAGTTATCAGTCAGCAGGGCAAACCACTGCATGATATCAACATTCAGATCGAAGGTCAGAATATCAGCTTATCCACCAATACCAACGGGGAATTTACCCTGAACCGGGTCGAAGCCGGTAAACTCAGGATCATGTTATCAGGAACAGGTTATAAAACCTTGCGCCAGCTGATCAATGTACAGGGCGATAAAGAGAATAAGATCACTTTTGCCCTAGCCGCATCTGACGAAGAGCTGCAGCAGGTAGAAATTTTGGGACGTAAAAGCAGCTCTTACAAAAGCGATTACACCTTTGGCGCTACCAAAACTGCTACTTACCTGAAAGACATCCCGCAGTCGGTCAGCATTGTTACCAAAGAGCTCATTGCCGACCGCCAGATTGAGAAAGCCTGGGATGCCACCAAAATGATGAGCGGCGTAAACCGGTATTCCAACTATAACGATATCGTGATCCGCGGATTTCGTACAGGTGAAAATCAGCCCCGCTTAATTAATGGGCTGAGAGCTGCATTTGGTTATTTCGATCAGCCGGTTACCGCCAATCTGGAAAGGATAGAAGTGATCAAGGGCCCTGCTTCCGCATTATTCGGCAATGCAGTTCCCGGCGGCACCATTAACTTCGTCACTAAAAAGCCGCTGCCAGAAAAACGATATGGACTGAGCTTTACCAGCGGTAGTTTTAATACGATCCGGGCAGCAGCCGATGTAACCGGGCCGATTGCAGACAGCACCATCCTGTTTCGGGTAAATGCTGCCTATAGCAATGCAGAAAGTTTCCGCACCCTGCAATTCAGCGAAAACTATATGATCGCCCCCTCGTTCAGCTTTATTCCCTCGAAAAAAACATCACTGAATGTAGACCTTGTCTATAACACCAATAACAGCCGTATCGATCGCGGTCAGCCGATATTCGGCGCCACCTCCAGCAATGATATTTACGCTACCCCGATCAGCCTTGCTATTGGCGCGCCGAACGACTTTTACAAGGTGAAAAACATCCAGTTGAGTGCAAACTTTACCCATGCCTTTACCGATAATTTTTCCGTGAACGCATCATACATGAAATTTGGATGGGACGAGAAGCTATTGGAACACCGCACCAGTAATGCCTATGCCGTAGACGGAGCAGGCAAAGAAATCTCTTCGAAAGTAGCGATGCAGGTATTTGACCGTCTGCAGAAACTCTATTCCGATAACATGAATGTCTTCTTCAGATGGAAAGCGCAGCATGGGATATTTAAGCACACGCTGCTCGCCGGATACGACCATATCCAGCAGACAAGACCAGCAGGCGGCACACAAAATGTGGCGCGCGGATACCGGAACGCAGCGAACACAGGGGTTATTAACACCTATAACCCTGCAAATAAAAGTGCTTACCTGTTAGATACCGATGGGAACCCGGTACCTAATGTGGCACATTTCGACCTGCAGAATGTGCAGTACCCTATCCGCAACTCCAGTGATTATATCTTTGCCGCAACAATTTACAGTCCGAGTAAATACATGATCAACGCAGGTTATTTACAGGATCAGATCACATTTAACAAGTGGCAGGTACTGTTAGGACTGAGGCAGGAATATTATTCTGATTATACCAATAACGGGTTAAGCACAGAGAGCAAGGTCACACAGCATGCCCTGATCCCCAGGGTTGGCTTAATTTATTCATTACTTCCGCAGCTTAATTTGTATGGCACTTATACCGAAGGATACCAGCCGCAGAGTCCATCTACCTTTACCAACCCAAATAATGGCGGCCCCTTTGATCCGTCATCCAGCAACATGATCGAAGCCGGGGCCAAAGGAAGTTTCTTTAGTGAGCGTCTTGCCTTAAACCTATCCGTGTACCGCATCCAGCAAAAGAACGTGCTGGTTAATGCGAATGATCCGGTAAATACCGATTTATTACGCCAAAGAGGAGAAGAAGAATCAAAAGGTTTTGAAGTTGAAGCGATTGGAAACATCCTGCCTAACCTGGCTATGAATGCGAACTATGCTTTTAATAAGGCTACGATTACACAAGGTCTGGATACAGAAATAGGAATGCAGAAAGCCAACGCACCGAAACACCTGGCCAATGTATGGTTAAAATACAGTCTTTTAAAAGGGTTATTTTCGGGATTAGGGATTGGCGGCGGATTAAACTACAGTTCCAAACGCAATACCGAGATTTTGACCTTGCAGCTTCCTTCTTTTGCCACCGTAGATCTGGCTGCCTATTATACCGTTAACAAGATCCGTTTATCAGTGCACATGAACAACCTGCTGAACGAAAAATACTGGATTGCCGGTTATAACTACACCAGGATCTTCCCCGGTGAACCAAGGAATGTGATGTTTAATATTTCGAAACTGTTTTAGATTTTAAGCCGGTTGCCGCTGCGGGGGTAACCGGAAAAACAGAAAAACACGTATAGAGAGTGATGTTTATCTTAGCTTTTTCTTATTGAATCCAACGCTAAGACCCACTCTTCACCCTGGCAATTCCCACATATATGCGTAGTAGTGGTTATTGGAGAAACACATGCGCAACGAGTACAGGCATAATCTCCGTCATCAGAAATAATCTTACTTTTTTTATTGTACAACTTTGGCCAGATCGGCATCCCGGCTTTTACTTCATGATCTGAAAAGTACAAAAAACTTACATTGCCATTCGTCTCCAGCATAGCCGTTCGGATCTGTCCCAAATGTTCGATATTTTGTTGTCTCATTTCAGCAAAAAACTCATCAGTAGCAAATGAGTGTTCATCCTGGTTTGTTACATTAAACTCACCATTTTCGATGATATATAATGGTTTCCCTTCCAGAATCCCTTCAAACCGATCATTTTTAGCAGCCAGCCAGGTTATCAAGCGGTAAAAAAGACAGATCGTAATGAATACAATAATTGCCGGCAGAATGGGCTGGTCCTTGTTAAACATAGGGTCACCTGCTGCTGAGCCCAATCCTATAATAATGGCGACTTCAAATAAAGAAAGCTGTCTGATGCCTCTTTTCCCTAATGCTCTTAAAACAATCAGGATCAGCAAAAACATGATAAATGTTCTGAAAATCACTTCCAGAGCAAAGCTAAAATCAAGTCCTTCAAAAAAGATGCGCATAAATTCCATAGTATAGGTTTAACCATACCAGATGGAGTTTTGTTTGTAAATCATGATTTTGGTCACCTAAGTCCCAACTTTAAACGCCTTAAGCTTCACAAAAAATGGACTATTGTTAGTATTCGATTGGCACAAATAATTTATCCTATGGATCAGACTTTACAATTATTGCGTGTGTTTTTTAAATGAAGCAGAGAATATTATAAAACTAATAGTCATCAGGCAATTAACCGTTATTTCAAAAATTCCTAAAAAATTAGAGTTTATTAAATTTCAATAAATTTCTACGTATTTGTAGAAATAATATCCTGAAAATCTATTAACCCTGTAAATTTACAAAGTCAACAAATATAACCTTACACGTAAAATCATAACAATCAAATTAAGAGAGTATGAACGGACGTATTTCATCAACAGACAATTATCTTGGAGATAGAATCAGGCTTTTACGCCGTCAAAAGGATTGGACTCAGGATCAGACATCAGAAAAGCTTGGTATATCAATACCTGCATTTTCTAAGATAGAAACGGGGCTCACTACCGTTAATATGACGAGATTGAAACAGCTGGCGCAGCTTTTTAACATCACTGTTTACGATCTTATGCATTCGGCAGAAGAAGTAAAAGCTAAAGAGGCATCCCAGGAATTGGAAATGTTACGGACAAGCTATGAGAAAAAAACAATTGAGCTGATTGATCTTCAAATCAAGGCGATAAAGCTTTATGACGAATTACACAGCAGAAGGTCAGCAAAGAGGAAAAAATAAAAAAAATTACAGTCTCCCGTCTGCTACCCCCTTTTGTAAAAATCCTTTCACATCATAAATAATGCCCGGGGCATTCACATAATCTTGAACAGGAAAATCTGCAAACTGGCTATGCCCAACTGCTAGGATTACCGCTTCGAATTTTTGCCCGCTAATGGTAGAGATTTCATTTTCGATCAATAGCCCGTATTCTTCCATTACCGCAGCAGTGCTTGCCCATGGATCATAGATTACAGGTTCGATATGGAAAGATTTAAATTCGTTCACAATATCTATTACACGGGTATTTCTCACATCGGTGCAGTTCTCTTTGAATGTGAAACCCATAATCAATACCCGGGCCTTTGTTACCGAAACTTGCTTTTTAACCATTAACCTTAACACCTCTTCAGCTACGTAAGCACCCATGCTATCATTGAGTCTCCGTCCAGCTAGTATAATCTCCGGATGGTAACCTAATTCCTGTGCTTTTTGTGCAAGATAGTATGGGTCTACACCAATACAATGTCCACCAACTAATCCCGGCTGGAATTTTAAAAAGTTCCATTTTGTGCCTGCTGCCTGCAAAACTTCATGCGTATCAATACCCATACGGTTAAAGATTTTACTCAGTTCATTTACAAAGGCAATATTAATATCACGCTGGGAGTTTTCAATTACTTTAGCTGCTTCTGCTACTTTAATCGAAGGCGCTTTATAGGTACCGGCTACAATAATAGTTTGATACAGCGCATCTACATAGTCTGCAATTTCTGGTGTAGAACCAGCAGTAACCTTTAGGATCTGCGTTACCGTCCGGTCCTTATCTCCTGGATTGATCCGTTCTGGTGAATAACCAGCAAAAAAGTCAACGTTAAATTTCAACCCGCTTACTTTTTCCAGCAAAGGCACACATTCTTCTTCAGTTACGCCCGGATAAACGGTAGATTCATATATTACCACATCGCCTTTTTTAAGCACCTGCCCAACAGTCCTGCTTGCTTTGTATAAAGCTGTAAGGTCTGGTTTATTATATTTATCGATTGGTGTAGGCACTGTAACGATATAGACATTGCACTCTTTTATGTCAGCAAGCTGATCACTGAAATATAAACCTTTGTCGCGAGCCTGCATTACACTGACTGTCTTAAGTTCATTTTCCGTTACTTCTAAAGTATGGTCATGTCCGTTATTTAATTCCATGATCCGGTCCTGACTAATATCAAAACCGGTAACCATATACTTTTTTGCGAAAGCCACAGCGAGTGGTAATCCTACATAGCCTAAACCTATTATTGCAATTTTTGTATCTGAAGTATTCAGCTGCATTCTCCTATTGAGTAAAATGCACAATTTACACATTCTACCTTTATCGCAATTATTTAATTGCCAATTAGCACGAATTTAAATCACTTAAAGAACATTCGATCTTTATCAATTAAATTAATAATATCAGGATAAACCCCATTGTATGATAATGATTAAAGCCAACATTAACACTCTTATCTTATTAATGGCAGCTCTTCAAATCAACTTAACTCTTTTTGAATTTAAGCAATGATGCCTGATGTTTAAAATAGATATTAAAACGATCAAAACTCTCGATAAGTAAATGTTTTCCATCTCCGGTATAGTAAGTGCTAACAGTATCAGGAGCTATCCACTTGTACTTACTTTCATTAAAAAACCCTTTTAATGTTTTACGCTGATATTTTAATTTTTCGGAATAAACAAGTTCACGTTCGCTTGGGATTTCAAAGAAAACTACTGTACATCCTTTAGATGTGATATATTCCAGATCTTTTTTAAGTTCCAAAAGAATATTATTGTAGGCTTTAGGATTTGGAATACTATCATATTCCTTTGACACTTTCGCAAGCAACTGATCAAAGAGCTCCTGTTTTGGTCTCTTTTTATTAGGCATCTCTAATTTGGCAGGTTTTAACTTTCCAATCATCAGTGGCAGAAATTTGTTGCTTTTCTCTAAGGCCGGAAGATAGAATTTGACATTATACCAAAAAGGGTCAAATAAATCATCTAAGAGTGGTCTGTTAAAACCTCTTGATAGATAATTGGTCTCTAAATACAGAGTGTCAGGAATTTTTCCGGAAAGGACAATTGTTTTTACCCCGGTGCAACCCCCACTTGGAGGCAGAAACAAGTTATAAAGATCCGGGCGCTTTGCGGCTTCCCTGCTAAAACCACCGATTAATGAAGAACCGGCAGTGACTACCTTATATCTTTTACCAGAATAAATAAAACGCTCAACCTTGTCCACGTCTGTATAAACAGCTCCTTTGTTTTGCAGAAAAAGGTAAAGGGACAGATTGTATAAACTAAAAAGTACTATGCTGATTATTATAATTTTCTTTACCATTAGAATTGGAAATAAATGAAGGCACTCTGATCACCACTGTTTACTATTATTAAAAAAAGAAGGAATCCGTAAACCGCTTGCTGGAAACCATAGTTCAACCTTTTTTCTATCTTATCAGACTTCAGCAATAAATAATACACATGGTAGAAAACTACGAATGAAGACAAAATCACAAGGTTTACCTCTTTATAAGAAATGACGAATTTCATCCCGCTATTGTTTGCCAGCGTTTTAAGGAACTCAATCACCTGGTCGAAATTTGGGAGTTTAAACAACAGCCATAAAAATGTAACCACTACGAATACAACAATTGTATTCACTACCTGCAGCAGCATAGTTTCTTTTAACCTGATCCTGTCTTTTAATAAGCGTTCCAGCGCTAAAAAAGCACCGTGTGCCGTTCCCCAAATTGCATAACTCCAACCCGCACCGTGCCAGAATCCTCCCAAAAGCATTACAATAAATAGATTGAGATAAGTTCTGATTTTCCCATTTCTGTTTCCTCCCAGCGGGAAATAGAGATACTCCTTTAACCAAGTAGACAAAGAGATATGCCAGCGCGTCCAGAATTCAGCAAATGATTTTGATATGTATGGAAAATTAAAATTCTGTGGAAGATTATACCCAAATAGTAGCCCCAGTCCGATAGCAATAGAAGAATAACCCGCAAAATCTGCAAATATCTGCATTGAATACCCGAATAACAGCAGCAAGAGATTCCAGGAAGAATACCCCAAAAAGTATGGAAATGTAATATTTGCGGTGAGCTCATTCAAGTTGTCGGCCACTACCATTTTCAAGAAGTAGCCCATAATGAGATACTTGGTAACCTTTTCCCATTCAATTTCAGAAAAAAACTTTGTCTTCATTTGTGGATAAAAGTCATGGGCTTTTAAAATCGGGCCGGCAATTAAGTGGGGAAAAAACGAGATAAAAAAACTAGTATTTACCAGATGTGAGGTAAAACTTACCTTCTTTTCCTTCAATGCATCATTGTTCCGTAACACATCTACCAGCAAACTTATTCCTTCGAAAGTATAAAATGAAATACCAATTGGCAGAGGGATTGTTAAGAAAAACTGGCTCCATGACACCGTAAGACCTAATTCTTCACGAAAGCTATTTGCCAGAAGAGGACTGTACTTAAAAAATGCGAGGAGCAGCAAATTTAAACCTATAGCTATTCCAGCAATCAATTTCCTTTTATTTTGATTCTTACTATTGAGCACAAAATAACTTGAAGAAGTATTCAGCAGGATCGAAACCACAAATAATATAAGCAGGATTGGCTTATAATAAGCGTAAAAAACAAAACTGGAGAGAATCAAAATTGGGATTTGAAATTTCCTTAACAAAGGAATGTAGTACAAAGAAAATGTTATAAGCAATAAAAGAATAAAGCTAAAGCTATTAAAGAGCATATCTATACATATAATTAAATGGTGAGGGAAATTTTGCTTTATTACTTCGTCCGAAGTTTAAATTAAGACCTAAATATAGTATTTAAATAATTACACCACAATAGTTTACATGTTAAATTATTACAAAAAAATGAAATATATTTTAATATATAAATTAATAGGAAATTAATAAAAAGGAAACAACACTATAATTCGCTAAAAATTAATTTGGCAGAGATTTTGCCTACTCTATTTAAAATTATAACCTTACTTATTTTCCGTTTTCACGTTTTTAAAATAGATTATATAATTTATTATTATCGTACTAAATTCTTATCATGATCATCTTTACAAAAGAGAAACTAAATATACAAATCTGGTATTGATAGAATTACGTTTATTCCTTAACATTATCCGGCCAAATTAGCCATACTATGAATGCTATTGAAATCGAAGTAATGAGCCAACATTATATTGGCACATTACTGGTTAAACCTGTTTATGAGGATTTCTCCTTATTTTCTGTTTATCATAAAGAAGAACTGCTTGGACGGGCGCAACCCGTAAAAAAACAAGACACAGTTCTTTGGTATTCACATGAGATCAACGACAAGGAATTACTCAATCAAATTGGAGAATGGATCGAGCATCATTTTCCATTATCAGAGAAAAGTTTTAAGAAGATTTATAATTTCAAATGGTAACCATTAATAGGCATTCTCTTCTCCTTTGAATACATTAATCACTGTCATAAAGATGATCTGTACATCCAACATCAGGTTCCAGTGTTCTAAATACCATATATCATGTTCTACCCTGCTTTCCATGGCAGAATCATCCTTTGTTTCGCCACGGTACCCATTAACCTGCGCCCACCCCGTAATGCCTGGTTTTACAAACTGGCGGACCATGTACTGACTAATGATCGCTGAATATTCTTCGGTATGACGAAGCATGTGAGGCCTCGGACCTACTACGCTCATATTGCCAAGGAAAACGTTAAAGAACTGCGGCATTTCGTCCAGACTACTTTTGCGCAGGAAACTACCAATCGGTGTAATCCTCGAATCTCCTTTTGTCGCTTGTTTTTTATGACTATCATCATTCATACGCATACTTCTAAATTTATAGCACCAGAATGGCTGATCATGTATCCCGCTTCTTTGTTGTTTAAATAATACTGGGCCCTTGCTCTGCAGCTTAATCAGCAATGCAATGATCGGATACAACCAGCTCAACACGAATACAATAACCAGTGAACTGAATACCAAATCAAATACCCTCTTTTTAAACCTGCTACTCATACTTTCCAACGGTTCATCACGAAGTGTGATAATGGGAAACTCACCTCCCATATAGCTTATTGTATAAGGCGCAGCCAATGCACCAGCTAAATCAGGGATAAACTTTAAACGGAGTAAATGTTTATCAGCCTCCTGCACCAAGGGATAAATCTCATGCATCCTGGAAGGAGAAACTGCCACATATAAGTCTTTAACTCCATAAATAGCCGCCTCACGCATTTGTTTAACAATTGCATCAGAAATCATTGATTTAGAATTGCCGTAGATACTCTGATCCTCTTCTATCATTCCATAGAAGTCGACATTTTTTTGTTTTTGTAAATATTGTGAAATCCGATTTCCCGTGCCGTTATTGCCCATTACAGCTACTTTTCTGGTAGAATTAAATTTACTGATCAATACATGTTGGATATACGTACCGATAAACCTGTCTATCGCAAAAGAAACTACAAGGAAAATATAAAATAAGATCAGAAAGGTTCGCGAAAATTCATAATCTTTTGCAAACAGCAGATAAATTGTAAAAAGCATAAAATGCAACAGTACGCTTTTAATTGTTCCTCTATAAATACGTTGTATTTTTCGGGCATTGTAGGCTGAATACAACCCAAATACTGCCGTATTAAAGAACCAAAGCAGGTTACACACTACAAGGTAGTGGGTCTGCACTTCCACATTTATTGATTTGCCTAAATAGCCTGTAGCGTAATAGGCAACAATATATACTATGTTTAGCAATAATATATCCGTAACCATCAGGATATATTTCAATAAATAAAGATATCGTGTTTGGATTGGCATAAGTAGGTACTGAAAATTTTATAGTTAAAAAGCTATCACGATATAACAATTACTATACCGTTATTACATATTTTATTAAATAATTACTCTCTTAGTTTCCATTCAAAACCTAACATAGAGCCAAAATTGTTCGAAAGCTGACCGAGATCCAGAGCTACACTTCCTTTCACAGACCATTTAGATTTAGGTATCGCCACACTTATTTCTTGTAGGCTATACCATTGGGATAAATAGGGCGCGAATAAATTTCCCTTTCTATAGTCTCCATAATTCTGCGTGTAAGTCACCATAGTCTTACTACTAACAGCATCACTAAACGCGTACATAAATCCAATGTGCCCTCCTACAACCCGATTGTTAATTATGTTATCATTTCCACTTATAGAATTAGCTGGGGCATCCCAGTCATATGCTTGTACACTATCAAAATAGTTAGAAGCGCGCTCCCTATTAGTAAATAGTGGGGTACCTATAACATTCTCGTGATATTCCCAACCAGTTTTATATACACCGTTATTGTAATAATTTTCCCGAACTCTTTCTGGATAGAAATTATTCATCTGTTTAGTGTAAATAAATTCTACCACCACTTTTTTCCATCTATTGTCGGGATTTTTATTAATAATATTTAGGCTTAGCAGCCTATCGATATTCTTTACGTCGATCCCTTGCCCCATATCAAATGGAGTTTGATTATTCAATTGAACCTTAACGTTATCATTTTCCCATTCTGCTCCCGCTTCAATTACTCCCCGGTGATCACCGGACCTGTTTGGATATTTATTACCTACAGTACTTCCATCATCAGATTCTTTAACCAACAAAACATTAAAAAATCCAACCAATGAATTACTCAACTTGTAAGGTAAATCAGGTCGATCTCCTCCCCAGACTGCATAATGCTGCAATCCTCCATATAACTTTAACTTACCTTTACCTATTCGCACATAAAAGTTTTTCTCATGCAAAAAAGCATTTTTGATATACTGATCATTTCCCATCCAGCCATGGCTAAATTCACCTTTAAACTGAAGCCATCCATTCGTTAGAGGAATATCTGTATAGTCCATTGACAACAGTATCCTTGGAATAGGCAATGCATTTCCACTCATCCCCAATGATCCTGAAGAAAGATCAGGATCTACTTCTCCTATAATCTGTTTAAATCTTCCTCCACTAAACGTAATGTTTTTATAGCGCGCCTTAATAAATGCCTCCTGGATCAAGGCCTTTCCGAAATGATCATTATTATATAAATCTATTCCGTAATTAATGTACACGCCTTCATCTGTAGTGTCATATATGGTTGGCAAAGGACCAAGACGATGAGAATTTGTGGCCCTAAAATGAGTAGATAAATCAAATTGCTGGTCGGAAATTACGCCAAAACGATTGGATACTAACCATAGGGGCAAATAATCTGATGTTGCTATAGAGACTGTACTTCCAGTTTTCACCTGCAGTGAGTCTAAGAACTGCGCTCTGGCAGTGGTTTGGAGTGCGAATAATAAAACGAGAATGCTATACTTTTTCATAGGTGTATTGTATTACGTTTATCTTCTATTTAATTGTAATTGATATCATATTGTTTGTCTAGGCAGGCTTCATCGGCTCTGTGTGCAAATTATACATCTTTTCGTCCTGGTATTCTGATACATCTTCAAGCATCTTCGGCAGCACATTTCGTTTATCCAGGAATTTTTCTGCATATTTTCTTGCGTTTAAGCGGGTCTGGTCATGGTTGTTTTCAGCAGAAGCCAGTATTGCTTCGGCAAGCAGATCCTCATCCTCTGCCTTAACAATGATCCCCATGCGATGCTCTTTCACTACCTCATATAAAGTGGTACCTTCATTGGCAGTAACCAAAGCAAGTCCGCCTACCGCAAGAATAGTTGTCAATTTTGATGGCATCACCAGATCACTCGCATCACCCTTCTGCAGCACTAAATGCACATCAGCCATATTAAGAAACTGATTAAAAACATCAAATCCCTGCAATGGCACAAATACAACATTCTTTAGCCCCAGTTGATTTGCATACTGCATCAGCACTTCCTTATGAGGCCCTGTTCCGCATATCAGGATTTTGATCCATTCTTTATCTTTCAATTTTTCAGCAACGTTAATCAGTCCTTCCAGTCCTTGTTTAAAACCGATACTTCCGGAATAAAGCACTACATGGTCATCTGCCTGGTATCCCCATTTTGCCTTCAATGCGGTACGGTCAGCAATCGGATAAAATGTCGAGGTATCTACCCAGTTCGGAAAAAACATAATCGGTTTGTTCACCTTCTTAGCCACTTTGGCAATCATTCCCTGTGAGATGGTACTTACGATATCTACATTCTTTAAAATGAACTTTTCTATTCCAAACAGCATGCTGAACATCCAGTTATACTTCAGCACCCCAAGATCTTTAGCCGCTTCAATTTGAAGGTCCTGGACATGATAAACTACTTTCCCTCCCCTGATCAGCCGATAAGATAACGCAAGGATGCCGAGATGGAAAGGCGGCGCAATTGCGAAAATGATATCCTGTTTCTTTTTGAATAACATCAGCAAAATGACAAGGCTGGCAGAAAAGTAAAACAAAGCTTCATGCAATAATCTTTTAAAACCTGTTGGATTTGCTGGTACATATAGCGGACACCTGTAAATGTTCAGTTTCCCCTCATACATCTGCTCTTTTTTAAAGAAATTTCCTGAATAAGGTTTTTGCACTACCCAGTTTGGATAATAAGGGAATCCCGTTATTATTGTAGTCTCATGCCCATTTTCTGCAAACCATGAAATCATTTCCCCGGTATATTTTCCTATACCGGTTAGTTCCGGGAAACAATTGATCCCTAATACTAATATCCTTTTTTTCATGTCCATCTTGGTTTTATATAAAATAAAGGGTTCCCTTTGTAAACTCCATTTGATTCTAAATTCGCCGTTACTACAGATCCGGCACTAATTACGGTATCAACACCAACCGTTACTCCCGGCGCAATAAACACCGATGCTCCCACCCAGCAGCCATCCATCAAATTAATAGGACCATTTCTGTAAGGCATTTCAGGTACGCGGAAATCATGATTTCCTCCGCATAAAAATGCCCTTTGTGAAATACAAACATCGTTACCGATGGTAAGCAGCTCAAAATTCAGCAAGAAAGCTTCCTCTCCGATCCATACATTATTGCCGATGACGAGTTTCCATGGAAAATGAATGTTTACCCTTGGTTTGATAATTACACCACTCCCTATCTGCGCTCCAAATAACTGAAGTAGCATTTTTTTGAAGGAATTCGGATAAGGAAAAGCTGATAAGAAAAAAATCATCTTGGCAAAATACCAGCTGACCTCTTTGAGCTTACCTACTCCTCTATCTAAACCTATGCCGGGATTGAACCCGCCCAGATTTACTTTTGACTGATGTGTGCTATTTTCCATACCAATCATATGTTATTATCTTTTTTTAACTTTTCTTCTTCAATTAAACGAAGTGCAATCACAATCTCTACCATTGTTCGCTGTAGCGTGTAATGCCACCCTCTCCAGCCATTAAAAATTAGGCCTTTTACAAAAAGCGAATAAAAAAACACGAAAAATGGAGCGAAGACCTTAGTTTTCCTAATTTTACCACTCAATGGAAGTTCACCAGCAGGTGTCTCCATTAATTTGTGTCCCTCTTTAATAGAATAGCCATCCTGATTACTTAACCATCGGCTTAAAGATTTGCGATCATCGTGTAATATGTGCGCAGTGTATGCTCCTTCTTCTCCCTTCAGCAACAAACGATGCGCATGTCCGTCATCAAAATATGAACCAGCCTCCTTCTTAAATAACACTGGTCTTGGAGTCGTATTATCTTTTAACAATGGCTTGCCAAACACAACAAACTTAAACTTCGTAGCATAGGCAGCTTTATTACCAGTTTTTACAAATTCTTTAGTCTCATTAATAAACTCGTCAGTTAGCACATAATCAGCATCCAGACTGAGTACCCATTCACTTGTTAATAAAGAAAGTCCATAATTGCACTGTCCGGCGAATGAATCAAAAGAGCGTTGCACTACAACCGTATTATTAAATGATGCAGCTATTTCGAGCGTAGCATCAGTACTAAAGCTGTCCACTATCATCACTTTTTCGAGCCAAGTCAGCTTATCCAATACTCTTTTCAGATTTGGCTCCTCGTTCTTTGTCAGAATTAAGGCTTGTAATAAGTTTGCACTCAGCTTTTCCATAGTTTATTCTTTGTTATTGCAGCTATAATTAATTGGTATCTATTATTTTCTGGTACTCATCCACATAATTCCTGATCAGTCGTCCTGGTGAAAAGGCAGCATCAATTATTATTCGCCCATGATCCCTTATATGATAACGTTTATCTTTATCCAGATAAGCAGCACCTATTTTCTCCGTTACATTATCTACCTCCAGCGAAGAAACCCAACCCTGGTTGTGTTCTTTTACAAAACCGGAGAGTCCTACATCTTCAGAAAGCAACACCGGCGTACCCATATGCAGGGATTCTACCACTACATTTGCAAAGTTTTCATTCAGCGAAACCAACACAAAAAGATCAGCATGCATCAGTTCTTTAAACTTCTGGTCTCTGTTCAGCCAGCCTGACCAGATCACCTGGGCAGCTATAC
>Ga0247816_10000291_pt1 | contig 30346 bp, 28 predicted proteins | sample UWRJL209509C1_FD_179930 | JGI IMG/M metagenome (GOLD analysis project Ga0247816, IMG submission 179930) | Plant litter microbial communities from Arlington Agricultural Research Station in Wisconsin, United States - UWRJ-L209-509C-1 | ecosystem: Environmental > Terrestrial > Plant litter >...
TCTCAGTGTATTTGTTGAGTTGAGGAACCAGGAATGGTTTTCAGATCCTAAAATACGGAAGACGGTTTTCGGCCTTCTTGCAACACAACATAAGGGCGCGGTGATCACTGATGTTAGCGGTAGACGGGATGCCTTGCATATGGAAGTTACCATCCCCGAAGTGTTTATCCGTTTTGTAGGAAACGGTGTGGCGCATCGGGAGCATAACTTTGCAAGAATAGATGCCTGGGCCAAACGTTTACAGCAATGGCAGAAGAAGGGACTGGAAAACGTTTATTTTTTTCTGCATCAGCATGATGAAAGGGAGTCTGTTGTGATGGCTGCTTATGCCATTAAGGCCTTTAATAAAACACTTGGCAGTAATATTCCTGAAATAACCCTGCATGAAGATTTGTTTAGTTGAGAAAAATTAAAATATCTACTATATTAGTAGTCTTAAGCGGCAGTACTACCAGGTTTGGGGATAAGATAAATTCATCGTTCATCATATTTTTGATCTGGTAGATAGTTCGTTTAATAATAACCATTGATTTAAAATCTAAATAATAAAAATATGAGTATCAGAATCGGAGACGTTGCTCCAAATTTTAAAGCTAAAACTTCAATTGGAGATATTGATTTTTACGAATTTCTTGGCGATAGCTGGGGAGTGATTTTTTCACATCCTGCAGATAATACCCCTGTTTGCACAACAGAGCTTGGACGTACAGCTCAGCTTAAAAGTGAGTTCGAAAAAAGAAACGTTAAAGTGATTGCGCTGAGCGTGGATTCAGTAGCCTCACACCAGTCGTGGATCAACGATATTAACGAAACACAAAATACTACTGTTGAATTCCCAATTATTGCTGACGAGGATAAAAAGGTGGCAGATTTATACGATATGATCCACCCAAATGCTTCAGAAACTATGACTGTGCGTTCTTTATTTATTATTGGCCCAGACAAGAAGGTGAAACTGATGCTGACTTACCCTGCTTCTACAGGAAGAAACTTTATTGAGGTGCTGAGGGTAATTGATGCGCTTCAGCTTACAGCTGAGTACAGTGTTGCAACGCCGGCCGACTGGAAAGATGGTGAGGATGTGATCGTGATGAACAGCATTAAAACGGAAGATATTCCGGCCAAATTCCCCAAAGGACACAAAGTTATCAAACCTTACCTAAGAACTACTCCACAACCGAACAAATAATTTTTAAAACTTATTGATTTTCTTTAAGTTTGATATAGTCAAGAACTTTAAAGAAATATTAATTTATACATTCGAATTTTATGAGTACGGGAAAAGTAAAGTGGTTTAATACACAGAAGGGTTATGGTTTTATTATCTATGATGGCAATAAGGATATTTTTGTTCATTTCAAAGATGTCCTTGGCGGCATAGACAGTCTTCAGGAGAATGACGAAGTAGAGTTTGAAATTGCTGAAGGCAAAAAAGGGTTACAGGCGGTCAAAGTAAGAAAGGCTTAGGCTGATCTAACCGCTAAACTAAAGCCTCTTTCAAAGGAGGCTTTAGTTTTAATAATGTTGTATGATGGTTCCCCTGATGATCAGCTTTCCATCCTGGGCACTTTGCGTAAAGATGATGAACTGGTGATCGTCTGGTGTAATACGGTATTTGTTCACCAGTAAGGCTGCTTTGTCAGGGTAATTACGTACGATTACACTTCCTTTGAGCCCCTTGTCTTTTTTCAGCGTTGCTGAGGATAGGAGTTCTTCTATTTTAAATATTCTGCCAGGGAACTCTGTGTGGATTTCTGAAGAAATATAAAGTTGGGTTTGTGAATGAAATTTTTGCAACTTATACAGGTCGGCAATGAGGTTAAATGCGCCGCTTTTTAATAAAGCAACATCTGGTTCGTACAGATAAGTTCCTGGAGTAACTGTTCCGCCGGTTGTTGCGGTCCCTTCCTCGCCAATAAAAAAGCTGAATTGTTTTTGTTCAGCGTTCAGCGTGCTGCAGACGATTTTAGTTTTCCCCGCATGTCCAGGCTCCACAACCCATATGAGTTCTTTGCATTCGTTTTTGACGCTCACAATGTGTATTTCTGCCACCTGGTTCAATTCTCTCATCCCTGCTGTAATATCAAGCAGGGGAGCAGTTTTAATCAGGATACGCTGCGCCCTGCCGAGCAGCAGGTCCATATTTGTTGTTACATCGGGCGTGCAGTCCTTCAGCATGAAAACCTTGCCTGATCCGCCTCTTCTGGCAGGGTCGATATACACGGTCCCAAAGTGCTGTACGCTGTTTTTCAAATAGTCCAGTCCGTCGCCGGTTACAAAATTGGTATTGCGCTGCTTTAAAAACGGAGCATTGTGGGCGGCAATGGCTGAAAGATCTTCGTTGATCTCACAATGGGTTACAGATGCATTGGATTGTGAGAAATAATAAGTGTCAACGCCAAATCCACCTGTGAGGTCTATCAGGTTACTTCCCTTGGTCAAACCTGCTTTGTAGGCCGCCGTGGTTTCTGAAGAGCACTGCTCAATAGATAACAGTGAAGGGTATAAAATGCCTGGGGTGTTAAACCAGGAAGGAAGTTTTTTAGCAGATTTCTTTTTGGCTGCAATTTGCGCGGACAATTCTTGTCCGCTAACCAATGGAAAAGGGCTTTTTGCCATGGAAATAGTATGTACATCAGCATGTAAATGCTTTTGTATATATTCTTGTACGGCGCTATCTGTAATGTGCTTATTCAACTGTTGATTTATCTTTCATCACCATCTGACAGGTATGGCGGCTTTTTACCTCCAGGAGAATATCTTTGTTTACTGTTACCCGGTTAATTGTATCCTGGTTGTAATAACGGATGGTAACCAGTTCCAAGCCTTTATTGTATTTGACTTTGTACAATACAGATAGGTCTTTGATGAGGTTGCTGATTTTCTCTTCGTCGTGGTCAACGCTTACCGAAAAGCTGATTGCAGAATTCAGCATGGTATTCACCTTTACCTTGTGCTGGTGGAAAAGGCTGAATATATCACTCAGGTTCTCTTCAATAATGAAAGAAAAATCTTTTGGGAATATCGAGATCAATACCTGGTTAACCTTGAAAATAAATGACGGTACCGGTAAAGGGCTGTTTTCTCCGTTGATCTGCGTACCCTCTCCATCGGGATGAAGAAATGACCTCACATACAATGGAATATTTTTGTTTTGCAGGGGCTTGATGGTTTTTGGGTGGATGACGGTAGCACCATAATAGGTAAGTTCAATGGCGTCATGGTAAGACAACTGGGGAATGCGTTCAGTTTGATCAAACCATTTTGGATCTGCGTTCAGCACGCCTGTAACATCTTTCCATATGGTAAGGGCGGTGGCATCCAGGCAGGCCGAGAAAATGGCTGCAGAGTAATCAGAACCCTCGCGACCAAGGGTGGTGGTAAAGTTCTCACTGGTGCCGCCAATAAAACCTTGTGTAAGGGCAATCCCTTTCTCTATTATAGGTTTGACATGTTTCTGAATCTCAAGGGTGGTTTTGTCCCAGTCTACTTTTCCTTCGCGGTAGGTATTGTCAGTTTGGATAAAATTCCGTGCATCAAGCCAGGTAACAGGTACGTCGCTTTCATTGAGATAGGCAGCTACAATCTTTGTGGAAAGTATTTCACCGATAGATACAATCTGATCATAAATATAATCTGGTGCATCATTGGCTTCTTCCTCCAGCAGCCATTCAATTTCTACAAATGAATTTGCAACGTCGTTGAATACCGGATGTTTATGATCAGCAAAGAGCTCGTTTAATACACCAAAATGGTATGCCTTAATTTCATCGAGCAGTTCGTGTGCATTGTCATGTCCATGGACATAGGCGTTTGATAACTCCTCCAGCTTATTGGTCATTTTACCCATCGCTGAAAGCACTATCAACAGCTGTTTTTCTTTGTTCTTTTTTATAATTTCTGTCAGGTTCCTGATCGCTTCAGCATTGATTACAGAGGCCCCGCCAAATTTGTATACTTCCATATTTATTGAAAATTGACTAAAATGGAACTTTGTTTCATGATATCTTTAATTTTAGAAAAAGGTACAGTCAGTTCTGTTGTTCCTGCCGCATAGGCCTTAATTTCATAAGGATTGTACAGAAATTTTATCCCTTCTTTGGTAAGCGTAAATGTTTCAGGCAAAGTAAATACCCCTTCGTTAAAGAAATAGCCATCAGAGAGGCTCGCATTTGGTGCCAGGTTCTCGTTTTTTCTGAAGATGCTTTCGCCTATAGCTCTAAGTGCAGGCATTCCGTCCTGGGTAATCAGTGAATCAAGCGTTATGCTCTGGTATGTCTTTGGGTTGTAGTTAAGGTAGGCAAATAGTGTGTTGGGATGGGCACCTCCTTTAAAATCTGAATAGGTAAGTAAAACCGACAAATAATTAGCGTAATTTGCTTTTACATTGAGGTCTACATACATAAACCAGGTCTGCTCCCTGTCGGTATTTCTTGCCTGAAAGGCATCATATTCTTTTACAAATCCGCCCGCCAGTTCTTTATAGCTGGCATTAATACCCTGTTTGCCTGATATGCCGATCACCCGGTCTTGAATGAATTTATTTACGACCTGATCAGGGAACACAGGATAAACAATAACTGCCTTTGCGGTATCGGTTACAAGTTTATTGGCAGACACGGGGTGCTTGCTGTATACCTTGATGGAGTCGTACTTATAAGTGAGTGAATCTGTACTGGTTTGTGTTACAGCTGATCCCGCAGAGTCAATTACTTTTTCTGATGTCTTCTGGTTATTACAAGCATACAGGCCGGCAGCCGCTACTAGTGTTAGTAAGATCTTTTTCATGTTATAATTGTTCTTTGCCAAAAGAGGCATTTAACCATCCGGCTTCTACCTGGGCGTTATATTTTTGGTAGAAATGAATTGCCGGTTCATTCCAGTCCAGCACTTGCCATGACATTCCATTATAGTTTTTATCCCTCGCTTCTTTCATCACACGTTCGAATAAAAGTTTGCCCAATCCACGGCCCCTGTATTTTTCGGTAACAATGAAATCTTCGAGGTATAAACGGCATCCTTTCCAGGTTGAATACCTGGTGTAATAAAGGGCAAAGCCCTGCACACCATCTACGTCTTCAGCAACAAATGCCTTCCATACAGGTTGGCTTCCAAAACCTGCTTCGATGAATTCTGCCAGGGTTACAGTTACCTCATCGGGCATTTTTTCGTAAACTGCCAGTTCGTGGATCAGCTCCAGTAAACGCGGACAATCTTTTTCAATGGCAAATCTGAGCCGAATTTCTTCCATATTAATCTTTTCTGAACAAGGGGGCGGTAAATGAACAACGGGTTGGTAAATATAAGCATTAGGGTGCAGGAGCACTGTTCTATTAGGCTTTATAATGCTTGATCTTACGGGCGCCAAAAATGCTGCTCCCAATTCGTACCATTGTTGAACCTTCTTCTATTGCCAGTTTGTAGTCACCTGACATACCCATTGATAATTCTTTGAAAGACTCCTCTTTTCTGAAAAAGCTGACCTTGATACCATCAAATAAAACTTTCAGTTCCTGAAATTCATCTTTGGTTTGTTTTTCTTCGGCGTTATTGCTGGCTATTCCCATCAGTCCTGTAATCCGGATGTTTTTCATTGCCAGGTATTCTTCAGATCTAAGCAGTTCAATTACCTCGGCATGGTCAAGTCCAAATTTTGTATCCTCGTCAGCAATATAGACCTGTAACAGGCAGTCGATTACCCTCTTGTTTTTAGCTGCATGTTTATCAATCTCAGCTAGCAGCTTAATGCTGTCTACAGATTGGATCAGGCTGATAAAAGGGGCAATGTACTTTACTTTATTGGTTTGTAAATGGCCTATCAAGTGCCATTGTATATCTTTTGGCAGGGCTTCTTGCTTCTCTACCAGTTCCTGAACAATGTTTTCTCCAAAAATGCGCTGGCCGGCCTCATATGCTTCTAAAACCGCGGCCGAATCGTTGAATTTAGAGACAGCAACCAATTCCACATTCTCGCCTTCTAATTCCTTTTTATATTTTATTAAGTTGTCTGCTATGCTCATTTATCAGTATTTTTGGTAAAATTAACAACCTTAGTCCAATTTGCTAAGAAAAAATAATGTTTTACACACAATGAGAAGATTTTGCTGGGCAGGACTAGCGTTTATCCTGATGGGCGCTTGCAGGCCTGGAATTCCAAAAGACATCATTCAGCCGCAGGCCATACGCAGTGTTTTATATGATATTCATGTGGTTGACGGGTTTATTACCACCATCCCAGTACCTGATTCAGCAAGAATTGTAAGTGCGGCTTATTATAAAGCTGTATATAAAAAGTATGGAATAGATTCTGCGCTTTATACCAGAAGCATGAATTATTATTATGATCATCCTGAAGACTTAACTGAGATTTATAAAGATGTAACTGAAAAGCTCAAGAAATCAAAAGACAGCGTTGATAAGATCCAGGAGAAACTATTGAAGAAACTGGAAGCCGCAAAAAAGAAAACACAAGATAGTTTAGATAAAGCTGACCCCAAGTTGAAACTCCTGAAAGACGCAGCGGCGAAGAAAAGACAAGACAGTCTTCATCGCGGAAACCTGATCCTTCAGGGAAAGGCACTGCCAGAAAATACTGACAGCCTTAAAAAGGTTAAAAAAACTGTGGAGAAAAAAAGGGTTAGCGTTAAAAAGGTTAAATAAGAATGATATATCCCGATAATTGTTTAGAAAGACTTGGCTTTAATGAAGTCAGGCAACTCATCTATAAACATTGCCTGAGCCCGATGGGCCAGTATATGGTAAGCCGTATGCAGGTGATGAATAAATATGATCAGATCAATAAATTTTTAAGACAGACAAAAGAATTTAAGAATATCCTTGAAAACCAGGAGCCATTGCAGATCAGCTCTTTTTTTGATATCAAATCCCTGGCTGATAAAATCAGGGTGGAAGGCAGCTATCTGCTGGAAGACGAACTTTTCCAGATCTATCTGTCGTTACAGACCGTATTTTCGGTGCTTCGTTTTTTTGAAGAAAGAAATGGGGTTTATCCTAACCTGGAGGCCCTGTTTGAACACCTTCCTGTTGAAAAGAATATCCTTAAAAAAATTGAGACTGTGCTTGATGCAAAAGGTAAGATTAAGCCTAATGCATCCCCAAAATTACAGGAGATCAGCACTGACATTTCAAAGGGTGAGCAGGAAGTGCGCAAACGTATGGACAGCATCTATAAGCAGGCGGTTGCCAGCAATTGGGTGGCCGATGGCAGTCTGACGATACGCGACGGCAGAATGTGTATTCCTATCATCGCTGATCATAAACGCAAGCTTAAAGGTTTTATCCATGACGAGTCGGCCAGCGGGCAGACGGTTTACCTGGAACCTGAGGAAGTATTTACGCTGAATAACAAAATAAGGGATCTTGAATTTGATAAACGCCGCGAAATTGTACGGATACTGATCGCGTTGACAGATGACCTTCGTCCGTATAATCCATTGTTGTTGTCGTACCATGGCTTTCTTACTAAACTCGATTTTGTAAGGGCCAAAGCGTTATTTGCCATAGAGGTGGAAGCAGATATGCCGTCATTAGTAGCTGAGCCAAGGATTAAGCTGATCAATGCGCGTCACCCATTGTTGTACCTTTCATTTAAAGAGGATAAAAAAACGGTTGTGCCGCTGAATATCCATATGAATGAAAACCTGAGGATTGTTTTGGTTTCAGGTCCCAATGCCGGCGGTAAGTCGGTCTGCATGAAAACTGTAGGCTTGCTGCAACTCATGCTGCAATCGGGACTGCTTATTCCTGTACACGAATCAAGTGAGGTGGGTATATTTGATAATATCTTTGCAGATATAGGTGATGATCAAAGTATAGAAAGTGATTTGAGTACTTATAGTGCCCATTTGACAAAAATGAGGTATTTCGTAGCACATGCAAATCCAAAATCGCTGGTCATGATTGACGAGTTTGGAACTGGTACCGATCCGCAGTTTGGAGGGCCTATGGCAGAAGCTGTGCTGGAAGTATTGAATAACAAAAAAGTGAGGGGGGTAATTACCACCCACTATTCAAACCTGAAATTGTTTGCAGGAAATACGCCGGGGCTAGAAAATGCTTCTATGCTATTTGACAATGATAAGATGAAGCCACTTTATGTTTTGGAAATAGGGAAACCGGGTAGTTCCTATGCTTTTGAGATTGCACAGAATATTGGTTTGCAAAAGGAAGTGCTGATTTTAGCAAGGGAAAAGACAGGCACCAACCAAAACCGGATTGACAGTTTGCTGGTAGACCTGGAAAGAGAGAAAAAGCAAATCTATGATACCAAGGTGCACTTGGCAAACCAGACGAATAAAGTGAAAAACCTGGTTGCTGAAAATGAGAAACTGCAGTTATTCTTAGATGAAAACAGGAAAACGCTGATTAAAGAAGCTAAGCTGGAAGCGCAGGCCATTATCAAAAATGCGAACAAACTGGTTGAGAATACAATCGCCGGGATCAAAGAAAATCAGGCTGATAAAGCCGCTACGAAAGAACTTAGGCAGAACCTGCAGAAGGTGTTAGTGCAGCACCAGGTGAAAGAAGAAAAGAAACCTGAAAAGGTAGTTCTTTCAAACAGCCCTATTGAGGTGGGCGACTGGGTGCAATTACTCAATAGCGAAACAACTGGGCAGGTACTAGAAATCAACAGGGGCAACCTTGTTCTGGCACTTGGCGACCTGAGGTCGGTAGTGAAGAAAGACCGCGTGCAGAAGATCAGTAACAAGCAGGCGAAAAAAGTAGTCCAGAGTAACTCATTCTCTGGCAGGATATCAGACGCCATTGGTAGTTTCAGTGCTGAGCTTGACCTGCGTGGGATGCGCGGTGAAAATGCCATTGCGGAGGTAGAAAAATATATGGATAAATCATTGATGCTGGGCTTTCCTTTTATCAAGCTGATCCATGGTAAAGGAGATGGGATTTTGAGAAAACTGATCCGTGAATACCTAAGAAAGTATCCTGAAGTGAACCGTGTGGAAGATGAACATGCAGATCGTGGCGGAGACGGGATAACTTACGTGTATTTCAATTAATTAGGTAAACATTTATAGCGGAGGGTTGTTTATTATACAAACCCTCTGCTATGAAAAGAATATTTACTTTGATTTTCAGTCTGTTTCTATTATCTGCCTGTGAAAAGGGCAATGAAAATGAGGTGGGCGACAAGTTGCCAGATGCAGAATTAAAAACAGAAGTGCTCACTCAGTCCCTTGTATTTCCCTGGGAAATTATATACGGACCGGATAGTTTTATCTGGTTTACTGAAAGGGGCGGAAAAATTAGCCGGCTAAATCCTAAAAATGGCGTTGTTGCCCTGGTACATACTATTCCTGATGTGAGCAGCACAGGCGAAGGAGGATTGCTGGGGATGGCCTTACACCCCGAGTTTGCCGGTAAACCCTATGTCTATGTTGTTTACAATTACAGAAGTGGTGCAAACTACAGGGAAAAAATAGTGCGCTTTACCTATAAGAACAGTGTTTTTATAGATCCCATGGTATTGCTTGACGATATTCCGGCCTCATCAATACACAATGGTTCAAGGCTGTTGATCACACCTGATCAAAAACTGCTGATTACTACTGGTGATGCTAACAATGCACCTAACGCGCAAAACAAAAATAGTCTGTCTGGTAAAATCCTGAGAATAAACCTTGATGGTACTATTCCCGCTGATAATCCTTTTGCAGGCAGTCCTGTTTGGAGTTACGGTCACCGTAATCCACAGGGATTGGTTATGGCGAACGCGAAGTTGTATTCTTCAGAACACGGGCCCAATAACGACGATGAGGTTAACCTTATTGAAAAAGGCAAGAACTATGGATGGCCGAATATAGAAGGGTATGCCAATACAACTGAAGAAAAAGCTTTCAGCGCTGTTAACGAGACAGTAGAGCCACTAACTGCCTGGTCGCCAACTATTGCGCCTTCCGGGCTTACCTATTACAGTTCAGACTATATCCCTCAGTGGAAAAATTCTTTGCTGATGGTTACTTTAAAAGGATCTAAATTGGTAAAACTTCAATTGGATGAAACGGGTGCTACAATCACCGGTAGTACAGATTTTTTTCTGAATAAGTTTGGAAGGCTAAGGGCCGTGTGCCAGTCGCCCGATGGAAAAGTGTATCTGGCTACTAGTAATGGAAGTGAAGATAAGATCATCGAAATATCCGTGAATTAGTGTTTCTTTTAACCCTCCATTGCTTACAATACCAATATTGTTATTAGCGCTCAATATTTGGTAGGGTTTATTTTTATCTATAATTTAGCGGTCAAACCAAATATATGATCAATAAAAAAGTATCGGGGGCCGATGAGGCCATCCGTGATATTACAGACGGTACAACCCTAATGCTGGGTGGTTTTGGACTTTGCGGTATTCCGGAGAACTGTATTGCCGCATTGGTAAAGAAAGGTGTAAAAGGTCTTACCTGTATTTCCAATAATGCGGGTGTAGATGATTTCGGAATCGGGTTTTTGCTCAAAACCCGTCAGGTTAAAAAAATGATTTCTTCTTATGTTGGCGAGAACGCTGAATTTGAGCGTCAGCTATTGAGCGGGGAGCTGGAAGTGGAGTTGATCCCTCAGGGTACGCTTGCTACACGCTGTATGGCAGCTGGATACGGTATGCCCGCTATTTTCACGCCTGCCGGCGTTGGAACTGAAGTTGCGGAGGGTAAAGAGGTCAGAAATTTCAATGGAAAAGACTACCTGATGGAATATGCATTTGACGCAGATTTTGCATTGGTTAAGGCCTGGAAGGGTGACACCGCAGGAAACCTGATCTTCCGTTCAACCAGTCGTAATTTCAATCCTGTAATGGCGATGGCGGGAAGGATTACCATTGCAGAAGTTGAAGAACTGGTTGAAGCAGGCGAGCTTGATCCCGATCACATACACACACCTGGGGTATATGTACACCGTATTTTCCAGGGTTCAGGTTATGAAAAACGAATAGAGCAGCGTACCGTCAGACCACGCAGCTAAGCAATCAGAAATTTATGTTAGACAAAAACGGAATAGCGAAACGTATCGCTAAAGAAATAAAAGACGGTTTTTATGTAAACCTGGGAATAGGCATTCCAACACTGGTGGCGAATTATATTCCAGACGGCATTCAGGTAGTATTGCAATCGGAAAACGGTCTGCTGGGGATGGGACCATTTCCATTTGAAGGTGAAGAAGACGCCGATCTGATCAATGCCGGCAAGCAAACCATCACTACATTGCCTGGATCATCCATCTTTGATTCAGCAATGAGCTTTGGAATGATCAGGAGCCAGAAAATTGACCTCACTATACTTGGTGCAATGGAGGTTTCAGAAAACGGCGATATTGCCAACTGGAAAATTCCTGGCAAAATGGTAAAGGGGATGGGCGGCGCGATGGACCTGGTAGCTTCGGCCAAAAATATTATTGTAGCTATGCAGCATATCAATAAAGCGGGCGAGAGTAAGTTGTTGCCAAAATGCACCCTGCCATTGACTGGCGTAAACTGCATTAAAAAAGTAGTGACGGAACTTGCGGTGATGGATATATTACCTGAAGGCGGCTTTAGGTTGATTGAGCGGGCACCAGGTGTTAGTGTAGATTTTATCGTTCAGTCAACACTCGGTAAGCTTTATGCTGATGGGGATATAAAAGAAATGGACCTGAACTAGTGGTCTGAATAGATTATATACTGTACTGTTGCCTTTAAGGCATCAGTACAGTCTCTTTTAATTCGTCAGAAATTTCCTTAGAAATAGATATGATATCATCGGCTACATGTTTGTTGTTCATGATCACTTTCTGACAGGATTCTTTGTATGGCAATAAATATTGTTTGTAGGCAGGCATTACGTGGTTTACCCATTGGTACATCACCATATCGCGGGTATAACCCCGCTCTATTTCATCACGTGAAATTCTCCGGTTCAGTGTAATCTCCTCGTCGGCATCCATAAAGATCTTCAGATCGAATAATTTTGCGATTTCTGGATAGTGAAAAACAAATAAACCTTCTACAATAATAATAGGGGCTGTGGTGATATTCAGCAAACGGGCGTTTTCTTCGTTGATGTTAAATGTGTACTCTTTCTTTTCTATCGCTGCTCCAGACATAAGTAGTTTCAGATCGTTGAGCAGTTTTTCGTCATCAATTCCTTCCGGTACATCGAAGTTTATCCAGCCGTTCTCATCAATTTTCTGTGTTTCTTTTGGGCGATAATAATCATCCTGCGAAATCAGGCATACTTCATCCGCCGTAAAATGATGGAGAAAACATTTAAGAAAAAATGTTTTACCGGATCCGCTTCCCCCGGCAACACCTATAATATAAGGCTTATTATTGTTCATTCGCTTGTCCACTGTATGTTAAAGTGCATAAAAACCGTTTATCCAATGCACCTAATGCATCAGCAACTGCTTTTGTCATTACAATTATAACATCTTTTGTGGACTGATTCTCGGTAAATTTTCCAATTACTTTGGCAAAGGTTGAGCGGTTACTCATGGGGTTAGTGATTTTCATGATCGTTCCAACAGGTGCAGTGCGGTGGAGTACCAGCATTTTGGAAGAGTCAAGGTCCTGATCCAGGATCCACATGCCGGTGCCTTTTTCGTCCATCTGGCTTAACCCATAACGACTTGGAGGGAGGCGAAGCGAAGGGTTGTTCACTGATCCTGCACTATCTGTTTCCAGATCGCCTGCAATGCCAGTTAGTTCTGATTTCGCAGGATATTGCCCGCTGATCAGTAGTTTCTGACCAACATAAAGGGAATTGGTTGTGAGGTTATTTTTAGCTTTTAACTGATCAAGTGTAAGGTTGTACCTGGTAGCAATGGAATACATTGTTTCGTTGCCTGCAACCGTGTGTACTATGAATTCCTCTTTATTAACGGGAGGCTGTAAAGGCTGACCTGGGACTGTTTTAGCTACTTTCTCGTCGGGTTTTTTAGAAGTATCAGATTTTTTATACTGTGGCTGAACCTGTATTACTGGTTGTGTTTGTGCAGGAGAGGGTGGAACATTGCCTGCCGGTGGAGTAACAGCTGTTTTGGCTGGTACTGCAGCAGTTGTGCTGGCAGCAGAACTTGTGCTTGCAGGTGCAGGTGAGTTGGTGGTTTCAGCGGTACTTTCTTCAGACACTCCCTGTGTTGCCGGGATTTTCAATATCTGGCCAATCTGCAGATTAATAGATCTGAGGTTATTAACACGTTTAATTTCGTTCACCGTAGTTCCGTATTTTTCTGCCAGCATATTCAGGTTTTCCTTCCGCTGAACGGCATGTTCTATTAGAGTGGTGTCTGATGTAGTTGCCCCAGGTGAAGCCAGGTCTTTGGATGATTTGTTGCTGTTATTGCCCGGATTTGCGGTGCTTTTATTACTGGAAGTAACCGGTGCGGTTGTTGCCGCGGCCTGATTTCCTGTAAATGGAATTTCAGTTGGTACTCTAATTACCACTCCAAGGGAGAGGAATTTATTGTCATTATAAGTCATGATTACTTTTGGGCTGATATTATATCGTCTCCCAACGGAATAATACGTGTCCTTAGCTACGATCTGATGTAAAATTACTTTTTTTCCCTTTTGATTTTCAACGCCGATAGAATCTCTCATAGAATCGGCTTTAGCTGCCGATAAATTCAGGAATATGGCAAATAGCACCAGTATATAATTTCTTTGCATTAACGTCCTTATGAATAATAATGTTTAGTCCGACAATTATACGAATAATATATAAGAGCCTGAATTATGAAATATTAAACGACAATATTGTCACACTATTGTATGCACCATATTTTTAGAAAACCATTCCTGTCATACTTGTGTTTATAGGGTGTAGGTTAACAAAACAAAATAAATTTACAAACATTATGGACGCAAAAGAAATTAGTTTAGTTGAGAAAGAAGTAAAACCAGTAGTGGATCTGCTTAATGATTACCTCGCAAATTATCACATTCATTATCAGAAGTTAAGAGGTTGTCATTGGAACATCAAAGGTCAGAATTTCTTTACACTTCATATTAAATTCGAAGAATTATATACCAATGCACAGGAAACGATAGACGAAATTGCGGAACGTGTTTTAACCCTTGGTAAACCACCTCATAGCCGTTTTGCAGACTATATCAATGAATCAGCTATCAAAGAAATTAATACGATAGGTCTTCAGGACCTGGCAATGGTTGATGCCATTCTGGAAGATATGGCACTATTAATCCAATTGGAGCGCGACCTGCTGGAAGCATCTGACGCTGCCAGCGATGATGGTACCAATGATATGGTTAACCGTTTCATGCAGTTTAAAGAAAAAAACACCTGGATGTTGCGCTCTTTTGCCGGTAAAAAATAAGCTTCATTTATCAATATTTTAAAAACCATGCCAACGCATGGTTTTTTCGTTTTCTGGGATATACAACGCAAATTACTTCATACCTTTGAACCTGATGGGATATAAAAACCTGGCCGAATGTGTTGCCGATTTGGAGAAACATGGCCATTTGCTGCGAATAAAAGAAGAAGTTGATCCTTATCTTGAGATGGCTGCTATTCATCTGAAGGTATACGAACAAAAAGGCCCGGCCTTATACTTTGAAAAAATAAAAGGTAGTCCGTTCCCGGCCGTATCCAATCTTTTTGGAACACTGGAACGTTCAAAGTTTATGTTCAGGGATAGTTTGGAGCGGGTAGGGCAGCTGGTAGATCTTCGTTCTGACCCAATGAAAGCATTGAAGAACCCATTTAAATTTGCAGGGGCGGGGCTTACGGCATTTTCTGCCCTGCCAATGAAGCAGCATTTATTTAAATCGCTATTCCAAAAGACAACAATAAGTCAGCTTCCTCAAATTGTAAACTGGCCAATGGATGGCGGACCGTTTGTTACAATGCCTCAGGTTTACACTGAGGACGCAGATAAACCCGGTATACTAAATGCTAACCTGGGCATGTACCGTATACAACTTGCGGGTAACGAGTATATTCAGGATAAAGAAATAGGTTTACATTACCAGATACATCGCGGAATTGGGGTACATCAGAGCAAGGCAAATGCAAAAGGGTTGCCATTGAAGGTAAGTATCTTTGTAGGTGGGCCGCCATCGCATCCACTTGCGGCAGTAATGCCCCTGCCTGAGGGATTATCTGAAATGACCTTTGCGGGTGCACTGGGCAATCGCCGTTTCCGTTATTTTTATGATGATGAAGGCTTTTGTATTTCTGCTGATGCAGACTTTGTTATCACAGGAACAGTTGAGCCTGGAGAAAATAAGCCAGAAGGTCCCTTTGGTGATCACCTGGGTTATTACAGCCTGACACATCCATTTCCTTTAATGAAGGTTCATAACGTGTACCACCGGAAGGATGCTATCTGGTCATTTACTGTAGTAGGGCGACCTCCACAGGAAGATACAAGCTTTGGTGCGCTAATTCATGAGATCACAGGCTCTGCATTACCGCAAGAGATCCATGGCCTTAAAGAAGTAAATGCTGTGGATGCTGCTGGTGTGCATCCTTTGCTTTTTGCAATAGGAAGCGAAAGGTATACACCATTCCTCAAAGAACGCAGGCCTCAGGAAATTCTTACTATCGCCAACCATATATTAGGGAAAAACCAGCTCAGTCTGGCTAAGTATGTGTTCATAGCCGCGCGCGAAGACAATGAAACGCTGGATACACATGATATTGAAATCTTTTTGCATCACATATTATCGCGAATTGACTTTCGTAGGGACCTGCACTTTTATACGCAGACCACAATTGATACATTAGACTATAGCGGTGAAGGCTTAAACAGTGGTTCTAAAGTGGTGGTAGCTGCTGCGGGCGAACCAAAGAGAGTACTAACAACTGCTTTACCCGCTGGATTCAACTTGCCAGAATCATTTGGTGAATACCATATGGTGATGCCAGGAGTACTGGCTATCCAAACAACGCCGTATACTGATGCAGCTGAAGGCGCTAAGTTATCAGCACAGCTAAATGAACACCTGAAAGATTATCTATTGGAAGGTATAGCTTTGATTGTGTGGTGTGATGATGCAGCCTTTACTGCGGAAACGATAAATAACTTTGTATGGGTGACATTTACAAGAAGTAATCCTGCTGCAGATATTCACGGGATTGGAGCTTTTACAAAAGATAAGCATTGGGGTTGTACAGGCCCTTTGATGATTGATGCGAGGAAAAAGCCTCACCACGCGCCTGAACTGATTAAGGATGCGGGAGTAGAAGAGGCGATTAAGAGATTTGGTATTTAATTTGGGCCTTTTATCCGAAGGCCAGAATGATCATTTATACAAAATCTATTTATACAAAAAGCCCCTGCTGGATTTGTTCCAGCAGGGGCTTTTCTGTTTAAATTCTGACTAGAATTTCACTCCTAAGGTTAAGAAGATATTGTTCCTCTTCACTTTCGAGGTTGCAATTGGTTCACTGTAATCATTCAGTTCATAAGGACTAAATGTATTCGTAGTTTCAGTACGTTGATAAGCAGCATCTAAATAAAATGCAGTAAATCTATATCCAATACCTCCAGAATATGATTTGACCTTGAACACGTTATCATCATCGTTTTTCATTGGGCTACCGTTCACACCGTAACCAGCTCTAAGGCTAAATTGATCAATCCTGTATTCGCCACCAACTCTGTAGTTAAAAGCATGCGTATAAAATTCTCTGATATAAGCATTGTTATCGGCTACTATACCAGTATATCCATTGCTTTCTGAGAATTTGGTAGTTGAATAATCTACATAGTCAACATCAGCAGATAATAATGCGTTTTTCGCGATGATTACACTGGCTCCTAATGATCCCTTGTATGGCGTACGCAGGTTATAACTTACGTCATAATTGATCTGGTTTCCGCTGAAAGCATTTCCACCTGAGAAACGGGTATCTAAAATCTCAGAATAGTTATCATCAACGTTCATCCATGTTGGCGACTGGAAGGTAGCACCAATTCTAACAACATCGATAGGTTTATAGATCATACCTAAACGGGCATTGATACCAGAACCACTTGTACTTTGATAAGTTCTGTAAGCAGCGTCATAGGTCTCTCCGATCGCCGGCGGCGCAGATGGGGTAGGATTTCCGGTTGAAGGCAACTCAGGTAAAATACTTGCCGTTACTGTACCAGATTCTGTGTATAATTTATCGCTGGTATAACGAACATCTACAAATCCGATGCTAGCACCGAAATATAGTTTGTTAGAGATATTCATACCTCCTGCAAAGTTAAATTCAGAAGTTGATCCCTGTCTGATTTCAGATTGTGTCTGGGTATTCGCTGCTGTAGTTAATGGCTTGTAGGTTGTGTTACCACGGGCAGTGTTATCAATCAGGTATCCCTGGTAAGCTGCTGCCGATGTTGGATCAAGATTGTCTGAAGTATAGCCGTTAGCGCGTTCAGCGAAAGAGTTAGCAATAGAGCTACTGCTGTTTCTGCCAGAATAATCGTAATTAGCATAGAAATCATTGTTCCTGTTGTAACCTAATCCCCATACAAAGCTCAAAACGCCTTTATTCAGGTCAGATCCTTTCGGTTTAACCACCGGACTGTACCATACTACAGCGGCCTGGTTCAGGTTAAGCTGGTTTTTGGTTGATTTTGTATTCTGGTTCAGGAAATTTGCATTGGACTGGATGTTGTTGAATTCTGGTGTTACACTAAATTCAGAGCGGGTAAACATACCCAAACCTGCAGGGTTACCACCAATTGAACTGATATCGCCACCCAAACTGATTTGCGCACCCCCAAGTCCTTTAAAACGTGCCGAACTTCCGTAATCTGTACGCGAGAACCTAAGCGCATCGCCGGCGTATACTCCGCTTTGGGCATAGATGTTACCTGTAGTACCTACTATAGCTACTACTACTAGTTGTATGAATTTTTTCATTTAGATTTTTAGATTTATTAGTTACCTCTACCTCCACGACCGCCGCCACCTGATCTGCCACCGCCGCCGCCGAAACCACCACCGCCGCTGAAGCCGCCTGATGAACGTCCGTTGTTAGCCGGAGGGGTATAAGATCTTTGGTTGTTACTTCTGTCAGGAGTATAACTCTGCGATCTTGAAGATCTGCTTTGTACACCATTGCCGTTATATGCCCTTGAGCCTCTTCCACCTTGTCCGCTGGAATAACCACTTGCATTATACGCCCTGGAGCCATTGCCATTGTAACCTGCCCTGTTATAGATAGAGTTATCACCGCCTCTGCCGCCACGTGGACCTGAGTTTACACGGTTGCTGTAGTATCCGCCTCCCCAAAGGCCACCGTATCCATAACCGCCCCATCCGCCGTAGTAACCACCATATCCGCCCCAAAGGCCGCCATAGTAACCACCGAATCCACCATAACCCCATGGAGAGAAGAATGGATCATAAAATCCGCCGTAACCGCCCCAACCGAAGCCACCGCCCCAGCCAAAACCGCCATAACCGCCGCCATACCATGGGCTGCCAAATCCAAGGCCAAATCCGATGCCTGAGTAATATGGAGAATAACCACCGTAATATGGATCATAATAACCTCTGAATGGGCTACCGTAATAAAATCTGTTTATTCTGGACGAATAGCTCATATCGGCATATTCATCATTGCTGCCATAATAATCATCTTGATCATTATATTCGTCGTCAATTGTCTGCGAAGACTGGGTAGAAACTGGTCTTTCGTACTCTACTGCCTGAGCTTTTGTCCCGTAAACGTCGTCGTCATTACGCGCTTGCTGGGCCATTTGCGGAACAGAGCAGGAAGACACTGCGAGGGCAGCGGCAACCAGCATACTGGATAATAAATGGTTAGGTTTCATAATATGTGAGTTCTTTGTGTGTGTTAACATTTTTTTTCGTAGGCATAAATTTATAGATTTGCAACCTATCATGCAAGTTATTTAACACAAAAAGCATTCCAAACAGTTATGAGCAAAGGTATTACAAGTAAGAACGAGGATTATTCCCAGTGGTATAACGACATTGTTATAAAAGCCGACCTGGCGGAACATTCAGCTGTGAAAGGGTGTATGGTGATAAAGCCTTATGGCTATTCTATTTGGGAAAAAATGCAGGCGGTTTTAGACCAGAAATTTAAAGATACGGGGCATAGTAATGCCTACTTTCCCTTATTCATCCCGAAGTCATTTTTTTCTAAAGAAGCGGCACACGTTGAGGGATTTGCGACAGAATGTGCAGTTGTGACACATTACCGTTTAAAAAATGACGGGGAAGGAAACATTATTGTAGATCCTGACGCTAAATTGGAGGAAGAACTGATCGTAAGGCCAACTTCGGAAACAATTATATGGAATACATTCAGGGGATGGGTACAGTCGTACCGCGACCTTCCGCTCCTGATTAACCAATGGGCAAATGTAGTAAGATGGGAGATGCGTACGCGCTTGTTCCTGCGTACTGCTGAATTCCTTTGGCAGGAAGGACATACTGCGCATGCAACCTCCCAGGAAGCAATTGAGGAAACTGAACGTATGCTCAATGTATATGCTGATTTTGCTGAAAACTGGATGGCACTGCCTGTAGTGAAAGGGAGAAAGACAGCAAATGAACGTTTTGCTGGTGCATTGGATACCTATTGTATCGAGGCTTTGATGCAGGATGGAAAAGCCCTGCAGGCCGGTACTTCACATTTTCTTGGACAAAACTTTGCAAAAGCATTTGACGTAAAGTTTACCAGTAAAGAAGGCAAGCAGGAACACGTATGGGCAAGTTCATGGGGTGTTTCCACAAGGATGATCGGCGCGCTGATCATGGCGCACAGTGATGACCAGGGACTTGTACTCCCTCCAATGCTGGCTCCGATACAGGTTGTGATTGTTCCGATTTATAAAAATGATGAGGACTTAAAAAACATCTCTTCATTTGTACTTGAGTTAATGCCTAAACTGAAAAAACTGGGCATTTCTGTGAAGTATGATGACAGGGACACACAGCGTCCTGGATTTAAATTTGCAGAATATGAACTGAAAGGTGTACCGGTGCGTCTGGCCATTGGTGGCAGGGATATGGAAAACCGTACCGTAGAACTGGCAAGAAGGGATACAAGAGAAAAAAGCACTGTCAGCCAGGAAGGCCTTGATACCTACATCTTCCAGTTGCTTGGAGATATTCAGCAGAATATTTACAAGAAAGCGGCGGATTACAGGACTGAACATATCACACCTGCAAACTCTTATGAAGAATTTAAAGAATTACTTGATACCAAAGCCGGCTTCATTACGGCACACTGGGATGGTACTCCTGAGACGGAACAAAAAATAAAAGAAGAAACTAAGGCTACAATCAGATGTATACCGTTAGATAACCCACTGGAGGACGGTGTTTGTATCTATTCAGGTAAACCGTCAATTCAGAGAGTTTTATTTGCCCGTGCTTATTAAGCATCTGGCTACACTTAAAAAACAGGAACATGAAATTTGCAACTAAAGCTATACATGCAGGTCAGGAACCAGATCCGTCAACCGGAGCGGTCATGACACCTATTTATCAAACATCTACCTACTGGCAAAAAGCCCCGGGCGATAACCAGGGATTTGAATATTCAAGAGGTACCAACCCTACAAGAAAGGCCCTGGAAAACTGTCTTGCAGCATTGGAAAATGCAAAATACGGCCTTGCCTTTTCTTCGGGAATGGGTGCCACCGATGCGGTAATGAAGTTGCTGCAACCGGGGGACGAGGTGATTACTGGAAATGATTTATACGGAGGTTCATACCGTATGTTCACAAAAATTTATACCAAGTACGGTATTAAATTCCATTTCCTGGACCTTTCTAAACCTGAAAATATTCTTCCTTATATCAACGAAAAAACTAAACAGGTTTGGATAGAAACACCTACCAATCCCACTATGCAGATTGTTGATATTGAGGGGATAGCGAAGATTACTAAAGAAAAAGGTTTGATCTTAACTGTTGATAATACCTTCGCTTCACCATATTTGCAGAACCCGATCGATCTCGGTGCTGATATCGTCATGCATTCTGTGACCAAGTATATTGGCGGTCACTCTGATGTGGTGATGGGTGCTTTACTTACAAATAGCGATAGCCTGTACAAAGACCTTTGGTTTATCTACAATGCCTGTGGCGCAACTCCCGGACCTCAGGATTCGTTCCTGGTATTAAGGGGTATAAAAACACTGCACCTCCGCATGAAAGCACATTGTGAAAACGGCGAAAAGGTAGCGCATTATCTGAAAAATCATCCTAAGATCGATAAAATCTACTGGCCAGGTTTCGAGGATCACCCTAATCATGATATCGCTAAGAAGCAGATGCGTGGTTTTGGGGGAATGGTTTCTGTTACGCTGAAGGGGGCTGATCTTGCTGAAACTTTCAGAATAGCATCCTCTTTCAAAGTATTTACCCTGGCAGAGTCGCTGGGTGGCGTAGAATCACTAATCAATCATCCTACTACTATGACGCACGGATCTATCCCGAAGGAAGAACGCGAAAAAGTAGGTGTAACAGATAACCTTTTACGCCTGAGTGTTGGCGTAGAAGACATCGATGATCTTCTTGCCGACCTTGAACAAGCCCTTAAATAAACAAATTGGAATTTTTAGAATTAAAAGATTTTCTGGATCTCAAGGTTGATCAATATAACAGGCCTGCCTTTATAACCAACGATCCGATATGTATTCCCCACAGGTTTTCTAAGAAACAAGACATCGAAATTGCCGCATTTTTTGCGGCAATTTTGGCTTGGGGCCAACGAAAAACTATCATTAACAAGTGCACGGACCTGTTTAACCGCATGGATAATGATCCTTATAACTTTATGCTCCAGCATTCGGACGAAGACCTTAAAGGCCTGCTCAATTTTAAGCACAGGACGTTTAACGATACCGACCTGCTCTATTTCGTGTCTTTTTTCAAATACCATTACCATTTATCAGATACACTGGAAACGGCGTTCCTGCCCTCAGATTTTGCAGATCATGACAACTTTACGGCTGAACATGCTTTGAACCATTTCAGGTCGTATTTCTTTAGTCTGCCCGATTCACCGCGCAGAACGATAAAACATATTTCTTCACCCCTTCAAAAGTCCACCTGCAAGCGGCTCAACATGTTCCTGCGATGGATGGTGCGGAAAGACAAAATGGGTGTCGATTTCGGAGTCTGGAATTCCATTCTACCGTCCGACCTGATCTGTCCCTGCGACGTTCATGTAGACCGCGTTGCCCGTCGGCTTGGAATGATCTCACGTAAGCAGACCGACTGGCGTACAGCGGTAGAACTAACGGAAGAGCTTAGGAAATTTGATCCAGCTGACCCGGTGAAGTATGACTTTGCGCTATTCGGATTAGGGGTTGAAGAGAAGTTTTAAAAAAGGTATAGTAGTTTTCAAGCTGGAACCTTTGCGCGCTGCGCTTGCAAAATTCCTAGGCTTGAAAACTACTATACCTTTTTTAAATGGGAGGGGGAATCCAGGAGATTCTGCGAGACTTAAGTAGATATGCAAATTGTATAAACATATCGCAAAACTCTGATACGACTTCTGCAATAAACGAGGGATCCAGGGATTTTGCCAGACTTAGGTAGATATGCAAGTTGTATAAACATATCGCAAAACTTTGATACGACTTCTACAATAAATGGATTTTGAAATCAGCTGAGCCTTCTGTTGTGGGCGGTTGCAGGGGGAGAACATCTCATGGATGATCTTTAAAAAAAAGCATACATTATATGACGACCTAGGCGTCATGCAAGCGCAGCGCAGCATTATGCCAGTCGGAATATAATTGTATACTTTTTTCATCAATGAAAAATTCTAAGTAGGAATTAGTGTTCGGTGAATCTGGTTGAGCCCAATGCAGTGGCGGTTGCAGGGGGAGAACATCTCATGGATGATCTTTAAAAAAAAGTATACATTATATGACGACCTAGGCGTCATGCAAGCGCAGCGCAGCATTATGCCAGTCGAAATATAATTGTATACTTTTTTCTTCAAAGAGAATTCCCCCTACTTAAATTCTCCATGTAAAATCTTAACTTAGTACTTGATGGTAGTATTCGATGCTGAAATAGAACGGTTTGAAAAAATGGGGGAAAAGACCGGATGGACTTTCGTTTTTATCCCTGTCGAAATCGCCAATCAAATCAAGGCCAGCTGTAAGAAAAGCTATCGCATTAAGGGGAAACTTGATAACATTGCAATTCGTGGTGTAGCCCTTACCCCCATGGGAGACGGAAACTTTATCATACCCCTCAAGGCCAGTCTGAGAAAGGAACTAAAAAAAGCAGAAGGTGCTTTGCTTCATTTAGAACTGGAAGAAGATACCGAGTTTAAAATAGAAATGCCTGCCGATCTAGAGCTCTGCCTGCTGGAAGAAAAACACTGTATTGAAAACTTTATGAAGTTGCCTAAATCCCACCAAAATTATTATATCAACTGGCTGAATACAGCTAAAACCGACCAAACCAGAACAAAAAGACTTACCCAGATTGTCATCGCGATGGACAAACAAATGGATTTTGGAGAAATGATGAGAAACAAATAGGATATGCAATCAAATCAGGCATCTGGTTGCAACTCGTTATTTGCGGTCGTACTTCCTGAACCAGCTGGCAACTTTCATCTGTATAACGCCTAAAAATGCCTCTCTAAAGATCTTTGTGCTCATCTTGGACGTGCCTTCCGTGCGGTCGGTAAAGATAATCGGAACCTCTACTACTTTAAAGCCGTACTTCAAGGCCGTAAACTTCATTTCGATCTGAAATGCATAACCTACAAACTTCACTTTATCCAGAGGTATTGTTTCCAATACTATTCTCCGGTAACACTTGAATCCTGCTGTAGCATCCTGGATATCAATCCTCGTAATCAGTCGCACGTACATTGACGCAAAATAGGACATTAGTACCCTGCTCATGGGCCAGTTTACCACATTAACCCCTTGTACATAACGTGAGCCGATAGCAACATCAGCGCCGGTCACACAAGCCTGATAAAGCTTATACAAGTCTTCCGGGTTGTGTGAGAAATCCGCATCCATTTCAAATATATATTCGTACGCATTTCTGAGGGCCCATTTAAAACCGTGAATGTAGGCTGTTCCCAATCCTAGTTTCCCCGTCCTTTGTTCCAGGTGCAGTCCCGAATATTCCAGCTGCAGTTTTTTTACAATATCAGCCGTTCCATCTGGAGATCCATCATCGATAATTAAAACTTCAAAGGGATAGTTGAGATTAAATACCTTGCGGATAATCTTTTCTATATTTTCCTTCTCATTGTAGGTGGGGATGATGACGATGCTGTCTGACACTTTTTTTAATAAATTCTGGTAAAACTTTTGCGAAAGTATAGATTATAAATGAAAGGTGATAAGTAATAAAGGAATTTAACACCATTTTAATCCTTTTCCTGTATCATTTTTACAAAAAGAACCCGCTTCACATTTAAGTTTGCGGGTTCTGTAATTACGAATAAGTTATTGAATACAAAGGTTATACTGTGGCGTTCATTGTTTTCTGCAGCCACTTGGTGAGGGCAAAAAGAATAATGGAAGCCGTACCCGCCATAAATACGAACAACATGAAAAACTCATGCAGGTTATGCATTTGATAGCCCATAAACTCCGTAGTTTTGGTGCCATCTGGATACAAAGCACTTAGCTTTCCGCTCAATACATTTGCGCCTGCATTTGCCAGAAACCATACCGCCATTAGCAGTGAAGCAAGTTTTAAGGGCGCAAGTTTGTTTACAAGCGATAAACCGATTGGCGATAAACATAGCTCACCCCAGGTATGGAAAGCATACATACCAATCAGCCACATCATACTTACTTTAATACCTGATCCTACGTTATCCACACCAATACCGATCACATAATAACCAACAGCCAAAAGCATTAAGCCAATAGCCATCTTGGTAGGTGCAGAGGGTTCCCTTTTACCAAGTTTGATCCAGATCCATGCAAAAATTGGTGCGAAGGTTACCACAAAAACCGAATTTAGTGAAGAAAACCAACTTGCCGGAACAGTAAAGAAACCGAGGTCACGCTGGGTAGATTCTGAGGCGAAGAACGTAAGGGATGCACCCGCCTGTTCAAAGGCACTCCAGAAGAAGACTACAAAAAATGAAACAATAAAAATTACCAATACCTTTTTCTTTTCGATTCCCGTTAGTTTTTTATCACCAAAAATCATGAATGCAATACCCAATACCGCAACCAGCATGAGATAACTCAGGTAACTGTACACACGGGCATCAATGTAAAGAAGGGCTACACAAAGTCCTGCAAACAGTAACAAGGCAATGTAAACCAATACTGGTGAAAATGCGCTTCCGGTTTGTTCAGGTTTCATCCCCAGGGGAACTCCCTCAGGATCCCTGATATATTTATCTTTTAAATTGATAAACACAATTACGCCCAATGCCATCGCAACAGCAGCGGCAAGAAATGCCCATTTGAAATCGGCCGGGTTACCTGTATCTCCAAAATAACCGCAGATAAATGGGCCTAAGGCGCCGCCCACGTTGATACCCATGTAAAAAATCGTGTACGCTGCATCCAGTCTTTTATCCTTTGGAGGGTATAACTGACCAACCATTGAAGAAATGTTTGGTTTGAAGAAGCCATTACCAGCGATCATAAATCCAAGTCCCGAAAAGAAAAGGAAGGCAGATACATCAGCGTTTGTCTGATAGAGTGATGCACAGGCAAACATTAAAAGCTCTCCCAGCGACATCAGGATACCGCCAGTAATGATCGAACGCCGGTTTCCCCAGTATCGGTCAGCAACAAACCCGCCAATTAACGGTGTAAGAAAAACTAGTCCGGTATAACTTCCATAAAGGTTTGAGGCGAACGCTTTATCGAACAATAATGCTTTAGTCATAAAAAGCACCAGTATTGCACGCATACCGTAATAGTTGAAACGTTCCCACATCTCGGTAGCGAACAGTACGTATAATCCTTTTGGATGGCCTTTAGGAGAGTCGTGAATAAGCTCCGGCTTAAGGATTTCAGATTGGTCCATAATGTTGAATTTGTGTTATAGTTTTTAAATTAAAAGTTTCGCAAAGTAATTCTAATTATTTATTAATCCCTGAAAAGGAATGAAATTAGAATTTTTTTGTGACAGGTATATTTTTACTTTTCGGATCAATATAAAGCTCATCCTGCTCGTTGGGGTCGTTTTTTAGTTCTATATTCTCAACAAGTTTCAATATAGTGCCTACCAGCCGGTACCCATCAAAGCTGGAGTCTGATGCATAATATTCGAAATTGCCCGTCATCGTAGAGTCGATGGGGGCAAGGTGGTCAAAGGCAATGAGTTGCTCTTTTTTATCCAGCCTGAGTGTCATTGAGTTAAGTTTATTATATTCAAAAACGATCCTGTTTTTAAGTGGTGTATTTTTCTTATTTTCGAAAACCGGTTTGCCGAAACGTACTCCGTTCTCGTCGAAAAACAGTATTTCGATCACTTTTTTTGAAGTTTTAGTGTTATTTCCTTTCCATCCCAATAGCGCATAAGCGGTTTTTTGCCCGGCAGCTGTGAGCGGAATAACTTCGTAATACCGCGCACCGTACCATTGTTTATTGGTGGTGATCAGGTTATCATCTTTAAAATGTTCCGTATCGTCTATAAGCGGATATAATTTTAGTGATCCGTTTTTTGTTGCCATTTGAATTGAACCAAAAAAGCGGTACGTGCCATCTTCCACGGGGATATACCATGAGAAGATGCGGAAAGTATGATCAGGTGAATTTACCAGAGAGATCGTTTTGAGCGAATCAAAAGAATAATTGTATGAAAAAGGGGTCTTAAGGGCATTTACCAGTAGCTTGATAAATTTGGCATTTTGTTCAAACCGCTGGATATTTGTTGCTGCGGCGTACATCTGATTTGCGCCAAGTATCAGGGAGTCCTGATACTTGTTCAATAAATCCCCATCGCTTTTACCTGCGTTAACTTGTGCCAGGACGGGATCTGGCGCAGAGCAATAACACATGAAACTTATCAAAAAGGATAGGTAAACCTTATTCATTAATCTAATTTTTCCACTACCAGGGCACTTGCGCCGCCACCACCATTGCAAATCCCTGCTACACCGATTTTCCCGTTGTTCTGGTTCAAAACAGCAAGAAGGGTAACCACAATACGTGCTCCCGAAGCACCCAGGGGATGTCCCATTGCAACAGCACCGCCATTCACATTGACATGCGATTCGCTAAGTCCCAACTCTTTATTGTTAGCTAATGAAACTACGGAAAAAGCTTCATTAATTTCAAAAAAATCAACATCACTTATTTGTTTTCCGGCTCTTTGCAAGGCTAGTGGTATTGCCTTTGATGGTGCAGTAGTGAACCATTCTGGCGCCTGCTGCGCGTCTGCGTAACTTAAAATCCTGGCAAGTGGTTTAATACCCATTTCAGCGGCTTTATCTGCGCTCATTAAAACCAGGGCTGCGGCGCCATCATTTAAGGTAGAAGCGTTTGCGGCTGTCACTGTACCGTCTTTTTTAAATACTGGTTTCAAATCAGGTATCTTATCGAAATTTACGGTATATGCTTCTTCATCCTTGTCTATAGTAGTGATGTTACCTTTACGGTCAACTACCTCCACAGGAATAATTTCTCCCTTAAATTTACCGCCTTCCTGCGCTGCCTGTGTTCGTTTGTATGAACTGATAGCGTACCTGTCCTGTTCATCACGACTGATGTCGCAGGTGGAGGCACAAAGTTCGGCGGCAGAGCCCATATGGTAGTCATTGTACACATCCCACAAACCATCTTTTACCAGACCGTCGGTCATTTGGCCATGACCTAGTCTGTAACCAGTCCTTGCTTTATCCAGATAATAAGGGACATTGCTCATGCTTTCCATGCCGCCTGCTACTACAATATCATTTTGTCCGAGCGCGATACTCTGCGCGGCGAGCATGATTGCTTTGGTACCCGATGCACATACTTTATTCACTGTTGTAGCTGGAACGTCGGGTAAGCCTGCAAATTTAGCTGCCTGTGTTGCCGGTGCCTGTCCCAGGCTGGCAGAAAGTACATTGCCCATAAAAACTTCCTGAACCTGTTCTGGTTTGATTCCAGACTGCTCAACGGCAGCTTTGATGGCAAATCCCCCTAATTGGGTAGCCGAAAATCCTGACAGCGAACCTCCAAAACTTCCAATTGGCGTTCTGAGTGCAGAAACAATTACTACTTCTCTCATTTGTGTTTATAAATTTGGTTGAGACAAAGCTAGTAATTTTTAACCATGGTTATTCTGTTTTGGCTGCCAGTTCTTTTAAGTCAGCTACCTGCGCGTCCCTCACACCACCAGCGTTGCCGGTGCCTCCAATTACCATCAGATGGTTGTAAAGAACTACCGCACCGGAGTGACTTCTGTCGGCAAAGTTTGATTTGATCATGCTGAAATTTCCCGTTTTCGTATTGAAATATCCGCTGAAATCCTTGTCACTGTAATCGCCTGTGATGAAGATGAGGTGGCCGGAAGTAGAGATGCCGTTTGTTGCAATTCTGGCAGGTAGTTTTCCAGCTGATTTCCATGTTTTCTCACTTATTTTATAAGCATAGATATGGTTGCTGGTGTATTTCTGTGCCGCGTTGTAACCACCAAAAACATATAGAATGCCATCAACCACCGCACCCGTTGCCTGCACCATTTCCGGCATATCAGGGAGTCTGGTAAACTTCTCGCTCACTGGGTCAAATTCATAAACAGCATTCGTTGCCCGGGCGGTGTTAAAATTTGTCATTTTGGGGCTGCCGCCAAAAATATAGATTTTATTTTTCCAAACTGCGGAGCCTGAATAGGCAGTCGCTAATGGGTTTTTTACAGATAAGGTTTTCACTTCGCCTGTTTTAACGTCAATAGATTCAATATTTTCATTGTAAACGAAATTGCGGATAGACGTAAGGCCGCCAATTACATATATTTTGCCAGTTTCGGGGATATAGGATGCCGTCGACTGTATCAGTGGCGTCAGTTTATTTGTTAGCACTGACCAGTTATTTACTTTCGGATCGTACTTCAGCACCTGTCTGGAAATCCCTGTTCCTGAGAATCCACCAACCGTATAGGCAAACTCATTGTCGGTCACACATGCATGATAAAACAGTGGAAATGGGAGTTCCCTTGCATTCTTGAAAATTAACTTATCCAAGGAATCTGCTCTGTAAGAGGCTGCAGTGATCATTTTGTTCGAATCAGGAATTTTGCTGTGATCAACTGTAAATGAAGAGATGATAATGCTGGCCGACAGGCAAAGCAGCAGGGTGGGTTTAAGTGTCATACTGGTAGATATTATGGTGGTTAAAGCTAAAACTAGTCCTCATCACTCATTGCCCCAGGACTATAACGCGCGAAAATATATCGACAGAAAGTTAGTCATTCTTTTAGCAATTCAAAAATAAAAATCCGCATAGTTCAAAATAAACAAAAAATGAAATATTTACATGCAACGTAGAAAGGCTTCCTGTGTCTCTTACGCAAATTACTATTACTGCGGCCTGCGTATGGAGCTGCAAATTATTACACCAGACATTTATCTACCTCACATGATCAAAGTTTACCATATCTCATTCTTTATAGCAGTTTTGCTCAATTTTTCTTCTTTTTTCGCCTCCGCGCAGATGTCTGTAGGAACAGTGAGCGGTAAGGTAATTGATTCCGTTTCCAAAACTCCCGTAGAGTTTATGACTATTGCCCTCAAGAAGGACAAGGTTACTTTGAATACTACTATAACGGACGCAGAAGGAAATTTCAGTATCAGCAATACGCCAATGGGTAAACTGACCATACAAGCTATGGCGATTGGTTATGCCCCAAAAACAATTGAAGTTGAGGTGCTGGGTAAAATGCTTGACCTAGGGAATATACCCGTGGTTCCTCAAACCAACAATCTCAAAGAAATTGCGATTAAAGCCGATCGCCCGCTGATTAAACAGGAAGTGGACCGCATTACCTATGATATTCAGGCAGATCCTGAAAGTAAAGTGCTAACCGCCCTTGATATGATGCGCAAGGTTCCGCTGTTATCATTGGATGCCGATGATAATATCAAGTTGAAAGGCAGTGGTAAGTATAAAATATTAATCAACGGTAAGCCTTCTGGTATGATCAATCAAAGTCCGAAAGATGTGTTGCGAAGTATGCCAGCTTCATCCATTCAAAAAATAGAAGTGATTACCACTCCGCCCGCAAAATATGACAGTGAAGGACTGTCCGGAATTATCAATATTATCACCTCCAAAAAGATTGATAATGGATATAATGGAAACATCAATTTGAGAGAAAATGGCCCTGTCGGTGGCCCTGGTATCGGTGGACGGTTCACTCTTAAACAGAATAAGTTCGGTATAGCGGCATA
>Ga0247816_10000292_pt1 | contig 30337 bp, 27 predicted proteins | sample UWRJL209509C1_FD_179930 | JGI IMG/M metagenome (GOLD analysis project Ga0247816, IMG submission 179930) | Plant litter microbial communities from Arlington Agricultural Research Station in Wisconsin, United States - UWRJ-L209-509C-1 | ecosystem: Environmental > Terrestrial > Plant litter >...
GTCCGGTAAAAGATTACGAATGCCACTGTGGTAAATACAAACGTATCCGTTATAAAGGTATTGTTTGTGACCGTTGTGGTGTTGAAGTAACGGAGAAAAAAGTACGTAGAGAGCGTATGGGACACATCAATCTTGTTGTTCCTGTTGCGCATATCTGGTATTTCCGTTCATTGCCAAATAAAATCGGTTATTTATTAGGCCTTCCTACTAAAAGGTTAGACCTGATTATTTACTACGAACGTTATGTAGTTATTCAATCTGGTTTGATGGAAGAGCAAGGTATCCAGTACATGGATTTCCTTACTGAGGAAGAATACCTTGATATCTTAGATAAATTACCTAAAGAAAACCAATACCTGGATGATAAAGATCCTAATAAATTCATCGCCAAAATGGGTGCTGAAGCATTAGAAGATTTGTTGAAACGTATTGATTTAGATACTTTATCATACAATTTGCGTCACCAGGCTGCAAACGAAACTTCTCAGCAACGTAAAAACGAAGCTTTGAAACGTTTACAGGTTGTTGAAGCTTTCCGTGGTGCTAGAACACGTATTGAAAACAATCCGGAATGGATGATTATCAAAATTGTTCCTGTTATTCCACCTGAACTGCGTCCGTTGGTACCTCTTGAAGGTGGTCGTTTTGCGACTTCAGATTTGAACGATCTGTACCGTCGTGTGATTATCCGTAACAACCGTTTAAAACGTTTGATCGAGATTAAAGCACCGGAAGTAATTTTGCGTAACGAAAAACGTATGTTACAGGAAGCTGTAGATTCGTTATTTGATAACTCACGTAAAGTAAATGCAGTAAAAACTGAAGGTAACCGTGCTTTGAAATCACTTTCAGATATCCTGAAAGGTAAACAAGGACGTTTCCGTCAGAATCTGTTGGGTAAACGTGTAGATTATTCTGCCCGTTCTGTAATTGTTGTAGGTCCTAATCTTAAATTACATGAATGCGGTTTGCCTAAAGATATGGCTGCAGAGCTGTTCAAACCGTTTATCATCCGTAAGATGATTGAAAGGGGTATTGTTAAAACCGTTAAATCTGCAAAGAAAATTGTAGACAGAAAAGACCCGTTAGTTTGGGATATTCTTGAAAACGTTTTAAAAGGACACCCGGTATTACTGAATCGTGCACCAACCCTGCACAGATTAGGTATCCAGTCTTTCCAGCCTAAATTGGTGGAAGGAAAAGCAATCCAGTTACACCCGTTAGTGTGTACTGCATTCAACGCCGATTTTGACGGTGACCAGATGGCTGTGCATTTACCTTTGGGTCATGCTGCTATTTTGGAAGCCCAGGTATTGATGCTTGCTGCACATAACATCCTTAACCCTGCAAACGGTACGCCTATTACAGTACCTTCACAGGATATGGTTTTGGGTCTTTATTATATTACTAAAGGCCGTAAAACTGACGCAGGACGTGTAGTTAAAGGACAGGATTTCTCTTTCTATTCTCCTGAAGAAGTGATCATCGCTTACAATGAGAAAAGAATCGATCTGCATGCATTCATTAAAGTTAAGGTGAATGTTAAAGATGCCGATGGAAACATTGAAAACAAATTGACTGAAACTACTGTAGGCCGTGTACTGTTTAACCAAATGGTTCCGGAAGAAGTAGGATATATCAATGAACTGCTAACCAAAAAATCTCTAAGGGATATTATTGGTGATGTTGTAAAGGTTACCGGTATGGCCCGTGCATCCAGATTCCTGGATGATATTAAAGAGCTTGGTTTCCAAATGGCATTTAGAGGTGGATTATCGTTTAACCTGCAGGATGTGAACATTCCGGTTGAAAAACAGGCGTTGTTACAACAAGCATCTGCTGAGGTTGATGAGGTAAGGAATAACTATAACATGGGATTCATTACCAACAACGAGCGTTACAATCAGATTATCGATATCTGGACTCGTATCAATAACCGTTTAACATCATTCGTGATGACGCAATTATCGAGCGATAACCAGGGTTTCAACTCTGTATATATGATGCTTGACTCTGGGGCACGTGGATCTAAAGAGCAGATTCGTCAGCTTTGCGGAATGCGTGGTCTGATGGCAAAACCTCAGAAATCTGGTTCAGGTGGTGAGATTATTGAAAATCCAATCCTTTCCAACTTTAAAGAAGGACTGTCAGTATTGGAATACTTTATCTCTACCCACGGTGCGCGTAAAGGTTTGGCGGATACAGCGTTAAAAACTGCGGATGCTGGTTACCTTACCCGTCGTTTACATGACGTTGCACAGGATATGATTGTTAACTCTGCTGATTGCGGAACTTTAAGAGGTATGTATACTACTGCCTTGAAAGATAACGAAGATATCGTTGAGCCGTTATATGACAGGATCCTGGGCCGTATTTCACTACATGATGTATTCAATCCTATTAATGGTGAATTGTTGGTAACTGCTGGTCAGGATATCGACGAAGACGTTGCAAGAGCAATTGAAGAGTCGCCAATTGAAGGTGTTGAAATACGTTCTGTACTGACTTGTGAAAATAAGAGAGGTGTTTGTGCATTGTGTTACGGACGTAACCTTGCAACTGGTAAACGTGTTCAGAAAGGTGAAGCTGTTGGTGTAATTGCTGCACAGTCAATAGGTGAGCCGGGTACACAGTTAACACTACGTACGTTCCACGTGGGTGGTACCGCATCAAACATTGCTGCTGAATCTCAGATCAATGCTAAGTTTGATGGTATCATTGAATTTGAAAACGTTCGTACGGTAGCAAATGATACAGGTGAAGAAGGTGTAAAACAAATTGTTCTTGGACGTTCTGGCGAGTTTAAAATCGTTGAAGAAGGTACTGGAAAAGTGATCATGACCAACAATATCCCTTACGGTTCATTCTTGTACGTTGAAGAAGGTGCAAAAATATCAAAAGGTGATAAGATCTGTTCATGGGATCCGTACAATGCGGTAATTATCTCTGAGTTTGCTGGTAAGATTGAGTTTGATGCGATCATTGAAGGTGTTACCTTCCGTGAAGAGTCAGATGAACAAACTGGTCACCGTGAGAAAGTAATTATCGATACACGCGATAAAACTAAAAACCCTTCTGTAAGGGTAGTAGATAAAAAAGGTGAACTGATCAGACAGTATAACATTCCAGTTGGAGCGCACGTTTCAATTGACGATGGAGAAGCTGTTAAAACAGGTCAGATCTTAGTGAAGATTCCTCGTGCAACTGGTAAAACAAGGGATATTACGGGTGGTTTACCACGTGTAACTGAACTTTTCGAAGCACGTAACCCATCGAACCCGGCTGTAGTAACCGAAATTGATGGTGTGGTAACTTTGGGTGGTGTGAAACGTGGTAACCGTGAGATGACTATCGAATCAAAAGATGGTGAGATCAAAAAATACCTGGTTCCATTGTCTAAACACATTCTGGTTCAGGATAACGACTTTGTGAAAGCTGGTATGCCATTATCAGACGGATCAATTTCTCCTGCGGATATCTTAGCGATTAAAGGACCTGCAGCTGTTCAGGAGTACCTGGTAAATGGTATTCAGGAAGTTTACCGTCTGCAAGGTGTGAAAATCAATGATAAACACTTTGAAGTGATTGTTCACCAGATGATGCAGAAAGTTCACATTGAAGATCCGGGAGATACAACATTCTTAGAGAACAACTCTGTAGACCGTTGGGACTTCATGATTGAAAATGATGAAATCTATGACAAAAAAGTTGTTATTGATGCAGGTGATTCAAATACCGTTAAACCAGGTCAGATTCTTTCATTACGTAAATTAAGGGATGAAAATTCTCAATTGAAACGTAAAGATTTGAAACAGATTGAAGTTCGTGATGCAAGATCGGCAACTGCCAGTTCTGTATTACAAGGTATCACACGTGCGTCATTAGGTACGAAATCATTCATCTCTGCAGCGTCCTTCCAGGAAACTACAAAAGTATTGAACGAAGCTGCAATTGCAGGTAAACGTGATAATATGCTTGGATTGAAAGAGAACGTAATTGTTGGTCACCTGATTCCTTCTGGTACTGGTGTACGTGGTTACGAACGTATCATTGTAGGTTCACAAGAAGAATACGACAAATTATTAGCCTCGAAACAAGAAGAAGAAGTAGAAGCGTAATTTTAAGATTCACATTGAATATAAATCCTCCCTGTTTTTCAGGGGGGATTTTTTTATTTCACTACCATCATAATGATTTAAAGAAGTAGTTTTACAACATGGAAAATCAAAATAACGACAATCAGATCAATATCGAGCTTTCTGAAGAAATAGCAGAGGGAATTTTTTCTAACCTGGCCATCATCACACATTCCAACACGGAGTTTGTTCTTGATTTTATCAGGGTAATGCCTGGTGTACCTAAAGCAAAGGTGAAGTCGAGGATTATTTTAACCCCAGAGCATGCAAAAAGACTGATGCTGGCAATGCAGGACAATATAGAAAAATTTGAGGCACAGAACGGAAGGATCAAAACGCAGGAAGAAACCTCAGGATTTCCGATGAATTTCGGCGGACCTACTGCTCAGGCTTAAATTTCTGGATAGAGGCTTCGATATAGGAAATCACCTCATCAGCAGGGGTTTTCGGATCGAACCACTCAATTTCCTGATCCCTCCTGAACCAGGTAAGCTGCCTTTTGGCGAACCTTCTGGTATTTTGTTTGATCTTATCTACGGCCTGCTCAAAACTTAGCTGCCCGTCGAGATAATCGAACAGTTCGGCATAACCGACAGTTTTCAGGGCGTTCAGTTCTTTATATTCCTGAAGGCTCCTGACTTCGTCGAGCAGTCCATTAGCTAACATAAGGTCAACCCGCTCATTGATCCGCTGGTACAACTGCTGGCGCTCCATATTTAATCCTATCTTGATGGTATTGAATGGGCGCTGTTTACTGCTGTTGGTTAAAAAGGTGGATACTTTTTTTCCTGTGGAAAGGAAAAATTCCAGGCCACGGATCATGCGTTGGGGATTAGACTGGTCAACCTTGGCATAATATTCTGGGTCAAGCCTGGAAAGCTGTTCCCTGATCGGTTCCAGCCCCTCTGTATCAAATAAAGTATTGAGCTGTTCCCTGATCTGCATATCAGTGTCAGGCAACGTATCAAGGCCTTTGGTAACGGCGTCCAGATATAATCCTGAACCGCCTACCATAATTGCCAGGCTGTTCCTGGAGAAGATATCGTCCAGTGCTGCCAATGCCTGTTTTTCGAAGTCCCCGGTGCTGAAAAATGTGTTGATAGAATGTGAGTCTATAAAGTGATGCCTGGCTGCTGCCAGCTCTTCTGGGCTGGGTTTGGCGGTACCAATAGACATTTCCCTAAAGAACTGTCTTGAATCAGCAGAGATGATTTCTGTAGAAAAGTGCCGGGCCAGGGTAATAGCTAAAGCTGTTTTACCTATCGCCGTTGGGCCAGCAATTACAATTAATGATTTATGAATGCCGTCATCGGGCATTAGTAATCTTCTTTACTATCAAATTCCTCATCACCGAAATCATCGTTTTCAGAGAAGTCATCGTTGTCTTCATCTTCTTCCTCGGCGTCATCATCGCTCTTATCGGAAGTAGTGATACCCCTGCCATCCATTGCTTCAATTTCCTCTGAATCACCGGGAACAAAATCCATTTCGTTCAGGAAGTCAAAGTCATTAGAAACAGCAGCAGTGGTCGCTGCTACGGCTGCTGCCGCACCTGGATTACTTGAATCAAAGATCTTAGGCGCCTCACCTGTACTTTTAAACAGAACAGGGTATTCAATATTAGGATCTGTTTGCAGGATAATTTTGATCAGCTCAACATGAAAATCGAATGGGCGGTCAAAATTATAGATATAATAGAATTTTTGGTGTGGGTCTTCAATAAAGCTGCTAAGTTTAGCTTTCTCCATTAAAGTAACACCGCGGTCTATTTTCCTTTGATTTGGCAGATAAGCGATCTCATCCCCTTTGATCCAGTGATCAGAGCTTACATAAAAGGATGAAGATTTTTCACTGGTGTAACCCGTTGAACGGTGTACGGCCTTGTGCAGATCTTCAAAGGTTTGTGTTGATTTGATATCGATCTCACGTACCACCTCATCGAAGTCTTCAAAACTAATTCTAAATCTATAAATTGCCATTTGAGCTGTTTCTATTTATAAAATTATAAAATAAAATATATTTTCCGTTATTTGGAATGGTCACTAACAGGTAACAATCCAAATTCTTTTCCTTTATTGAGCATAAATGCTAACGCTTCATCATAAGAGTTTGTTATTTCACCCTCTAAAATTGCTTCGCGGATAGCGTTTTTAATCATTCCTACTTCCTTACCAGCAGAAATGCCAAAAGCGTCCATAATATCCGTTCCGGTAATGGGTGGCTGCCAGTTTCTTACCTTGTCGCGCTCCTCCACATCTTTAAGTTTTTGTTTTACCAGTTCAAAGTTGTTTCGGTATTTTTTTACTTTGTATTCGTTTTTAGTGGTTACATCCGCGTTACAGAGTAACATCAGGCTTTCTATATCCTCTCCGGCATCAAACAATAGCCTTCTTACGGCAGAGTCTGTTACCACCTCCTGTGCAAGCACAATCGGGCGTAGATGCAACTGAACCATTTTCTGAACGAATTTCATTTTCTCATTCAATGGAAGTTTCAGCTGTGTAAAAATCTGAGGGACCATTCTGGCGCCCTTATCTTCGTGGCCATGAAAGGTCCAGCCGTGGTTTTCTTCAAAACGTTTGGTTGGAGGTTTTGCAATATCGTGCAAAATTGCCGCCCAGCGTAACCATAGGTCTTCGGTAACCTCACAGATATTATCAAGTACCTGAAGGGTATGGTAAAAATTATCTTTATGTCCTTTTCCGTTAATGATTTCAACTCCGTAGAGGTTGGCCATTTGCGGAAAGATGATATGTAGTAATCCTGTGTCAAATAAATATTTAAACCCAATAGAAGGAATAGGAGAGAGGATTATTTTGTTCAGCTCGTCGGTTATCCGTTCCTTAGATACGATATTTATCCTTTCCTTTTGCTTTTTGATCGCTTCCAGTGCTTGTCCGTCAATGTCAAAACCCAGTTGGGTGGCAAAGCGTATGCCCCGCATCATGCGCAGCGGGTCATCTGAAAACGTGATTTCTGCATCCAGAGGGGTACGTATCAACTTATTTTCAATGTCATGTACGCCGTTGAACGGGTCTACCAGATCTCCAAAGTTATCCGGATTTAAGGATATTGCGAGTGCATTAATAGTAAAATCCCGCCTTAGCTGGTCGTCTTCGATGGTTCCGTTTTCAACGATTGGTTTACGGGAGTCTGAGCGGTAAGATTCTTTACGGGCGCCAACAAACTCCAGTTCCAGATCGCGGTATTTCAGCATGGCTGTACCGAAGTTCTTAAACACGGCGACTTTGCTTTTTAATAGGGTTCCTGCCCGTTCTGCAAAATCAATTCCATTTCCCAGTACAACAATATCAATGTCTTTAGATGGCCTCTTCAGGAAAATATCTCTCACGTAGCCCCCGATCACATATGCTTCAATATGATTTTCTGCGGCAATGTCGGCGAGTACCTTAAAAACAGGATGTCCTAAATGATTTTTCAAAATGAGTATTCTTCGTTAGTTGCTATAAAGCATCATGAGCATTTACTTGTTGAATTGTAAAAGTAGCTGATGATGGTTTCATTGAGTTTGCAAAAGTACTAAAACTTACTTTCTTATGAAGGAAAATTGGCCGGAAGGACTTAATTTCATTATTGTTGAAGATTTTTTGTTATTCCTTAACTCTTGTTCCCAGTCTACTATGTAATTGACTGAAGATTTAATTTTGTCATCAATGTCATCAAAATTAGCTGGTGTGGGTTCTCCGGACAGGTTTGCGGATGTAGAGGTAATCGGTTTGCGGAACCGCTGAAGCAGTTGCTGCAGGAAATCGTGTTTTGGAATTCTGATGCCCACTGTGCCATCTGCGTTGATTACATTTTTTGCAAGGTTTTTTGCGCCTGAAAATACAATTGTAAGTGGGTTTTCAGCATATTCGATGAGATCGTATGCGACTTCGGGAACCTCATCTACATAACTTTGTATTTTTGAATCGTTATCAAGCAGGATGATAAAACTTTTGTCGGAAGTCCTGCCCTTAATCTGCATGATCTTTTCTACCGCTTCAGCATTAGTGGCATCACAGCCAAGGCCCCATACAGTATCAGTAGGATAAAGAATTACCCCACCTGATTTAAGTACAGCCAATGCCTTTTCGATTTCTGTTTTTAGCATGGTGTAAATTTATTAAATAATCTCTGTTATTTAATCTTTTGCACCAGGTTCGTATAACAATTCATCAACTGGCGCGAAAGCAGCGCTGCGTTAAACTTCTGGACATAGTTTAATCCGCCCGTTTTCATTTTGACTGCCCGTTGCGGATCGGACAGGATAGCGTTGACTGCCTGTGCTAGGCCAGGCGCATCATTTGGATCAATATAAATGCTGTCAGGTCCGCCGGCTTCTTCAAGGCATGAGCCCGTGGCGGCAACAACAGGCACACCTCCGTATAGTGCTTCAATGATTGGGATACCAAAGCCTTCATAGAAAGAAGGATAAACAAACACAGAGGCCAGCTGATAGATGGCTGGAAGGTCGTTGAATGGTATGTCTTTAAGAAATATGACCCTGTCATTGATGCCCAGGCGTTCAATTTCAGCCAATACTTCAGTTGCATAGGCCTGTTTTTTACCTACAACTATTAACTTGTAAGCTGGATCTATCTCTGGCATAGCCCTGATAATCAACAGCAGGTTTTTCCTGGCTTCGATGGTGCCAACGTTGAGGATGTATTTTGTGGGAAGGTTATATCTGATGCGGACAGTTTCTTTATGGTCAGGAGGTACCATTTTCTTAAAGGAATCATCGCATGATTGGTAGATTACCTCAATTTTTGAAGGGGCAATATTGTACAGCTCAATAATATCTTTCCGGGTTTGCTCGCTTATTGCCACAATAAGATCGGCATTTTTGCAGGCATATTTACTTTTGAAATTGTAGATATTGCGGTCGATAAATTTGTAATGCTGTGGAAGTTTGAGAAAGATGAGATCGTGTATAGTAACAACGGTTTTTGTCTGCAGATTCTGCATACCAAACGGGATCTCATTGGCGAGGCCATGATAAACTTCTATTTGGTCTCTTCTGATCTGCGATTTGACGCTAAAACTTCTCCACAGAAATCCCAGGCCAGATTTTTCAGGTAATTTTAAGGAGATGTTGTCCTTTTCAAAGAAAACACTGATTTGTTGTACTTCTTTAACTTTTGGGCTGTAAACAAAGTAATGGTTTTGATGGAAGAGTTCTGAAAGCTGAAGGATCAGCGATCTGCTGTAATTTCCCAATCCTGTCAGGTTATTTGCAGCCCTTTTTCCATCAAAACCTATATTCATTAAACAGCTACATTATTTTCTCTTAATGCGTCATTAAGTGAAGTTTTTTTATCTGTTGATTCTTTACGTTTACCAATAATAAGAGCGCATGGAACCTGATAATCTCCCGCAGGGAATTTTTTAGTATAACTGCCCGGAATTACTACAGATCTTGCAGGTACAATACCTTTGTATTCTACAGGAGAGCTTCCAGTTACATCGATGATTTTTGTTGAAGCAGTTAACACTACGTTAGCGCCAAGAACGGCCTCACGTTCTACACGTACGCCTTCAACAACAATAGCTCTTGAACCCAGGAAACAATTATCTTCAATAATTACCGGTGCAGCCTGAATAGGCTCAAGAACGCCGCCGATACCAACACCACCGCTCAGGTGTACATGTTTTCCGATTTGTGCACATGATCCTACCGTTGCCCAGGTATCTACCATTGTACCTTCATCAATATATGCCCCGATATTTACATACGAAGGCATTAGAATTACACCTTTTGCAATGAATGCACCATAACGTGCGCTGGCACCAGGTACTACTCTTACGCCAAGTTCTTTGTAATTGGTTTTCAGTTTCATTTTATCATGGTATACGAAAGGGCCAACGATCTGCTCTTTCATCTCCCTGATTGGAAAGTAAAGGATAACCGCTTTTTTGATCCATTCGTTAATTCCCCATGAAGTAAGGATTGGTTCCGCAACGCGAAGTTCTCCTTTATCCAACTGCAATACAACAGTTTCAATTGCTTCACAATGTTCGTTATATTCTAATAGGGACCTGTCTTCCCATGCTGCCTCTACTAGCTTTTTTAATTCTTTAATCATTGTCAAATTTATTTGTTTCGCAAAATAAATCAATTTTATGTATTGAGCGATCTTTTACTTGCGTATTTTTGATTTTTTATGGCAGAGCAGGAAAAATTAAGAATAGATAAATACTTGTGGGCAATAAGATTGTTTAAGACAAGGACATTGGCAACGGAAGCTTGTAAGGCGGGGCGTGTGAAAATGAACGGTCAGAACATTAAAGCTTCTGTAGTGGTGAAACCCGGCGATGTTTACCAGGTATCAAAAGGAATAGAGAAAAAAGTGATTGAGGTGGTAGAACTATTGTATACCCGTGTGGAGTCTAAAATCGCGGTAACAAAATATAAGGACATTACTCCTCTGGAAGAAACGCAGGCGTATAAATCTACATTCCATGCGCCTGTATTGACCAGGGACAGGGGAGCCGGCAGGCCAACTAAAAGGGACAGACGGGAGATTGACGACCTTACGGATAACCTTTTTGAGGACGATAAAAAGGAATAACGGCGGTTTAGTAACTGATCTTCATTGCCGATTGTTCCCATAATTTAAAAGCCTGCTGCGCTTCGTCACGTAACAGCTGCTTCACCGGGATGCTGCGATGCTGCATCGGTTTCTCCAATTCATCGTAGATAAATTTATCATCAAAACCAATATCCCCGGCGTCAGCTTTGGTATTGGCATAGTACACTATCGCTATACGCGACCAATAGATGGCACTCAGGCACATCGGGCAGGGCTCACAGCTGGTATAAATGGTACATCCGCTCAGATCGAAAGTTTTTAGTTTCTTGCAGGCCAACCTGATCGCAGATACTTCTGCATGCGCAGTTGGATCATTGGTGGTGGTAACCAGGTTTGCGCTTTTGGCGATCATTTTCCCATCTTTTACGACTACCGCTCCAAAGGGGCCGCCCAAACTATCCAGTACATTTTTCTCTGAAAGCCCAATGGCAATGCGCATGAACTTTTCGTGTTTTTGTTGCTCTTCCATCAATTTAAAAATCTGGTACAAAAAAAATGCCCCGTTATCCGGGGCATTTCTCTTAATTATGGCCGATTATTTTTTATCTGCTTTATAACCTTCGTTTAAGCCAACAATTACTTCGCTGGTTACATCCAGGGATGCATCTGCAAATAAGATTGCACTGTTACCTTTTTGGTAAGTAAGTACCATTTTGTAACCTTTATCTTTTGCGTATACTTTCAGGTAGTCAGCAATTTTGTTGTACAGTTTTTCCTGTTCAACAGCCTGCTCATTCTGTAAAGCCGCGCCTGCATTTTGTTGGTACGACTGTAATTCCTGTTGTTTACGTGCAAGTCTTTGTTCTGTAGTAGCCCTTTGGTCAGCAGGTAAAGTATTTTGTGTTTGCTGATATTGTGCTACTTCACGCTGAAATGCCTGTTGTTTAGCGCCAAGATCTGTTTGTGCAGCTTTAGATTTTGCATCCAGTTTTACTTTAAGGTCTTTAAAATACTCGTATTTGGTAAGTAAAGAGTCTGAATTTACATAAACTATAGGTTCACCACTTTTAACGGCCGGACTATCAGTTTTAGCAGTAGTAGTGGTTGTTGCTTTTTCGTCTTTATTCTGGCATGCAGCCATTACGGAAACTAATGCTACAGCTGTAGCCAGTGTGCTTAGTTTGAAGGATGTTCTGTTCATCTATGATTTATTTATTTTTGTACTATTTGTGCTGCCGGAGTTTTTTCCGTTTGTACCCAATGCGGGAATAAATTTTAGCAAATATAAAATTTCAAATTTAGTATCCTAAATAAGTCGTTTTTTTTGCGTCATTAAAGCTTGGTTTCATTCAAATAGTTATCCACAATTTGCCATTAATTGCCCACAAATGGTTATTTTTGAATCTTATTTTTTATTAACATTTATGAGCGAAGAAAAAGATTCAAAGTCAAATTATTCGGCAGATAATATACAGGTATTAGAAGGTTTAGAAGCGGTGCGGAAGCGCCCTTCAATGTATATAGGAGATACGGGTGTTAAAGGATTACACCATTTGGTTTATGAAGTTGTAGATAACTCTATCGATGAGGCTTTGGCCGGACACGCTGATACGATCTATGTAAATATTCTTAAAGATAATTCAATCAGGGTTGAAGATAACGGGCGGGGTATTCCAACCGGTATCATGCAGAAAGAACAAAAGTCGGCACTGGAGATCGTAATGACGGTTTTACACGCTGGTGGTAAATTTGATAAAGACACTTATAAAGTTTCGGGTGGATTACACGGTGTTGGGGTAAGTTGCGTAAACGCCTTGTCTACACACCTGAAAGCTGAAGTTCACCGCGAAGGTCAGGTTTGGGAGCAGGAATATGAGAAGGGTAAACCTCAGTATGACGTTAAAGTTGTAGGGGAAACCGACAAGAGAGGGACGGTAATTACTTTTACACCGGACCCTACCATTTTTACACAAACTACAGAATACCGTTACGATACACTGGCTTCTAGGTTAAGGGAACTTTCCTTTTTAAATAAAGGGATCAGTTTGACCCTAACTGATGAGCGTGAGCTGGATGGTGACGGAAAGCCGCTTAGCGAACTTTTCCTATCAGAAGGCGGACTGAAAGAATTTGTTCAGTTTTTAGATGGAGGCCGACCTTCATTAATCGCTGAGCCTATTTATGTTGAAGGTATTAAAAACGGTATCCCGGTTGAACTGGCGATGCAGTACAATGACAGTTATGCTGAAAATGTACACTCGTACGTAAATAATATCAATACCCATGAGGGTGGTACACATATCGCTGGTTTCAGAAGAGGCCTAACCCGTACTTTAAAGGCATATGCCGATAAATCGGGATTATTGAAAAATGTGAAGTTTGAGATTACTGGCGACGATTTTCGTGAAGGGTTGACAGCTGTAATTTCTGTGAAAGTACAGGAACCGCAGTTTGAAGGACAAACAAAAACGAAACTGGGTAACTCAGAAGTAATGGGTGCTGTAGATATTGCTGTTGGTGAGGCACTGGGTATTTATCTGGAGGAATATCCAAAAGAGGCCAGAATGATCGTGAACAAGGTTATCCTTGCAGCAACAGCACGTGCCGCTGCACGTAAAGCACGTGAGATGGTTCAGCGTAAGAGTGTAATGGGCGGATCTGGCTTGCCAGGTAAACTTGCCGATTGCTCTGACAGTGATCCAGAGAAATGTGAATTGTACCTGGTAGAGGGAGACTCTGCGGGTGGAACTGCAAAGCAGGGCCGCGACCGTAATTTCCAGGCTATTCTTCCGCTAAAGGGTAAGATCCTGAATGTGGAGAAAGCGATGGAACATAAGATCTATGAAAACGACGAGATCAAGAATATGTTTACCGCACTTGGTGTAAGCATAGGTACCCCGGAAGATGATAAAGCGCTAAACATTACCAAACTCCGTTACCACAAGATTGTGATCATGACGGATGCGGATATTGACGGTTCACACATTACCACGTTGATTCTTACCTTTTTCTTCAGGTATATGAAAGCGCTGATCGAGGCCGGATATGTCTATATTGCTGCCCCGCCATTGTACCTTGTGAAAAAAGGTAAGGAGCAGGAGTATTGCTGGAATGATCAGCAGCGTGACGTTGCTGTACAACGTCTAAAAGGACAGGGTAAAGAAGAAAGTGTACATATCCAGCGTTATAAAGGTTTGGGTGAGATGAACGCTGAACAACTTTGGGATACTACATTAAACCCGGCTAACCGTACGTTAATGCAGGCTACCATTGAAAATGCTGCTGAATGTGACCATACTTTCTCTATGTTAATGGGAGACGAAGTTGCACCAAGGAGGGAATTCATTGAAAGAAACGCTAAATACGCAAAAATTGACGCCTAGTCTTTAAGCAATAAAGCTGTTGCCGTAGGTTCATTAAGAACATAAATTGCACAGCATAAAAAAAGGTACTGTTGTTTACGTGAAACGACAGTACCTTTTTGCTTTTTCGGGTATTTTGGTGAAGCTTGTTTCATAGCCATTTTTTCTATCAGCCGGAATGATGCAGCAATAGCAATCTGTGGATGATTACACCTCTTTTAAGCACGGATACAACATTAGGTTCCTCTTCCACAATGAGAATCGGCATCATATGGTATTAGTTTTATCCAGCGTCCCGACCGGACTACAGTTTTTTCGCGGAGAAGAATATTTTTAGTTTTTTATAGTTTATTTTGGCCTGGTAATCATAGAAAACATCACTGCCTAAAATAGCAATTACCCGTGGGTGGCCTAACGATACATAGGCATCATTTACGGTTTCAAGATCTAATGCTACCGCCGAGTACTTTTTAATGGTTAGCTTTCCAATTTTGAGCTTTGGAATTACTGCTTGGATAGTGGCAGAGGTAGTAAAGAGGGTAGTTGCGTTGGATTGATCACCTGCGAGTATCTCTTTGCTGTTCTGTTCTATAAAACCCTTGTCAAAAACCGAACGCGAGGCACCTGTATCAACTACTGCCCAATATTTTGCACCGAAAACGGCAATTTCCACCAGCAGGTGGAAACCGTCGTCATTCAGATTAATTAGTATTAAAGGAACTGAAATGGTACGCATTAAATTAATTCCATTTCTTTAAGCACAGCATTCATGCTTCTCACAGCATCTGCGCTTTTATTAAAAGTTTGTTGTTCTTCTTCGCTGAGGTTATAGTCGATAATTTTCTCCCATCCGCTTCGTCCAATGATTACCGGTACACCCAGACAAATATCATTTTGCTGGTATTCGCCTTCCAGTGATACACTGCAGGTAAATAGTTTTTTCTCATCACGTACAATGCTCTCAACCAATGCACATACTGCAGCTCCCGGGGCGTACCAGGCAGAAGTACCCAGCAATCCGGTTAATGTTGCACCGCCAACCATTGTATCTGCAGCAACCTTTGCAAGTACATCTTCTGCTAATAAATCAGTCACGTTTAGGCTCTGGTAAGTTGCATACCGTGTTAAAGGGATCATGGTGGTGTCACCATGGCCACCGATGACAAACCCCTGCAGGTCATTGGCATTACAGTTCATGGCCACACTCAGGTAGTACTTAAACCTGGCGCTGTCCAGTGTGCCGCCCATACCAATAATCCTGTTCTTAGGCAATCCCAAAGATTTCAGCGACAAATAGGTCATAGTATCCATAGGATTACTCACAATGATGATGATTGCATCAGGAGAAAACTTAAGTATATTTTCAGCTACTCCTTTTACAATTCCCGCATTAATGCCTATGAGTTCTTCACGGGTCATTCCCGGTTTGCGGGGCAATCCTGATGTAATCACAGCTACAGCAGAACCGGCAGTTTTACTGTAGTCGTTTGTAACACCAGTTATTTTGGTATTGAAACCAAGCAGTGCAGATGTCTGCATCATATCAATAGCCTTACCTTCGGCAAAGCCTTCTTTGATATCCAATAGGATAAGTTCTTCGGCCAGTTCTTTTCTTGCAATATTATCTGCACAGGTAGCACCAACTGCTCCGGCACCAACAACCGTTATTTTCATATGATTTGGGTTTTATGGGCTATGAAGCTGTCCTGATTTCTGCATGTTTTTGCATGTTGACAGGGGCACACGACAGCTGCATAGGTGTACCAAGTTATGAAATTTAAGGCGGCTTTAAAAAATGCTTTTTAAAACTTTATCCGGCGTTGCGGGTTTTATGAGAAAGAATTTACATTTGCTTCATATCAGCTAAACATAGATAACCGCATAATGGATAATACGCCCGTTGAAAAAGTTGACATCATGTCTTATGCAGGGAAATGGTATTCGCTATATTCCATACCAACATTTATGGATAAAACCTGGCGTGAAACTATAGAAACGTATGTAATTCATCCAGATGGCTATTATGCTGTATTTACCACTTATAAGACAGCTGGTGACGATGAACAAAAGTTTGTACGGTCTAAACTTTTTGTTGTACGCGGAACCAGAAATGCAGAGCTAAAAGCACAGTTTGTATGGCCGGTAAAGGTTGATTACTGGATTATTGAGCTGGCAGAGGACTATTCATATGTAGTGGTAGGTCATCCAAAACATAAATTCCTGTATATCATGTCCCGCAAACCTGAACTTCCAAAAGAGCTGTTTGACGGTATCATTGAGCGCTGCGCTGCGAAAGGATATGATACTTCAAAACTTGTTTCGCAACACCATAAACAGGTGCTTGCTAAAGGGCAGCCTCATTCTTAGGCCTTTGTCTGCAGTTTCTTCCAAACCTGATTTTTCTACGGTCAAAATTTATTCACACCCATACTTAAGGCTCTAAAAAAGCGTAATTTTGTATATCAGTTTGTTTTAAAAAATTGATGCTAATTACCCGTCTATGTATTTAATTTTTGATACCGAAACCACAGGCCTTCCTGCAAATTACAACGCACCAGTAAGCGATAGCAATAACTGGCCACGCTGTATACAGATTGCCTGGCAGTTGCATGATGAATTGGGTAACCTGATAGAACACCAGGATTATCTGGTTAAGCCTGACGGGTTCAATATTCCCTATGATGCTGAAAGGATTCACGGTATTTCTACAGAGCTTGCAGCGGAACAGGGTGTTGAGCTTGCCGAAGTACTGGAAAAATTTAACATAGTACTCTCTAGAGCTAAATTTGTAGTTGGTCAGAATATTGGTTTCGACGTAAATATTATGGGCGCGGAATTCTACCGTATGGGCGTAGACAGCCCTATGGCCCAAATGCCCGTTTTAGATACATGTACAGAGGTAACAGCCGACCTGTTAAAAATACCAGGCGGACGTGGCGGCAGATTTAAGTTACCTACCCTGACTGAACTGCACGCTTACCTGTTCGGGGTACCATTTGCTGAAGCCCACAATGCAACGGCCGACGTAGAAGCAACCACGCGGTGTTTCCTGCAGCTGTTAAAAATGGAGGTGTTCACACCCGAACAACTGCATACTGATAAGGAATACCTGAGGGTATTTAAAACACATAACCCACAGGTTATTCAGGGTGTGGGTATCAAACACTTTAACCTGAAGGCAGCCTCTGATGAAATCCGCAGGAGACAGGAAAGAAGTGAGGGCCCGGGCGTATCCAAACAAACATTACGTGACAATCAACAGGAGCTTAAGCAAGCTACTTATGTGCATTTGCATAACCATACACAGTTCTCTGTACTGCAATCTACTATCAATATTCCTGGTCTGATTGCGGCAGCGGCGGCCGATCAGATGCCTGCGGTTGCGATGACCGACCATGCCAATATGATGGGGGCTTTTCACTTTGTAAACCAGGTGCTCAATCATAATAAAGGTGTAGAAGCACGGAATAAGGCGGCCGAAGAAAAAGGTGAGGCCGCGGTTGAAAAAATCCTTACGCCGATTGTTGGCTGCGAATTTTATGTTTGCGAAAACCATCTTGATAAATCAAGAAAAGACAATGGTTATCAGATTGTACTGCTGGCAAAAAATAAAAATGGTTACCATCACCTCGCCAAGATGTCGTCGGTTGCATACACTAAGGGGTTTTATTATGTGCCACGTATTGACAGAAAGGTAATTGAGCAATACAAGGAGGATATCATTGTGCTATCTGGTAACTTGTATGGTGAAATATCCAGCAAGTTGCTGAATATGGGCGAGAAACAAGCTGAAGAAGCCCTGGTATGGTGGAAGGAGCAGTTTGGTGCCGACTTCTACATGGAAATCATGCGTCACAATCAGGATGATGAAAATGTAGTGAATAAGTCGCTCATTGCCCTGGCCAAAAAATATGAGGTAAAATTGGTTGCAACCAATAATACTTATTACATCAATAAAAAGGATGCCAATGCCCATGATATCTTATTGTGTGTTAAGGACGCCGAGAAACAGGCCACTCCAATAGGGAGAGGCAGGGGATACCGTTATGGATTGCCCAACCAGGAATACTATTTTAAGTCGGGCGAGGAAATGAAAGCCTTGTTTGCCGATCTCCCTGAAGCCATCTTAAATATCCAGGAAGTAGTAGACAAAATTGAAATCTACAAACTGGCCAGGGAAGTTCTCTTACCTAAATTTGATATTCCTGAGCAATTTATCGTTGCAGAAGACGATAGTGATGCCGGTAAAAGGGGGGAAAACAAATACCTTCGTTACCTCACTTATGAAGGGGCGAAGAAAAGATACGGAACAATTACACCTGAGATAGAGGAGCGCCTTGACTTTGAACTGCAAACTATAGAGAAAACCGGATATCCGGGATATTTTCTTATTGTGCAGGATTTTATCAGGGAAGCCAGGAACCTCGATGTTTCTGTTGGTCCCGGACGTGGTTCTGCTGCCGGTTCTGTGGTTGCCTATTGTTTGTGGATTACTAATATCGACCCTATTAAATACGACCTCCTATTTGAGCGTTTCCTAAATCCTGATCGTGTGTCTATGCCCGATATTGATATCGACTTTGATGATGAAGGCAGGGGCAGGGTAATGAACTATGTAATCAACAAATATGGTGCAAACCAGGTTGCGCAGATTATTACCTATGGTACAATGGCCGCTAAATCATCGGTGAAGGATACTGCGCGTGTATTGGACCTGCCACTTTTTGAAGCAGATAAAATTGCCAAGCTGATCCCCAACTTAAAGCTGGCAAAAATATTTACGCTGGATGAGAAGGCATTGAAAGGTGTATTACGTGCAGATGAATATGAAAAGGTTGTAGAATTAAAAGACCTGGCAGAATCTAAAAGCCTGAGTGCTGAAACCATACAGCAGGCCAGAATTCTGGAGGGATCCTTACGGAATACAGGTATACATGCCTGCGGTGTAATCATCACCCCAGATGACATCACCAATTACGTTCCTGTGGCCATGGCCAAAGATTCAGATCTATATGTTACCCAGTTTGACAACTCTGTTGTAGAGAGTGCAGGCCTGTTAAAGATGGACTTTTTAGGTTTAAAAACCTTAACCCTGATTAAAGATACGGTTAAACTGGTGAGGCTGAGAACAGGAATACAGCTGGACCCTGATGAATTTCCAATCGATGACGTAAAGACTTATGAGCTTTTCCAGCGCGGTGAAACCATCGGGATCTTCCAATACGAAAGTACAGGAATGCAGAAATACATGAAGGAACTGAAACCAACGGTATTTGGTGACCTGATTGCCATGAACGCCCTGTACCGCCCGGGACCGTTAGAATACATCCCGAGTTTTGTACGGAGAAAGAATGGTGAAGAAGAAATCAAGTATGACCTTGATGCCTGTGAGGAGTATTTAAAAGAGACTTACGGGATTACAGTTTACCAGGAACAGGTGATGCTGCTCTCTCAGAAACTTGCAGGCTTTACCAAAGGCGAGGCCGATGTACTGAGAAAGGCAATGGGTAAAAAGCAAAAAGATGTATTGGACAAGATGAAACCCAAATTTGTGGCCCAGGCTGCAGAAAAGGGGCATTCGCCTGTTATCCTTGAAAAAATATGGAAAGACTGGGAGGCATTTGCATCTTATGCATTTAACAAATCGCACTCTACCTGTTATGCCTGGATTGCCTATCAGACGGCTTATTTAAAGGCACATTACCCCGCAGAATACATGGCAGCGGTACTGACGAATAACATGAGCGACATCAAACAGGTTGCATTTTTCATGGAAGAGTGTAAACAAATGGGTGTACAGGTACTCGGTCCTGATGTGAATGAATCTATTCTTAAGTTTTCTGTAAACATCAACGGAGAAGTTCGTTTTGGACTATCGGGAATTAAAGGTGTGGGTGAAAAGGCTGTTGAGAGTATCATTGAGGAAAGGACACGCGGCGGGAACTATGTAAGTATATATGATTTTGCGAAACGGTCAAATACCAGAACGGTTAACAAAAAAGCCTATGAAAGTTTTGTCTATAGTGGAGCGTTTGATAGTTTTGGATACCACCGTGCACAGTTTTTCTTTTTAGGGGTAAATGATAAACTAAACAGTATTGAGAAACTGATTAAGTATTCCAATGATTTTCAGAATAGCGAATCTACCTCACAATCGTCATTATTTGGGGGCACTGTAGCCGACATGATCCAGGAGCCGGCCTTACCGGTAGCTCCTGAATGGAGCCTGATTGACAGGTTAAAATATGAAAAGGACGCTATCGGGATTTTCCTGAGTGGTCATCCGCTCGACAATTATAAGCTGGAACTGAAAGAATTTTGCCAGCATTCAGTCCGTCACCTGTCGTTAGTGAACAAGGTAAGAATGGGTGATACCACTGAAGAGGTACTTGCCGAATTTGCTTCCCTGAAAAACAGGGAACTTGTGGTAGGTGGTTTGGTGGTACTTTCCGCGCAGCGCATGACCAAAACCGGAAAACCTTTCGGTACAATGGTATTCGAAGATTATAACGATTCATGCGAACTTGCTTTATTCGGAGATGACTTTGTGAAATTCAAACAGTTTATGACGGATGGTTATTTTCTGCGTATCAGGGGACAAGTAGGAGAACGCTTCCGCAAAGAGGGCGACTGGGAATTTAAAATTACTGCAATTGAGCTTTTATCCGAACTGAGGGATAAATTTGCAAAGTGTATCACCATTCAGATTCCTATACAACGAATTAACGATGATATTATTTCGCAGATCTATTCTATAATAGAAGACAATAAGGCAAATACTGAACAGCAAAATTGTAAGTTAAATTTTACGATCTATGACGGGGAGAAGAATATTTCTCTGGAGCTTCCGTCTAAGTCACTGAAGATCAATCCTAATAATGAGTTTTTGGAAAGCCTGACAGATTTACATGCTGTAAATTATAAGTTGAACTAGTGTCATTTTGACGCTACAATTTTAGTGGCATTACAATTGATTATATCTTTGCATAAATAAAAACAATAATTATGGCTTTAGAAATCACAGATGCGAACTTCGAGGAAGTTGTGTTGAAATCAGACAAACCCGTTTTAGTAGACTTTTGGGCAGAATGGTGTGGCCCATGTCGCATGGTTGGTCCGGTAGTTGATGAAATCTCAAAAGAATACGAAGGAAAGGCAATCGTAGGAAAAGTGAATGTTGATAACAACCCGCAAATCTCAACTCAGTTCGGCATCCGTAACATTCCTGCTTTATTATTTTTTAAAAATGGTGAAGTAGTAGATAAACAAGTAGGTGCAGTTCCAAAATCTATCCTTGCTGGTAAATTGGATAAACAATTGTAATCAAACATATAAATGAGCTTAAAAGGTCGTTCCAACCTGTTGGAACGACCTTTTAATTTATACGGCTGGCTGGTTACTGTCTGATTTAGAATCTTCTTGTTGTAAATAGGCGTTACTCCAAAAACTGAATGCAGCCAGTAGCAGCAAAGTACACAGCTGTTCATAAGTTATTACGGGGGTTTGTTTAGCCGGAATCGCTAATATGCCTAGCTTAATAGTCAGGGCCAGCAGGATAGCAATTGTAAACAGCCACTTCATATTTTTTGTGCTTTCCATCAAACTGTACAATCTGTGCGGCTTCAAGGTAATTGCTTTAATGGCATTTGCTGTCAGAACCAGGAAAAGAACACATAAAAGCGTATATTTTAAAAGGCCTATCATCGGGATCGGTTTTAGCTCCAATACGCCTTTTAGAAAATATGCCGACGAAACGCAAGCAAGCAGAAATAAAAGCAAATAAACTATTGCGATTCCTCTAAGTATAAATCGGCGTATAGTGGATGATAGCTTCATTCATTCCTGTATTATCAATGCAAGTTAAGTTTCTTTTATTAAATTTACAATATGGAGTCGTTTACTGATCAGTCTGAACAACAATTTAACGGTAATCTTGAGTTACTGGCTAAATCTGTTGTAGAAGGGTTCATAACGGGCCTGCATAAGAGCCCTTTTCATGGATTTTCTGTAGAGTTTGCAGAACATAGGGCTTACAACAGTGGAGACAATGTAAGGAATATAGATTGGAAGCTCTTTGGTAGAACTGAGAAGCTGTATACCAAGCGTTATGAGGAAGAAACCAATCTGCGCTGTCAGTTTGTGATTGATACCTCCTCATCCATGTTTTTTCCAAAACATCAATATAACAAGCTTAGCTTTTCTGTGCAGTCTGTGGCTTCGCTGATCTATCTCTTAAAAAAGCAAAGAGATGCATTTGGGCTCAGTCTGTTTAATGACAGTGTGTGGTTGAATACGCCGGCAAGATCCACGGTAACACACCAGCAATATCTTTTTAGTCAGTTAGAGCACGTATTGGCTAAACCTCATTTAAATGTGGGAACCAATCTGGAGAAGTGCCTGCACCAGGTGGCAGATTCTATTCATAAACGCTCACTGGTGATTATTTTTAGTGACTTGCTGAGCGGGATTACTGACGAAAATCAGCAGGCAGCTTTATTTGCATCACTACAACACCTGAAATTCAACAAACACGAGGTTATTATTTTTAGCATTAGTGATAAGGCTAAAGAGGTTGATTTTATGTTTGATAACCGCCCATATCAGTTTGTGGATATGGAAACCGGTGCGGAGCTCAAGGTAAATGCATCAACCGTTAAAGAGAACTATTTAAACGCCTATCAGGCATACAGGAAAATGATTGCATTGAAATGTGCACAATACAAAATTGATCTGATTGAAGCAGATATCAATGAAGGTTTTTCAGATATATTGACTGCTTACCTCATTAAGCGTAAAAAAATGAATTAGGGCTTTTGTGTATTCCTGTATCTGCTGAGCAGGTCCCTTTTAAAGGTTTCTTGTGCCCGGTAATATTTGCCTATTGTTTTAATCGGCAAGCTGTTTTTGAGCTTTGTATAATATTTACGTTCAATATTAAGATCCTTTTGTTTAAAGGTAAGTTCATTATTGATCAGGCTTTGTACCTCGGTATCGGAGAGGTCATCAATTTCCGTGATTTTTCTGAAGCTAATCAGATTTTCCCTGCGCTCCTGGCGTAACGCCGACTGTTCTGCCTGCCATGCATTGTAAATAGGCCAGAATATTTTTGATTCTTCTGGTGTAAGTTCCAGCTTTTCTTTCATATAAGAGATTTTATACGCCTCTATTTCAGAGCGTTTATTGTTGTCTCTCTGGGCTGAAAGTAGAAAAGGAAGAAATAATAAAACGGTGGCAGCAAGTATATTTTTCATTGTTGTTAATTTATAATTCAGACGAAAGATCATTTTGCGAATAATTATTCAAAATATATGTCTCGAGTTCTGCTTTGGTCATTTTTGTTTTTGGTTCATCAATTACATTGCCTTCTACATGATCAATAATATCCTGTTCATCTATATCATATAACATTTGTTCATTGGCAATCTCAACTGATGTAGATTCCTGACTGAAGTTCTGCTGATTGAGATAGAGCCCAAATGCAGCAACCACAATAAAACAAGCAGCCGAAGCATATTTTAACAGTCCGGAATGCCAAAGGCGTACAATCTTAGATTCTGCCTTAGGTTTAATTTCTTCTTCAACAGAAGGTGTTATCGCATTTTCAAGAGAAGGTGTTATTGCAGCTTGTTGTTCCAGTTCAACGGTTTGTGCCAGTATACGCGATTGCAGTTTTTGAAAATACTGGTCGGGCGTGCTGTAACCAGCATTGACAGGAAATTTATCCAACAAAGGTTCTGAGATTGACCCGGTATTATCTGTAGTGGCAAACTGGATACGGTCCTGCAATGAAACAAAGTAGTTATCCGGAACGGTAAAACCTGACGCTGGTACAGTCTGCTTCAGTTCATCGAAATAAACGGAATTACTGATTGCGTCTGGCAGTGTATCAAAATAGTTTTCCGGAACAATGAATGGGTTTACCTTTTGCAGACTGGCCAGATACGGGGCTTCTGCTTTCCATTCGTTGTTTTCATCGTCAGTCTTCATTGAATTCTTTTTTTCAGCGTGTATATTGATCCTGTTATCTTCGGCCGCATGAAGTATTTTACAGGTTATCTGGCAACCGGAGGGGTATCAGGAGTTATTGTATGCGGTATAGACAAAAGTAAATCCAAAAGGTTTAAAGGCTGATATCATCATTTAGCATAAAAACCTCAATTTTTTTCACCGCAATATGGAACGATGCTTTGAGGGCCCCAACTGAAGTACCCAGAATAGCAGAAATCTCGTCATATTTAAGATCATCATAATATTTCATGTTGAAAATCAGCCTTTGTTTTTCCGGTAAGGTTAGCAACGCCTGCTGCAGCTTCATCTGGATCTTGTCACCATTAAAGTATGATGAGGCGATAAGGGTCTCTGATAACTCTGCCGAAACGTCATCGAGCGGTGTTTGGTTCCGTTGTTTCTTCTTGTTAAGGAACGTGATACTTTCGTTGGTGGCAATACGGTAAACCCAGGTATATAATTTAGAGTCGTTACGAAACTTAGCCAGATTTTTCCACACTTTAATGAATACTTCCTGAACCAGGTCGTCTGCGTCGTCATGATCAATTACCAGTCGGCGAACGTGCCAGTATATCTTTTCCTGGTATTTTGAGATAAGCAGGTTAAAGGCTTCATTACGTGTCTTCTCGTTAGAGAATTTTTCCAAAATTTCTTCGTCTTCAACCTGCTTCATCAATTATTTCTTTCTTTTTATTACTTTTTGAACCGCTTCTACAATATTTACTGTATCAAGGCCATATTTTGTCATTAATTCATCTGGTGTTCCACTTTCACCAAAACTGTCATTCACGGCTACAAATTCTTGTGGAGATGGAAGCTCAGTGGATAATAAACGCGCAACACTTTCACCAAGTCCGCCAAATTTATTATGCTCCTCACAGGTTACCACACAGCCGGTTTTTGTTACCGATTTAAGGATTGCCTCTTCATCTAACGGTTTAATGGTGTGAATGTTTATAATTTCTGCATCAATACCTAACTCAGCTAATGCTTCACCGGCCTCAATAGCCTTCCAAACCATATGTCCGGTGGCAATGATAGTTACATCTGTACCTTCATTTACCATCCAGGCTTTTCCTATTTCAAATACCTGGTCAGGATCTGTAAATACAGGAATAGACGGTCTTCCAAAACGTAGGTAAACCGGCCCTTCGTACTCTGCTATAGCCATTGTTGCCGCTTTAGTCTGATTGTAATCGCAAGGATTGATTACTACCATACCAGGAAGCATTTTCATTAAACCTATGTCCTCAAGGATCTGGTGTGTTGCACCATCTTCTCCTAAAGTTAAGCCTGCATGGGAAGCACAGATCTTAACGTTTTTATACGAATATGCAACTGACTGTCTGATTTGGTCATAAACCCTGCCAGTTGAGAAATTTGCGAATGTACCAGTAAAAGGGATTTTTCCTCCAATGGTCATACCTGCAGCTATTCCAATCATGTTGGCCTCTGCAATTCCGATCTGAAAAAATCTTTCAGGGAAATCTTTTTCAAAAGCATCCATTTTCAATGATCCCTTTAAATCTGCAGTTAAGGCTACGATGTTTGGGTTTTTCTTTCCTGCTTCATGCAAGCCTACACCGAAACCAGAGCGTGTATCTTTCTTTTCTGTATATGTGTATTTTTTCATTTGAATCTTCTTTTTTAGCTGTTATGAAGCTATCATGATTTTTTTCACTACTTTTTGTAAGTTGTAAACCATGATGGTCTCATCAGTGTATATTTCTTTTTAAGTTGCCGGCGCAGTTAGTAATCTCCAAGGGTCTCTTTATTCTGACTCAATGCAGAGGCAAGTTGTTCATCGTTTGGCGCAGTACCGTGCCATTTGTGAGAACCTACCATGAAATCTACACCATAACCCATTTGAGTACTCATCAAATTCAGGATAGGTCTTCCTTTACCGGTAAGTGATTTAGCGTATTCAAGTGACTTAACGATTTCTTCCATGTTGTTACCGTTGGAAGTAATCACGTGCCAGCCGAATGCTTCAAATTTAGCCTGAAGACTCTCTAACGACAGTACTTTTTCAGTAGGGCCGTCAATTTGCTGACCGTTGTAATCAATAGTGGAAATCAGGTTATCTACTTTGTTATGTGGTGCAAACATAATAGCTTCCCAGTTTTGTCCTTCCTGTAATTCACCGTCTCCGTGTAAACTAAAAACAAGTGAATGGTCTTTATTTAATTTTTTTGTTAATGCTGCACCAATGGCTACAGACATTCCCTGTCCTAATGATCCGGAAGCAATTCTGATCCCAGGCAAACCTTCGTGTGTTGTAGGGTGGCCCTGAACACGTGAGTTTAGTTTTCTGAATGTAGCGAGTTCACTGGTTTCAAAATAGCCTGATCTTGCCAGTACGCTATAAAAAACCGGTGAGATATGTCCGTTAGAAAGGAAAAACAGATCTTCTCCAACACCATCCATTTTAAAATCTGTAGAATGGTTCATGGTTTCAAAGTAAAGGGCTGTCATAAATTCTGCGCAACCCAGTGATCCGCCAGGGTGACCCGACTGGCAACCGTGTACCATTCTAACAATATCTCTTCGTACCTGAGAAACAATGTCCTCTAATTCACTGATTGTATGTTTCATTGTATTAAATTGTTTTTTGTTAATGATGAGCTATTGTACCGTTAATAATGGCCCATTAATATAACCGTTCCCGGCGCATGTAACGGGCTGCGGTGCGGGCAAATATAGTTTATTCTGTTATTTGCTTTTTATAATCTGGCCAATAACAATGCTGCTGATGATAATCAGGTTGTCATTTTTCTAGCAGTTCCAATACCTGTGCAGTGGCATTCTTGGTATCAACTTTTTTGATGATATGGCTGATAATGCCGTTTTCATCAATGAGGAAGGTTGTACGGTTGGTACCCATATATTTTTTACCATACATGTTTTTTTCTCCCCAAACGCCGTAGTCTTCTACTATTTTTTTATCTGTATCAGCAAGGAGGGTAAAGGGCAAGTTATGTTTGGTAGCGAATTTTTGATGCGACTTTTCGTCATCAACGCTCACACCCAGTACTACAATACCTTTCGCTTTCAATCCCTGGTAGTTGTCCCTGAAATCGCAGGCTTCAGTAGTGCAACCCGGGGTATCATCTTTTGGGTAAAAGTACAATACCACTTTCTGGCCTTTAAACTGGCTGAGGGTAACCGTATTTCCTTCCTGGTCTGTTCCTGTAATCTCAGGGGCCTGCAAACCTTCTTTTAATTCGCTCATCTCTTTATTTATAAAAATTAATTGAATACGTTTTAATATTGCCTTTCATGTCTTCAACAACCAGCTTTAGCTGGTGCTTTCCTGCCACTGTACGGCTATCAAAAGAGTGCCACAATGTAGCAGTTTTAGTGTCAAATTCCATCAGTGCCCAGTTCCCGTCAATATAGCCATTAAAACTTTTTATTCCAGACAGGTTATCACGGATTTTAAATGTCATTTTAGGGATTCCCGCCATGTTTTTGCCTTCTGAAATATTTACCGGGACAACGGTAGGGGGCAAGGTATCAACCGCAATGTAAAAACTGCCAAAATTTCTAGGGCTTGCCTTAATATAACCATTATCAAACGTTCCACCTTGTGAGGCACCGCCCGTACTTACAATTACGGCCTTCTCCTTTAGATCTCCAAGGCTCGCATCCGCTTTAATCCACAGATCAAAACCTACATGCAGGGGGGTGAGGTTGTTGTGGATCTGATGGATTTCAGAATATGCACCACTTGCCGGTTTAGGCTTGGTTTTGTATACGAGGTTGAAATCGTTATACAATGTTCCTTTAGGTAATACAACCTTCACGCTTTCGGTAGAAAATTCGTTCTCCCTGTCATTGAAAAATGGCACGCCGTCTGGCTGATCTGGGGTGCTGATGCTTTTCCCGTCTGAACTTACAGTAAAAGCAAGGGTACTTTGATTTCCTTTTGAGTCTGTAACGGTATACTTGAATTCATGCGACTGTAAGTCGTTCAGTTCAATCCTGCCATTGTTAACCACATTGAAGTAGATTTTAATTGGGTTGCCGGGATCAACGAAACTTTTCTGAATACTTCTTCTGGTAGTGAGGAAGGCAGGATAATCTATATGTGAATTGATCGCTTTGCTGTTTTCAAAAGCGAACTTTTCGAGTGCGGAAGTGTAAATGGTTTTTCCATCCATTTGTAATTCTATCGAGTACGCCCCAATAATGCCCGAATGGCCGTTATGTCTGTCAGTTGTAGTAATCCCAAACCCAAATTCGCCATTTACATTAATCGTGTTACCTGCATTCAGGCGGAATTTGCCAGCTGCGCCGCTAACCTGGTAATATTGTTTGGGCGTGTATTCGCTAAAAGGTTTTTTATTTAGCTTATACAGATATAGTGAATAGATAACAGGTGGAATATCATCGGGGATTTGTATGCCGAATAGTTGCGGGTTAATAGTGTTTTCTGTTTTAGCGTCCCTTATTTCAAAGTGAAGATGCGGTCCGCCAGAGCTTCCCCTGTTGCCAGAATAGGCAATTACATCACCTTTATGCACCGGGAACTGTTCTGGTGCAGGAAATTCATCCAGTTCAAAAGTTTTCTTCTGGTATTCCAATGCTTTCACCGCTTCGGCAAGTTTTGGTGCAAAGCGCGAGAGGTGGCCATAAACTGAAGTATATCCGTTGGGGTGTGTAAGGTAAACCGCCTGTCCGAAACCGCTGTTCTGTACGCGCACCCTGGATACATAACCATCAGCAATGGCATATACCGGATATCCTTCACGCTGATTGGTACGGAAGTCCATCCCGGAGTGGAAGTGATTGCTCCTAAGCTCGCCAAAAGAGCCTGCCAGTGCAGGGGGCACAATGTCAAGTGGCGGACGGAAATCTACAAGTGGATACGTGCTTTTACTGAAAACCTGTTGTGCTTGTGCGTTAAGGGTAAATGCGCTGATTAAAAAAAGAAAGAAGGCTGCTTTGATCATCTATCTTATTTTATATCGAAATTTAGAAATTGCTCTTCGCCTATCCATGCCTGCAGTTTATCGCCCTGATGAACCGGGCCCACGCCCTCCGGTGTTCCTGTAAAAATCAGGTCTCCCTTTTTTAGCGTAATATATTGTGATACAAATGCAATGATCTTTTCAAAAGAGAAGAGGATATTTTTTGTGTTTCCATTCTGCCTGGTTTCTCCGTTGATTTTGAGCTCAAACTGAAGGTTGTTCAAATCAGTGATGCTGTCTTTGGGAATAAAATGGCTGATGGCCGCTGAGTTATCAAATGCTTTGGCAAGTTCCCAAGGTAATCCCTTTTCTTTGTGTGCCGACTGAATATCACGTGCCGTGAAATCAATACCGAGTCCCACTTCATCAAAATAGCTGGAAGCGAATTTCTCGGCGATATGTTTGCCTTCTTTGCATACCTTTAATACTACTTCCAGTTCGTAATGGATGTCTGATGAAAAATCAGGTATATAAAATGGCTTGTTGTCTTTAAGGACTGCTGTATCTGGTTTTAGGAAAATAACAGGACTGGAAGGTAAGGGGTTATTTAGTTCTTTAGCGTGTGCTGCATAATTGCGGCCAATAGCAATGATCTTCATGGAGGTATACTAATATTAGTTATTTATTCTGCTCATGCAGCCAGCATGGTGCGTAAAAGTAACTTTATATCCAATAAAAAGGAAGGAATGATGAAAATTATAAAACCGAAATACGTTTTACAATCGTTTCTGAGCCCGCCACAAACCGAAGGAAATAAATTCCACTGTTCAGACGGTTAGGAATAGTGAACGTTTTGGTTTGCTCACCTGCAGAAAGGCGTTCATTTGATAAGGTAACTACTTCATTACCGAGCAGGTCCATTATTTTGATGGAGATATTGGACTCGCGTTCAAGACGAATAATAAAGTTAATCTGATCATCAACCGGGTTAGGATAAACGCGCAGTACAGACAATATCTTATCCGTTTTGGCACTTCCTGGTTTGGTATGCGAGCTGATTGAGGTGTAAGGTGTAAAGTTTGATCCTGGTGTATAATTTGGCTTGTAGGATGGCACTTCGCCTTTAATCTGTGGTGTTTTAAGTATCCTTTTGTATTTAGATGAGTTCGAAATACTGTCGGAACGTTGTGCAAAAACCGGGGCACTACAAACCACACTGATGCAGATTATGCAAATGAGGTAAATGAGTGAGACCGTTTGTGTTTTTGTATTCATCTATTATCAACAAAAGTAGAAATAATTCCACAGAAAAATTAAACATTTTGTATGTAGGACAATATTTAACACAATTTAACAGTTGCAGGTGTTTAATTGCGGGTATG
>Ga0247816_10000294_pt1 | contig 30257 bp, 25 predicted proteins | sample UWRJL209509C1_FD_179930 | JGI IMG/M metagenome (GOLD analysis project Ga0247816, IMG submission 179930) | Plant litter microbial communities from Arlington Agricultural Research Station in Wisconsin, United States - UWRJ-L209-509C-1 | ecosystem: Environmental > Terrestrial > Plant litter >...
TCGACAGCTCCCACATTTGGGCGCTGTTGTTGGGTGGATTGCATTTCAGATCAGGTATGCAGGGCAGTGGAGATCCCACAAGCGAAGTAGGTCCCCTGTGGGAGCTGTCGAGCTTTAGCGAGGCTGCGATGGCGGCGGCATTGCCAATAGAGAGGTCGCCTGACCCACCGCTATCGCAGCCTCGCCGGGGCTCGACAGCTCCCACATTTGATCGCTGTTGTTGGGTGGATTGCGTTTCAGATCAGGTATGCAAGGCAATGGAGATCCCACGAGCGAAGTAGGTCCCCTGTGGGAGCTGTCGAGCTTTAGCGAGGCTGCGATGGCGGCGGCATTGCCAATAAAGAGATTGCCTGACCCACCGCTATCGCAGCCTCGCTGGGGCTCGACAGCTCCCACATATGTGTCGCACCGGCCGGACCTTCCAGACCGGCGCAGGTTTTTCCGAAGGGCTATGGCACGTCAGAGCTTCGGTAACTGCCCGATACGGCCCATCATTTCCGTGACGATCTGCAAGTCCAGCAAGAACTGGTCAACCGTCTTGAACTCATTGTCGGTATGCCCGGTGTACTTGACCTCGGGCCTGGCCAAACCGAACTGCACGCCATTGGGCAACTCATGCACGGAGGTGGCGCCGGCAGAGGTGCCGTACTTGTGTTCCATGCCCAGGTTTTCACTGGCCACGGCCAGCAACGCCTTCACCCATTCACCCTCGGGGTTGCGGTACATTGGCTCGGCGATCGAGTAGTCGAGGTTCACCGCAACATGGGTCTTCTTGCTCCAGGCCGTCAGTTTGTCGGCGATTTGCGCCTTGAGCACTTCCGGCGACTTGCCCTTCGGTACCCGCAGGTTGACTGCGAGTTTGAAGGCTTTGTCATCCAGTGCAACGTAGGTCAGCGAGGTGGTCAGCGGCCCCATGAAATCATCGGAAAAGCCCACGCCCAATTTGCCACCCAGGTAATCCAGGCCCCAGTTATCGGCCGCGTAACGGGCGGCATCGGTGATGTGGTTGTGCTTGAGCGCAACCTTGCCGTCGAGGCTGTTGATGAAGTCGAGCATCCTGGCCACCGGGTTAACGCCCGACTCTGGCTCGGAGGAGTGCGCAGACACGCCAGTAACCGTCAGCTTCACGTCCTTGCCGTCGACCTTGGCAACCACTTCAAAGTTGCCGCCATTGCGCTTGGCGTATTCGGTGCCGGCCTTTTGCAGGCTGGCAGCCAACTCGGCAGGCTTGTCGCTCAGCAGTATCGCGACCGACGCCGACGGGATCTGGTTGGTCGCCAGGCCACCGGTCATCGAAATGATCTCGGCGCCTTTGCCTTCAGCCTTGCGCTTGGCAAAACTGGCCATCACGGTGCCGTAGCCTTTTTCGGCAATCACCACCGGGTAGCCGCCATCCAGCGCCAGGTTGTAGTTGGGCGTCGGGTTGTGCTCGAAGTAGTAGGGAATCGCGTCGCCAGTGGTTTCTTCCGTGGTGTCGATCAGCAGCTTGAAATTACGCGCCAGCGCCAGCTTCTCTTCCTTGATCACCTTCATCGCGTACATCGCTACCACGATGCCGTTCTTGTCATCCTCGGTGCCGCGGCCATACATGCGGTCGCCGATCAGCGTGACCTTGAACGGGTCGAGCCTGGTGCCGTCTTTCAGCACCCAATTCTCCGGCGTCACCGGTACCACGTCGGCGTGAGCGTGAATGCCCACCACTTCATCGCCGCTGCCTTCGAGGGACACCTCATACACGCGGTTGTCGATGTTGCGGAAATTCAGATTGAACGACTGGGCGAGACCTTTGATCTTGTCGGCAATCTTGATGAATTCAGGGTTGTCGTGCTGGGCCACACCTTCGACCTGGAACGTCGGGATAGCCACCAGCTCGCGCAGCGTCTCAGTGGCTGCGGCGCCGTACTTCACCCGCGCATACAGGCCGAGCAGGCGATGGATTTCATTCTGCTGGTCGGCAGACAAGGTTTTGTTGTCGAGAAAAGTGCTGATGGCCGGGCCGAGGTCGTCGGTTTTTGCCACGTCACTCTTGGCCAGGCTTGCCAGGAATTGCCGGAAATCCGTGACCGAGGCGTCGTTGAACGTCTTGAGAATGCTCGCGCTTTGTTGCGGGGTGAGGTTGGCTTGCGCAGACGTGGTGAACACCGAAAGGCTGGCCACCATCAGGGTTGCGGCGGCCAGTTGCTTGAGGGAGAAGTCCATTGCTGGGGGCATTCCTTTGCAGGGAGTGAGTGGAAAATGTCTGATCGAAAGGTCAGAAACATTTTTACACACTACCATCGGTGGAATGTAATTGGGGAGCTTATCCGTAGGATTTGTCTCGGATAAAAGCAAACTGACGCATAAACAAAAAAGCTCCAATAAGGTTCTTTGGTTGGGCGGCTACCAACGTAAATAGTTGTGCAAAGGAGCCTTTATGGCAATTACGCTTGCAGATCGTTATCGCGGCAGCTTGCTCGGGCTGGCCTGCGGTGATGCAGTAGGGACCACCGTAGAATTCATGCGCCGAGGATCGTTTGCCCCGGTTACCGACATGCTCGGTGGCGGACCGTTCCAGCTTGAGCCGGGGCAATGGACAGATGACACATCCATGGCCCTTTGCCTGGCCGAAAGCCTGTTGCACAAGCATGGTTTTGACGCCGTCGACCAGATGGGGCGTTACTTGAACTGGTGGAAGTGGGGTTACCTGAGTTCCACCGGAGAGTGTTTCGATATCGGTGTGACGGTCCGTGACGCATTGTCGACGTACCAGCTCACGGGTAATCCCTACGCCGGTTCGACGGACCCTTATTCGGCAGGCAACGGTTCAATGATGCGTCTGGCGCCTGTGGTGCTGTTCTACTTTCCTGATGCTGAGCGGGTGCGTGCATTTTCCATCGAGAGTTCCCGTACCACCCACGGTGCGCCGGAAGCGATCGAGTGTTGCCAGGTGCTAGCCGAATGCATCGCCAACGCGCTGCGCGGCGCTTCGAAAACACAGGTGTTGCAGGTGGGGTATCTGGAGCTGAGCGAGCCCAAAGTTGCTGGGATTGCCGGGGGGCTGTATCTGGACAAGGCGCGTAGCGACATCGTTGGCTCAGGTTATGCAGTTGCTTCGCTGGAGGCGGCGCTTTGGTGTTTTCATCACACCGACAGTTTTGCCGAGGCCGTGCTGATGGCGGCAAACCTGGGAGATGACGCCGATACTACTGCCGCTATCGTGGGGCAATTGGCTGGTGCGTATTACGGTGTGCAAGGCATTCCCGTCGAGTGGCTGGGCAAGTTGTGCCAGCGGGACGAGATTCAGGCAACTGCCGATTCACTGCTTCACCGTTGATGCAAGGTTTTACCCAGCCATAAACTCTCCATCTGCCGCGGCGTATTTACAGTGTGGGAGCTGGCTTGTCGGGTCGCCGCATCGCCGCGATGGCCTCATCTCTGTCTACCTGAAAAAACACGGTCTAAATGTGGGAGCGGGCTTGCTCGCGAAGGCAGTGGATCAGTCGTCACGTGTGTTGACTGACGCACCGTCTTCGCGAGCAAGCCCGCTCCCACATTTTGATCCGGTTCTTTCAGGCTCACCGAGGTGAGGCCGTCGCAGTTCAAGCCCGCTTTCACAGAAGAGCCTGCGGCCACACAAAGAATCAGTTCTTCCAGGAAGATCTGATTTGCTTCACCCCACTCCTGCTCTTGGTCTGCCCATCGGGCACTGGGCCGGGGTTTGTTTTGCGTGTTTCGTCTATCAGCTCAAGAAGCCGGTACTCACCGCTACAATCAGGAAAACCCCGAGTACCGCGCGGTAAATCACGAACGGCCAGGTGGAGAAGCGTTCCAGGAACTTCATCAGGCCCCAGATCGCAAAAAACGCCGAGATGCTCGCGACCACCAGGCCGAAGATCAAGTGCGGCCAAGCGTGGGCGGGGAGTTCGGCGTGGAACAGCACCCACAACTCTTTGAGGCCCGCCAGGGCGATGGCAGGCAAGCCCAGAAGGAACGAGAACCGCGCCGCTTCTTCTCGCTTGAAGCCAAGAAACAGCGCCGCAGTGAGGGTTGAGCCGGAGCGGGAAACCCCTGGAATCAGTGCGCCGATCTGCGCTACGCCGACAATCAATGCATCCCGCAGGCGCATCTCGCCCACCGTGCGCCGATGCCGCGCGGTCATTTCTGCACCGGCCAGCAACACGGCCATGACCACGCAGGAAATCCCGATCACCATCAGGCCCCGCAGCGGCGAGTTGCACGCATTGAGCGTCGATGACAACGCCAGCCCCGCGATACAGATCGGGACCGTCGCGAGAATGATTGCCACGGCCAGCTTGAACCACTGGTTGTTGTAGTCACCCTGGCGCACCGCACCCACGCTGCCGGTCACTACCTGGCGCACGTCTTTCCAGAAATAACTGACCACCGCGGCCAACGCCGCCAACTGCATGGCCGCAGAAAATGCCGAGCCCGGATCGGGCCAACCGAGCAGGGCAGGCACGATGCGCATGTGGGCGGTGGATGACACAGGCAAAAGCTCAGTGATGCCTTGAATGATGCCCAGAATGCCGATTTGCAGGTAATCCAGGGACGCGAAGCCTACATCAAGGCCGCTTGTGCAGACGTTAGTCAAAGTGCTTGTCCTGAGAAGAAGAGAAGTGCCGCGCAGTCTAGTGCAAAATTGTAACAATTTAAGTGATGGCCCGATAAAAAGGTAATCGGTTCAGCCAGCAGAAAGCTTGGGTGTTAAACATCCGTGCGGCGCAGAGGTGAACCTTATATTTAGCCGGCTCTTATCGCCTGCCAGGCTGTGGGCCTCTTTTTTATGACCGCGAAAAACGCGCAGCACAGGGTGTCTCGTTCTTGTTTAATGTTTTTAAATGATGAAAAAAACATTTACAAGGGTTCGCCTTGCTGTGAATATGTTCGTGCGAATTTAAAAAAACAAAAATCATCCGCGGCGCTGATTCCGGTCAGGCCATAACAACAACGACCTACATACAGGCTTGAAGCCGGCTCCCTGCCCAGGCCGGACTCTTCAGCGAAGGAGAACCTCTCCCGTGCATCGCTTACTCAACAGATCTTTGTGCGTCACCCTGCAAGCCCTCGGGCTGGTGGCGCTTGGCGCCGGTTTCGCGCAGGCCGAAAGTACCTTGCGCGTCGGTTTGAATGCCGACATCCGCAGCACCGAGCCGGGCGTCAACCGCGACGAAAACACCGACACCGTGATGTTGCACATCGTCGAAGGCCTGGTGGCCCATCGCGAGGATGCCTCCGTTGGCCCGTTGCTGGCCCGCGAGGTGCAGCTGTCCGACGACGGTATGACCTACACCTTCAAATTGCGCGAAGGGGTGCACTTTCAAAATGGCGCAACGTTGACCGCCGCCGACGTCAAGTGGACCTGGGAGCGTTACCTCAACCCGCAGACCCAGTGGCGCTGCCTGGCAGAGTTCGATGGGCGCGGCGGGGCGAAGATCACTGGCATCGAGACCCCGTACCCACTCACTGTGGTGTTCCATCTTGACCAGCCCAGCGGCCTGTTCCTGGCCTCCATGGCGCGTCCCGATTGTGGCGGCAGCGGCATCCTGCACCCCGATTCGCTGGCGGCAGACGGGCGCTGGAAAGCCCCGATTGGTACCGGGCCGTTTAGCCTGACCGAATGGAAGCCCGGCCAATACGTGGTGCTGTCGCGCTTCAAGAATTACAGCCTGCGTGACGACAAGGGTCCGGATGGTTTCACCGGCAAGAAGCAGGCGCTGGTGGACAGCTTGCGCTTCATGGTGATCCCCGACCCTTCGTCCGCCAAGGCGGCGCTGATGTCGAATAACATCCAATTGCTGCCCAACGTCAGCGCCAGCGATGCCCATGAACTCCAGGCGATGCCGGGGGTGCAGGTCTCGGTCAGCCCGATCATGGCGATCTGCGGTTTGCTGTTCCAGACCAACGACCCGCTGCTCAAGGACGTGCGCATCCGCCAGGCCATCGCGCATTCCCTGGACTACGTGCAGATGGTCAGCGCGCTGTCCAACGGGTTGTCTGAGCCGAACAACTCGGCGATTCCGCAAACCAGCCCCTTCTACAGCGCCACCGCCAAACAGGGTTATAGCTACGACCCGCAAGAGGCCCAGCGTCTGCTCAAGGAAGCCGGCTATCACGGCCAGCCGATCAAGATGATCGTCAACAAGCGCTACCAGCAGATGTTCGACATGGGCCTGCTCAGCCAGGCCATGGCCCAGGCCAGCGGCTTGAATATCCAAATGGAAACCCTGGAGTGGGGCACCCAGTTGGAGCGTTACCAGAGCGGCAACTACCAGATGATGGCGTTCTCTTACTCCTCGCGCCTGGACCCGGCTACCGGTTTCGACTCGCTGATGGGCGACAAGAGCAAAGAACCGCGCAAGGTCTGGGACAATCCGCAAGCCCAGGCGGTGCTGCGTGAAGCCGTGCGCCAGAGCGACACAGCCAAGCGCCAGGAACTGTTCGACCAACTGCACCGCATGATGATCCAGGACACGCCGATGGTGATCATCTACAACGGCACCGTCGCCGCGGCCTTGCGTGACAGCGTCAAGGGCTTCCACTCGTGGCCGGTGTCTTCGCCGCGACTGTGGGGCGTCAGCCTCGCGACACAGTAAGGCGGAGTCTGCACATGTTGCGTTTTATCCTGCAAAAACTCGGGATGGCGATCCCCACGCTGTTGCTGATTTCAGTGATGGTGTTTGCGCTGATTCGCCTGATCCCTGGCGACCCGGCGCTGCTGATGCTCGGCGATATGGCCGACCCGCAGAGCCTGGCCGATATGCGCCGTAACCTGGGCCTGGATCACTCGCTGGTGACCCAGTTCCTGATCTGGTTCAAGGCCGTGTTGAGCTTTGACCTTGGGTTCTCCATCAGCACCAAGCAGGCTGTGTTGCCGCTGATTCTGGACCGCTTCAGCGTCAGCGCGACCATCGTGTTGGTGTCGGTGTTCCTGGCCACGATCATTGCGGTGCCGGTGGGTGTGATCGCTGCCTGGAAACAGAACAGCAGCCTCGACCTGGGGCTGGTCACTGTGGCGACGTTGTTGCTGTCGATCCCCAGCTTCTGGCTCGGCCTGCTGTTGCTCAATGCCTTCGGTATCCAGCTCGGCTGGCTGCCGGTGGTGGGGTACGTGAGTTTCGCCCAGGCACCCTGGCAGGCCATGAGTTACATGGTGCTGCCGGTGCTGACCTTGACCCTGGTAGAGCTGGGAGCGATCACCCGCATGGCCCGGGCCAGCACCATCGAAGTGCTGCGCCTGGAGTACATCGCCCATGCCCGCGCCAAAGGCTTGTCCGAACGCGCGGTGTTGTGGAAGCACGCTTTACCCAACGCCTTCGCACCGACCTGGACCCTGGTGGGGCTGATCCTCGGCAACCTGCTGGGCGGCATCGCGGTACTCGAAACCGTGTTCACCTTGCCCGGCATCGGGCGCTTGATGGTGGATGCGATTTTCGCCCGTGATTACCCGGTGCTGCAGGGGTGCCTGCTGCTGATCACCTTCATCTACGTGCTGGTCAACCTGTGTGTGGATCTGCTCTATCCGCTGTTCGATCCAAGGGTGAAGTTATGAGTTCGAATATCCCTCTGGCGGCTGCCGCAACTCTCGCGCCCAAGCGGCCACGGGCGTGGCCTGCGGCGAATGCGCTGATCGGCGGTGGATTGCTGCTGGCGCTGATTTTCCTGGCGTTGCTGGGGCTGGTCTGGTCACCGTTCGATCCGTTGAAAATCGACTTGATGTCACGCTTCCAGGCGCCTTCGGCGGTGCACTGGCTGGGCACCGACGAGTTCGGTCGCGACGCATTCAGCCGCCTGTTGATTGGCGCGCGTACCAGCTTGTGGGTCAGCCTGCTGACGGTAAGCGTCGCGGTTTGCGCCGGCACCGTGCTCGGCATGCTCGCCGGCTACCTGCGCGGCTGGACCGACCGGCTGCTGATGATGTTCAACGATGCGTTGCTGGCGTTTCCCGGGATCCTCATGGCCCTGGGCATCATGGCAATCATCGGCGCCAGCAAGTACGGCATCGTGCTGGCGCTGGGCATCGCCTACACGCCGTCGGTGGTGCGTGTGGTGCGCGGCACGGTGCTGTCGCTGCGCGAGCTTGAGTACATCGAAGCTTCGCGGGTGATCGGCAACTCCGAGCTGTACACCATGTTCCGGCATATCGCCCCCAACTGCCTGGCGCCGCTGTGCGTGCTGGCAACCAGCATGTTCGGCTGGGCACTGCTCTCGGAAAGCGCCCTGAGCTTCCTCGGCCTGGGCGTGCCGCCACCGGCAGCGACCTGGGGCAACATGCTCGCCAGCAGCCGTCCGTACCTGGCGTCGGCGCCTTGGCTGGGGGTTTTCCCAGGGCTGTTTATCTGCCTGGCGCTGTTGGCAATCAACCTGTTTGGCGATGCACTGCGTGATCGTCTCGACCCACGGATGAGGAAGTGAGCATGTCAGCCAAGCCTGTTTTGCTGAGTGTGGAAAACCTGAAGATTCGGGTGGGTGAGCACGGCCCGCTGGCGGTCGATGACTTGAGCTTCAGCGTCGCGCCGGGTGAGATCGTGGCGCTGGTGGGCGAGTCCGGCAGCGGCAAGACCATGGCCGCACGCGCCGCCATCGGCCTGCTGCCGATGCCCATGCAAGTGTGCGGCGGCCGCCTGGATTTCCAGGGCCGCGACCTCGCCATTGCCAGTACTGAAGAACTGCGTGCGGTGCGTGGCGCGAGCATTGGGATGGTGTTCCAGGAGCCGATGGTGTCGCTCAACCCGGCGCTGAAAATCGGCCAGCAGATGAGTGAAGCCCTTAACCTGCACACCGACCTGGACGCTGCGCAAATTCGCGAGCGCTGCCTGACTATGTTGCGGCGCATCGGCATCAAGGACGCCGAGCGTTGCCTTGAGTCCTACCCGCACCAGTTCTCCGGTGGCATGCGCCAGCGGATCATGCTCGCTTCGGTGATGCTGTTGCGCCCGGCCTTGCTGATTGCCGATGAACCGACCACTGCGCTGGACTGCCTGGCGCAACTGGACGTGATCGAGTTGATGCTCGAACTGACCCGCGAGCAAGGCACGGCGATTCTGTTTATCAGCCATGACCTGTCACTGGTGGCGCGTTATGCCCACAAAGTGGTGGTGATGCGCCACGGCCAATCGGTGGAGCAGGGCACTATCGAAGACATCCTGCTGGCGCCCAAGGCCGAGTACACCCGCCAGTTGCTGGAGGCCTTGCCGCGCCGTGGCGTGCTGGCCCAATTGCCGCAGAGCAACGGTCCGCTGATCGAGATTGACCAGGTGAGCATCGAGCATCCGGGACCGACCTCGTTCTGGGGCAAGCGCCAGTACAAACGCGTGGTGCACTCGGCGAGCCTGGCGATTGCACCGGGTGAAACCCTGGCCCTGGTTGGCGGCAGCGGATCGGGCAAAACCACCCTGGGCCGCTCGTTGGTAGGCTTGATAAAACCGTGCGCCGGGGCGATTCGCTTCAAGGGCGTGGACATTCTCAAGTCGGCCAACCGTACCCATCGGCTGCAATGCCAGATGATTTTCCAGGACCCGTATTCGTCCCTCAATCCACGCATGAAAATCGGCGACATCCTCGCCGAGCCGTTGCGTCATGAGCCGGGTTTGAATGCCGCCGAACGCCGTGAACGGGTGACACAAACCTTGCGGGATGTCGGCCTGGGCGAGCAGTTTGTCGAGCGCTTTCCCCACCAGTTATCCGGCGGCCAACGCCAGCGCGTGGCGATCGGTCGCGCGTTGGTGCGCCACCCGCAACTGGTGATCGCCGACGAGCCGATTTCCGCCCTGGACATGACTATCCAGAAACAGATTCTCGAACTGTTCGAGCGCTTGCAGGCGCAATACGGGTTTGCCTGCCTGTTCATTTCCCATGATCTGGCGGCGGTGGAGCGCATCGCCCACCGTGTGGCGGTGATGCATCAGGGGGAAGTGGTGGAAGTGGGCGGGCGCGAACAGATCTTTGATCACCCGCAGCACCCGTACACCCGGCAATTGCTGGCGGCGGCCAGCCCGCTGGAAAAACTCGCGGACGGCGGCTACCGAATACGACCGACGCTTTAACACCCTGATTTCATCCGGCGCGCAGGCCTCAACACCTGCGCGAAGGGGAAAGTCATGCCCAAAAAACAATAAGACCTACTCACCCATAACGACTGCCAGGAGCCAAGAACATGCATAACAACAATCTCAACCTGATCTTGAAGGGCGTCGGCCTGATGAGCGGGGGGCTTCTGTGTGCCCCGGTCCAGGCCGATTTCATCAAGGACAGCAAGGCTGATCTGGAGCTGAAAAATTACTACTTCAACCGTGATTACCGCGAAGACGCCGGGCAATCCAAGCGCGAGGAATGGGCCCAGGGTTTTATCCTCAATCTGAAATCGGGGTTCACCGAAGGCACCGTGGGTTTTGGTGTGGACGTGGTGGGCATGCTCGGCTTGAAACTCGACTCCAGCCCGGACCGCTCCGGCTCTGGGCTGTTGTCGCGGGACAACGAGGCCGAGCCGGGCAAGCCCAGTTACGCCAAGCGTGCGCATGACGAGTATTCCAAGCTCGGCGTGACGGGCAAGGTGCGTTTTGCCAAGAGCGAGTTGCGCACCGGGTACCTGCTGCCGGACTTACCGACGCTGCAACCCAATACCAGCCGCCTGTTCCCGCAGACGTTTCGTGGCACTCAGGTGACGTCCGGGGACGTTACCGGGCTGACGTTGACCGGTGGCCAGATTGATCAGACCAGGCAGCGTGAGTCCACGGACTACGAAGACATGGGCCTGACCAGTCAGAGCGGCGCTTACAAAAGCTCGGCGAAAAGTGACCAGTTCCGGTTCGCCGGGGGTGATTACAAGGTTTCGCCGAACATGACGCTGACCTATCACTTTGCGCAGCTGGAGGATATTTACCAGCAGCATTTTGTGGGGATGAAGAACAGCTTTGCCCTTGGGGGCGGGATGTTGAAAACCGATATTCGTTATTTCGATGCGGATAAATCCGGTGCCGGGCTGGCGGGCAAGGTGGATAACCGTGCGCTGAGTACGCGGGCGATGTACAGCTACAAAGGCCACAGTTTTGGTGGCGGGTATCAGGAGCAGTATGGGGATACGCCGTTTACGTATGTCGACGGGACCAATACGTATCTGTTTTCCGAGTATCAGTTGAGTAACTTTTCGCAGACCAATGAGCGGGTTTGGCATGCGCGGTATGACTTTGACTTTGCTGCGCTGGGGATTCCGGGGCTGACGTTTTCGACGCGTTGGGCCAAGGGGGATCAGGCTGAGGTCAAGGGGTTTGTGGGGGAAGGGCGTGAGTGGGAGCGGGATATCGACTTGGGCTATGTGTTTCAGACCGGGGCGCTTAAAGGGGTTTCGTTGCGCTGGCGTAATGGGTTCAGCAAGGCCAATTACCTGCGGGATATGAATGAGAACCGAGTGATTGTCGGCTATACCGTGGCGCTCTGGTAATGAGCGTTCGCCGAGTGTGGGTGCGGTCCAACTGTGGGAGCTGGCTTGCCTGCGATAGCGGCCTGACGGTCCCCCAGGATTTGATGGCTGTACTCCAATCAAATGTGGGAGCGGGCTTGCTCGCGAAGGCTGCTCCATGAGCGACTCTGTTTTTGGATCGGACCGGGTACATATCCGTTGCTGCGGTAACGGCTTCTTATGGTTCCGCTCTTACAGCGGGTCACTTTTGGCAAACGCCCCAAAAGTAACCAAAAGGTCTGTGCCCCACCACTCGGTGCCTCGCTTCGGCTCGGCATGCCCGCACTCCGGCTTTGGAGCGTGGGCCGCCGCGATGGGCCATCCTTGGCCCAGCGCGGCTAACCTGGCGTCCTGCCAGGTTACCCACGCTCCAAAGCCTGCGTTCGGCCAGCGTGGTTTAACGGGGCGCCTAAGATCAAGATCAAGATCAAGAGCACGGCGGCCTAGTAGCCGACCTGAGTGGTGTGAAGCAAAAGCAGATCAAATGCGGATCAAAAGCAGGTCTTGCTGTGGGAACTGGTTTTACTGTGGGAGCTGGCTTGCCTGCGATGGCATCAACCGGGTCTGCCTGATACACCAAGGTGTCTGCATCGCAGGCACGCCACCTCACACATTTGGGCGGTGTACAGCCCTCGACTTCTCAGCTTTTATTGCGCGCCACGCGCAATTTGCTCGCCACATCCAAATGCCGGTGCAGCAAGGTCGAGGCCCATTCGTTGTCGCCTTGTTCCAGCGCATCAAGAATCGCCAGGTGTTCACGGCAGGACACTTTCACTCGCTCTACGTTGTTCACGGTATGGAATTCGGTCAGCCGGCGCAGGCGGTTCTGCTGTTGGATGGCTTGCAGCAGGTAGCTGTTGCCCGAGGCTGCGGCGAGCAGTTCGTGGAACTCGGCGTTGCATTCAATAAATCGTTGGCCGTCGACTTTGCCTTCCAGCAGTTCCAGTTGGCGCTCGCGGCAGCGGCGGAATTGTTCAGGGTTGATTTTGAAGGTCGGTTCGAGCAAGCCCGCAGGCTCCAGCAGCATGCGAAAGCGGTAGCTCTCGAACCGTGTCTGCGGGCTGTTCAGGGTTGGCAGGAATTGCCAGCCGTGCCCGTGTTTGCGCTGCATCACGCCCTCGTCAGACAGCCGCAGCAGGCAGCGGCGCAGCACGCTTTTGCCGACTTCGTAGCGGCGCAGCAGGTCGCTTTCGGAGATGTGGTCAGGCAGGACCTGGTTCAGCCGGTCGTCGATCAAGCGGGTGTAGAGCTGATCTTCTTCGTTGTGCAACTCGCTGAATTGTTGCGCCAACCCGCTGGTGGTTTGCAGCGGTACGCGAAAGCCCTGTTGGGGCAACGGCTCGATGGCCTGCTGCTCGGCCAGGTACGACAACGCGCTGCGGATCGGCGAGCGCGATACGCCCAGGCGCTGGGCCAGTTCGACTTCCTTGAGGTGCGTGCCGGGTTGCAGGTCACCGGAGGCAATGGCCGAAAGGATCTGGCCGGCGACCTTGGTCTGCAGCGAGGTGAGTTGAGACATGGCGCGAGATCGTTCCTGTGACAGGGGAGGGAAGAATACCCGGAAACTGAATTATAGGGGGCTCAAATACATCAGGGCCGCAATCAGCAAATCTTTATCTGCATTATTTGAAGCATAAAAACATTTTTGAGGACACTTCGTCATGACCTACGTACCCCTGCCCAGAGCCTTGCCCCATGAACGCGGTGTCGATGCCGCTGGCATTGTTGACTTCCTCGGCGCCGTCGCCGAGGCAGGGCTGGAGCTGCACAGTTTTATGCTTTACCGCCAGGGCGCGGTGATCGCCGAAGCTTTTTGGCAGCCATATTCCGCTCCGCGCATGCACGTGCAGCACTCGGCGACCAAGAGTTGGACCGCCACCGCCATCGGCCTGTTGATCGACGATGGCCGCCTGCAGCTCAGCGACAAAGTCGTGAGTTTCTTCCCCGAGCTGTGCCCGCCACACATCAGCCAGAACCTGGCGGCGATGACCGTGGAAGACCTGCTGACCATGCGCACCGGCCACCAGCGCGGGATTTCCGGTGGTGACTGGCGCAACCTGAAAAGCAGTTGGGTCGAGGCGTTTCTCAAGGAACCGGTGGACGAGCCGCCGGGCCAATCGTTCATCTACAGCAGTGCGTCGAGTTTCATGCTGTCGGCGATTGTGACGCAGGTCAGCGGCCAGACCATGCACGCGCTGTTGCAGGAACGTGTGCTCGGTTTTCTCGGCCTCGAGCACCTCGAATGGGACCTGGCACCTGGTGGCTTCAACTCCGGTGGCAATGGCCTGAGTTGCACCACTGAAGACTCGTTGAAATTTGGCGTGCTGCACTTGAACCATGGCCAGTGGCAGGGCCGCCAGTTGCTGTCGCCTCACTGGGTGGCCCAGGCCACGCGCAATCAGGTGGAAGACGTGTGGATGGGCGAGTTTGACGGCAAGCAGTACCTGCCGCGCAACAAGGACAGCGCCAACGAGGCGCAGCGCGAGGGTTACGGCTACCAGTGGTGGATGACCGAGCATGGCGGTTATTACGCCTCCGGGGTGTTTGGCCAGCACTGCATGGTGCTGCCGGACCAGGACACCGTGATCGTCTTCACCAGCGGTTTGCGCCTGGGTGAACGACGCCTGCATGCCGCGCTGTGGGAACATTTGTACCCGGCGATTGGGCGGAAGAATGCATACCCGCAAGCCAGTCAGGCACAACTCGATAAAGTGATCGCCAGCCTGCGCCTGCCCACGTTGCAAGGCTTGAAAACCTCACCGGCCGCGAGCGCGCTACAAGGACGTTTCGCCATTGAGCCCAACGAAGACGGGGTCATCGAATTGGCCTTCGACTTCCAGGACGACCACTGCGATTTCACCCTTGTCGATCACCGTGGCACCCACAGCCTGCGCGTGGGCTTCCAACAGCCCGTCGAATCCATCACCAGCCTTACCGGCAACTACCTGCACCACCAATATCAACCGGAGCAAACGCCGGTGGTTGCCCACGGCTGCTGGACCACCGAAGGCGAGTTGCGCATGGATTGGCGCTTCGTCGAAACCGCGTTCGGCGACCACGTCAGCTGCGGCGTGCACAACGGCCGCTTGCGCTTCGACCGTGGCGTCAATACCAACGCCGGCTCGCTACAGCGCCCGACTTTGATCGGCACGCGCATTCAGAATTAACGGAGTACACCCGATGACCTCTTCCCTGTGGGCCCCCTTCACTGCGATGCGCCCGTTCAACCGCCAGCCGATGCTGTTCGACAGCGCCGCGGGCATGCACTACACCGCCACCGATGGGCGCCAGGTGCTCGACGCCATGGCCGGCCTCTGGTGTGTCAACGCCGGCCATGGCCAGGCACGGATCGTCGAGGCGATCCGCGAAGCGGCGGGGCGCCTGGACTTTGTGTCCTCGTTCAAGATGAGCCACCCGGCCGCGCTGACCATGGCCGACCGGCTGGTTGAGATCGCCCCGGCAGGCCTGGAAAAAGTGTTCTTCACCAACTCCGGCTCCGAGGCGGTGGACACCGCCCTGAAGATCGCCCGCGCCTATCACCAGGCCCGTGGCGATTGCCGCCGCACCAAGTTGATCGGCCGCGCCAAGGGTTATCACGGCATGGGGTTTGGCGGCTTGTCGGTGTCGGGTATTGGCCGGCAGAAGCGTGACTTTGGCCCGCTGTTGGGCGACGTCGCGCACCTGCCATTGCCGTATGACGCCAGCCTGCGTTTCAGCCAGGGCCAACCCGAGCAGGGCGCGCACTATGCCGACGCACTGTTGCAACTGCTGGAAATCCACGACCCGGCGACCGTGGCGGCAGTGATTGTGGAGCCGGTAACCGGTTCCGGTGGCGTGTACGCACCGCCTGTGGGTTACCTGCAAAAGCTGCGGGACATCTGCGACCGCCACGGCGTGCTGTTGATTTTCGACGAAGTGATTACCGGCTTCGGTCGTGTCGGCCACTCGTTTGCCGCCCAGGCATTCGGTGTCACGCCAGACCTGATGACCCTCGCCAAGGGTTTGACCAATGGCGCGGTGCCCATGGGCGGCGTGCTGGTCAGCGGCGCGATTTACGAGGCGTTCATGCAAGGCCCTGAGCAGGCCATCGAGTTGATGCATGGCTACACCTATTCGGCCCACCCGCTGGCTTGTGCGGCGGGGTTGGCGACCCTGGCGGTGCATGAGGAATTGGGCATCAATGCGCACGTTCAACAGATTGCGCCGGTCTGGCAAACGGCAGCCCTGGCACTGCGTGAGCAAGGCCTGGTGCTGGATGTACGCGCCATCGGCTTGCTTTGCGCGGTCGAACTCAAGCCCCGTGACGGCGCACCCGGTGCCCGCGCCGGTGAGGTCGCCCAACGCTGTTTCGACGCCGGCCTGCTGGTGCGTGCCTCCGGTGAAAACATCGTGCTGTCGCCGCCGCTGATCGTCACTGAAGAGCAGGTCGCGCGGATCTTCAGTACCTTGCGCGATGCGCTCGAGGCGACGCGATGAACCACCTGGATTTCTACATCAACGGTGAATGGGTCAGGCCCGAGGGCGCCGAAACCCTGGCGGTGATCAATCCGTCCACCGAGCGCAGTATCGCCACTGTCAGCCTGGGCACCCGCGCCGACCTTGACCGCGCCGTCGCAGCGGCAAGGCGCGCGTTCGACAGCTACGCCCAATGGCCGCGGAAACAGCGCCTGGAACTGCTGGCCGCCATCATCGAGGGCTATCGCCAGCACAGCGAAGCGTTGGCCATATGCGTGCATCAGGAGATGGGCGCGCCGCTGTCCCTGGCCCGCAGCGCGCATGTGCCGGCGGGGCTTGGCCACCTGCAACGGGCGTTCGAGATCCTGCGCGAGTATGACTTCGACCGGCTGCATGGCAGCACCCTGATCACCCGCGAGCCGATTGGCGTCTGCGGGCTGATCACGCCGTGGAATTGGCCGCTGAACCAGCTCACCTGCAAGCTCGCCCCGGCATTGGCGGCGGGCTGCAGCATGGTCCTCAAACCCAGCGAAAAAGCGCCGCTGTCGGCCATGCTGCTGGCGGATATCCTGCACAAAGCCGGGGTGCCCAAGGGCGTGTTCAACCTGGTGAATGGCGACGGGCCGACCATCGGTGACGGCATCGCCCGTCATCCGGATATCGACATGGTGTCGTTCACCGGTTCTACCGGCGCAGGCATTGCGGTGGCCAAGGCGGCAGCGGACACGGTCAAGCGCGTGTCCCAGGAACTGGGCGGCAAGTCGGCCAACCTGATACTGGCGGATGCGGACATCGAAGCAGCTGTACGCCACGGCGTCAGCAGTTGTTTTCGCAATAGCGGGCAGTCTTGCAACGCGCCGACGCGGTTATTGATCCCGAGGGCGCTGCAAGCCCAGGCGATCGCGATTGCCAAGGATGTCGCAGCGCACGTCTGTTTCGACGACAGCAACCCGGCCACCGCCATAGGCCCGTTGGCCAACCTGGCGCAGTTCGAACGTGTGCAGTCATTGATTGGCGCGGCCATCAGTCAGGGCGTGCCGTTGGTGTGCGGTGGCGTTGGTCGCCCCATCGGCGTCAGCCAAGGCTATTACGCCAAACCCACGGTATTTGCCGACGTCCATCCCGACATGCCGATTGCCCGCGAAGAAGTCTTCGGCCCGGTGCTGGTGATCATCCCGTACGACAGCGAAGAAGAGGCCATCGCCATCGCGAATGACAGCCCCTACGGCCTTTCGGGCTATGTCAGCGCCGGCACCCTGGAGCGCGCTCGTGCAGTGAGCCGACGCTTGCGAACGGGCATGGTCCATCTCAACGGCAGCAAGGCCGACAACGGCGCGCCGTTTGGCGGGTACAAGCAGTCGGGGAACGGCCGGGAGTGGGGCGTGCATGGCCTGGAGGAGTATCTGGAGCTGAAGTCGGTGTTTGGTTATCAGCCTAACTGAAGGGCGCTCCCGCCCCGGCACTGAACAGCGCCTGCTGCATAGCCTGCGGCGGTTGGCCGAATGCGCGTAAAAACGCCTGGCGCATCCGTTCCCGGTCGCCAAACCCGGTCTCGCGGGCGACCACTTCGACCGGGTGGCGGCTGGTTTCCATCATTGCCCGTGCTGCTTCCACCCGCAGGGATTCAATCGCCTTGGCAGGTGTTTGCCCGGTTTCCTCACGAAACACTCGGCTGAATTGGCGCGGGCTGAGCCGCGCCACGGCGGCCAGCGCGTCCACCGACAGGTCATGGGTCAGGTTCTCGCGGGCGTAGGCCAACGCCAGTTGCACGCGGTCGGATTTGGGGTCCAGTTCCAGCAGTGCCGAGAGTTGCGACTGTTCGCTGCCACGGCGCTGGGCGATCACCAGTTTGCGCGCGATTCGGCGGGCGAGATCGTGGCCCAGGTCGTTCTCGACCATCGCCAGCGCCAGGTCAACCCCGGCGCTCATACCTGCACCGGTCCACACCTGGCCGTCCACCACAAACAGTTTGTCTTCCTCCAGGCGAATATCCGGATAGCGCTTGCTGAACGCCGGTGCGTGCAGCCAGTGGGTGGTTGCGCGTTTGCCTTCCAGCAAACCGGCTTCGGCCAGCACGAAGATGCCCATGCACAGCGAGGCGATGCGCCGTGACTGTTTGGACGCGGCCTTGACCAGCGCCAGCAGGTTGGCATCGGGTAATTGGAACTCCAGGTACCCGCTGACAATCAACGTGTCATAGCCTTCGGGCCTGATCGGTGTGCTGTTGACAGAGAAACCCTGGGACGTCATGACGGCGCCGCCGTTCTCCGACACCAGGTGAAACTCGTAGGCCTGTTCGCCGCGCAGCAGGTTCGCGCATTCGAATACCGAGCCCAGGCTCAGGCTCAGGGATTGAAAGTTGGGGTACACCATCAGCGCAACGCTGTGCATCGCATCTCTCCGGGAGGGCGCAGGATCAGTGATTGTCGGTGGGTGCCGGGCAAACAGCAACCGGCTGTGGGCATGTCCGGAATCCTTGCGCATCTGACATTGTGCGAGTTTTGCCCGACTCCTAAGATCAACCCAACGAACTAGACGACTGGTCTAATCGAGCGGGGCAACGGATGAACACCGACACCAAAAGCGTAAGACAGAACATCCTCGACGTGGCCCGTCCGATTGTGGGCCGCAAGGGTTTTTCAGCGGTAGGCCTGAATGAAGTGCTGCATGCCGCCGAGGTCCCCAAAGGCTCGTTCTATCATTACTTCGGTTCAAAAGATGCGTTTGGCGTGGCGTTGCTCGATGACTATTTCGACAACTACGTGCAGGGCATGCGGCAGCTGTTCCAGCAGCCTGGTTTGTCGGGCAGTGCCAGGTTGTTGTGCTATTGGCAATCCTGGATCGACAACCAGACCGGCCAGACCCATGGCGCAAAGTGCCTGGCAGTCAAACTGGGCGCCGAGGTCGCGGACCTCTCCGAGCCCATGCGGTTGGCGCTCGATAGCGGCACTTCACGCACGATCAAACTGCTGTCTGACGCCATGCAGCACGGCCTTGAAGATGGCTCATTAACCTTCGGACAAGCCCCCGAGTCCGTGGCGCTGCGCTTGTATGCGTTGTGGCTGGGAGCCAGTGTCCTGGCAAAGATTACCCGCACCTGCGGCCCATTCGATGAAGCCCTGGCGATGACCCGACAAATATTGGGTTGCGTCGACCAACAGTGATATCCCACACCTTGAGGAACTGGAAAATGAAAGTATTGATGGTACTGACCTCTCACGACCAGCTTGGCAACACCGGCAAGAAAACCGGGTTCTGGCTCGAAGAATTTGCTGCGCCGTACTACGCCTTCAAGGACGCGGGTGCCGAGTTGGTACTGGCGTCGCCCGCCGGTGGACAGCCACCGTTGGACCCGGTGAGTGACCAGCCGGACGCGCAAACCGAACAAACCCGGCGTTTCGCCGCAGACCCGGCGGCGCAGCAGGCTTTGGCCACCACGGTGAGGCTCGACACGGTCAAGGAAGCCGATTTTGACACGGTTTTCTACCCAGGTGGCCACGGCCCGTTGTGGGACCTTGCGGAGTCGAAAACCTCGATTGCCCTGATCGAAGCCTTCGAGCGTGCAGGCAAGCCGATTGGCTTTGTTTGCCACGCACCGGGCGCTCTGCGTCACGTCAAGGCGGCCAATGGCGAGCCCTTGATCAAAGGCCGGCGCGTCACCGGTTTTTCCAATTCCGAAGAGGCCGCAGTAGGGCTGACCGACGTGGTGCCGTTTCTGATTGAAGATGACTTCAAGGCCCTCGGCGGGCATTACGAAAAGGGCGCCGACTGGCAATCCTTTGTGATTGAGGACGGTCTGCTGGTTACCGGACAAAACCCTGCCAGCTCAAGCGACGTTGCAAAAGCGTTGTTGAAACTGACCGCCTAAGTTCATCGCCCTCACTTAGTTAGATCCCATGAAATTGCCGGCTCTCGAATAAACGAGAGCCGGTGGTTTCCGTTTGCCCTGAATATGCCACTTTCAGGCTACTTATCCGATTTTTGGACACCTCTCATGAATACCAATGCACTGAGCACCCCGGTCAAACTGGGCCACCACACCCTGAAAAACCGCATCGTCCTGCCACCCCTGACGCGCCAGAGAAGCGCCCAGCCGGGCGATATTGCCACCGACCTGATGGCGCTCTACTACCGACAGCGCGCCACGGCTGGTTTTATGGTCAGCGAAGGCACGCAGATCGAACCCCGTGGCCAAGGCTATGCCTGGACACCCGGCATCTACACTGCGGAACAAATCGACGGCTGGCGCAAAGTTACCGACGCGGTACATGCCGAAGGCGGCGTGATCTTCGCCCAGCTTTGGCATGTTGGCCGTGTGTCTCATCACGACCTGCAGCCCGACGGCTCGGCGCCCGTTGCGCCTTCCGCGATCCAGCCTCAGCAAGTCAAAGCCTTCATCGAAACCGCGCCAGGTATCGGTGAGTTGGTGCAGCCGCCCGTACCTCGTGCGTTGACCAGGGTTGAGGTCAAGGAGTTGGTCGGTCTCTACGCTACAGCTGCGAGCAACGCGCTGGCTGCCGGGTTTGACGGTGTGGAGATTCATTCGGCCAACGACTACCTGGTTAACCAGTTCATTTCGGCGCACTCCAACCAGCGTGAGGATGAGTACGGTGGCTCGTTGCACAATCGCCTGCGCTTCCTGCGGGAAATTGTCCAGGCGGTGTCCGAGGTGGTCGGCCCCGAGCGCCTGGGCGTGCGCTTTGCACCTTTATTCAGCGGCACCGATCAGGACCGGGTGTATATCGGCCTGGTGGAGGAAGACCCGCAGAACACCTACATCGAGGCGATAAAGGTGCTGGAGGAGGCGGGTGTCGCTTACGTTTCCATCGCCGAAGCCGACTGGGACGACGCTCCCGAGCTACCTGAGTCATTCCGCCAGGCCGTGCGCGACACGTTCAGTGGCCGGATTATCTATGCCGGCCGCTACACTGCGCAGCGGGGTGCTCGGTTGGTGGATGCAGGCCTGGCCGACCTGATTGCGTTTGGCCGGCCTTACATTGCCAATCCCGATTTGCCCCAGCGGCTGATCAACGGTTGGCCGCTAAACCCGCTGAACGCGGCGGGCCTGTATGGCGGCACCGAAGTGGGCTTCACCGATTACCCGGTGTATGCCGGGTAAAACACCGGGTCACTGCACCTCAAGCACAATCTTGCCGATGTGCTCGCCGCCTTCCATCCGAGCATGGGCCTGGGCGGCGTTGGTGTAGGGGTAGATTTTGTCGATCATCGGCAGGCAACGCCCGGCCGCCAGCACCGGCCAGACGTGTTCGCGCAGTTGCGCGGCAATCTCGGCCTTTTCTTCACGGGTGCGCGAGCGCAGCAACGAGCCCGTGATGATCGCGCGTTTGCCGAGGATCGCCTGCAGGTCGATGTCCTTGGCATGGGCGCCGCCGAGAAAGCCCAGCATCACCAGCCGGCCGTCCATGGCCAGGGCGCTGATGTTGTTGTTCAGGTAGGAGCCACCCATGATGTCGAGGATCACATTGACGCCCTTGTCGGCGGTTTTTTCGGCGATGACCTGGGCGAAATCCTGCTCGCGGTAGTTGATCGGTTCGGCGCCCAAATCACGGATGGCGGCGCATTTTTCGGCGCTGCCGGCGGTGGCAAAAGCCTCAATGCCAAACTCCCGGCAGAGCATCAATGCCGTGGTGCCGATACCGCTGGTGCCGCCGTGGATCAACGCACGCTGGCCTTGGTGGGCACCACCGATAACGAACAGATTGGCCCACACGGTGAAGAAGGTTTCCGGGATCGCCGCCGCTTGAATCCACTCCATTCCCTCTGGAATCGGCAAGGTCTGGCTGGCCGGCGCAACGCAGTACTGCGCATAACCGCCGCCGTTGGTCAGGGCACACACCTTGTCACCCAGTGCGTATTCGCTGACGCCCTGGCCCAGCGCGACCACTTCGCCTGCCACTTCCAGGCCGGGGATCGGGCTCATGCCTGGTTTCATCGGGTATTTACCGGCGCGTTGCAGTGCGTCCGGGCGATTCACGCCAGCAGCGTGCACGCGGATCAACACTTCACCTGCGCCGGCTACCGGAACGGGTTCCTGGCGTGGTTTGAGCACCTCGGGGTCACCAGGGGTGGTGATTTCAATCAGGGTCATTTCTTCAGGCAACGTCATGTTGGGGACCTTTCTGAGGGGGGGCGTACGGATGGGACCGCATGGAGGCTGTAGTGATTCAGTCGGACCGGACGAGGGGCTTGCATGCAGGTGCTCGGTTGAACGGATGAGCGTCTATGCTGGTCAACTGACCTTCAATGTCAGATCAAAACAGGTGAACGAAATGGCCAAGACTTACAGCTACGCCGCTCGGGACTCCAAGGATTCGCTCAAGCCCTTCACGTTCGAACGTCGCGCTCCTGGGGCGGATGACGTGCAGATCGACATTCTGTATTGCGGCGTCTGCCACTCCGACCTGCATACCGTGCGCAATGAGTGGCACAACACTCTTTATCCATCGGTACCAGGCCACGAAATCGTCGGCCGGGTGACGGCGGTCGGGGCCAATGTCAGCAAGTTCAAGGTTGGTGATCTGGCGGGCGTCGGCTGTATGGTCGACAGTTGCCAGGCGTGCGCCTCCTGCGCCGAGGGCGAGGAGCAGTACTGCGAGAACGGGTTTACCGGCACCTACAACGGCCCGGTGTTTGGCGGCGAGAACACCTTTGGTGGTTACGCGGACACTATCGTGGTCAAGGAGAAATTCGTCCTGCGCATCTCCCATGACGAAGCCAACCTGGCGGCAGTCGCCCCGCTGCTGTGTGCGGGGATCACCACCTATTCGCCGTTGCACCACTGGAAAGTCGGGCCCGGGAAAAAAGTCGGCGTAGTCGGCTTGGGAGGGTTGGGTCACATGGCGGTGAAAATCGCACACGCCATGGGCGCGCATGTGGTGCTGTTTACCACCTCGCCGAAAAAGCGTGAAGACGGGCTGCGCCTGGGGGCTGATGAAGTGGTGGTGTCAAAGAACCCGGACGAGATGGCCAAGGTGGCGAACTCCCTGGACTTCATTCTTAACACCGTGGCCGCGCCGCACGACCTGGACGCGTTTCTTAACCTGCTCAAGCGTGATGGGACCATGACCCTGGTGGGCGCGCCGGACAGCCCGCATCCTTCGCCTTCGGTGTTTAACCTGATCTTCAAGCGTCGCAGCTTGGCGGGCTCGTTGATCGGCGGGATTCAGGAAACCCAGGACATGCTGGACTTCTGTGCCAGGCATGGGATCGTTTCGGACATCGAGATGATTGATATCCAGGGGATCAATGAGGCCTATGAGCGGATGCTCAAGGGGGATGTCAAGTATCGGTTTGTGATCGATATCGAGAGTTTGAAGAAGGAACGTCAGGCCGCTTGAGGTTTGGTTGCCAGGGCTGCGCCCTTACGGCGGCAAACACCTCGGTGTACCTGAAAAACCACAGTCAAAATGTGGGAGCAGGCAGGCCTGCTCCCCACATTTTGATCTGCTGTTTCTTCATGCAAATACCTTCAACTCAATTTCACATTCATCGTTATCCGCGCCGTAAACACCAACTTCCCCTCGGTGTCGAGCATGTCCACCGGCACCACCTTGTCGCCCGCCGTCTGCCAATCAATACCCTCGCCACTGGCGGTGGCCGTCAGGCTGCTTTTTGCCTTGGCCAGATACTCCACCGTCATCCCCTTGGGAATCCAGCGCGCGCCCGCGGGCACGGACACGTCCGTCATCGTCCCGGCCGCCAACTCGGCGGCGTTGCACATGGCAATCGCATGCACGGTGCCCAAGTGATTGGTGATGGCCTTGCTGAAAGGCACTTCCACCGTCGCCAAACCGGGACGCAGCTGGGTCATCAACGGGTTAATGCTGCTGAAATAGGGCGCCATCTGGCACGCCAGTTTGCTGAACGCTTCGGGGCCGATGCTGTTGAACATGCTCAGGGCCTGACTCATGGTGATGCCTCGCTGATGACCGGGTTTGCGGAAGAATATTCCGATACAGAATAATGTTCTGTGACGGAACAGTATTCTGCTCAAGTGAAATCTGTCAAGCTGCCTCGTCGCTATCCCTTTCGAGTTCCTGCTCAGCATGCAAACTTCAGATCTTCTCCTGCGTCACTTTCCCGGTCGAAGGGCTGAGTTGAAGCGCGATATCTTCAAAACAGCACTGGACCTGTTCAATGAACAAGGTCTGGAAGCCACCACCATTGAGATGATCCGTGCGCGGTGCGAAACCAGCGTCGGCGCGATTTACCATCATTTCGGCAACAAGGAAGGCCTGGTGGCGGCGCTGTTTTTTACCGCGCTGGATGATCAGGCAGAACTGCGTGCGCGTTATCTGGAGGCGGCAAAAACCGCGAAGGAGGGGGTGTATGCGCTGGTTCACAGCTATGTGGACTGGGTGGACGACGAGCCGCAGTGGGCGCGCTTTCAGTACCACGCCCATTTCGCCGTGACCAAAGGCCCGTTCGCCGCCGAGTTGGAGGGGCGCAATCATTCGCGCAACACGTTGCTGGGGGAGTGGATGAAAGCGCCAGGCCGGGGCGATCAGCTCACCCGTGTGCCTGCGGAACTGCTGTCGTCGCTGGTCATCGGCCAGGCTGACAGCTATTGCCGCGCCTGGCTGGCTGGGCGCGTACGCAGCGGCCCGAGGACTTACCGTGAAGTCCTGGCAGAAGCGGCGTGGCGTTCGGTGGGTGGGGATTAAGTAAATCGCCTGAGGGTGCGGGCGATGAACGTATCAGTCGCTCGGCGCCGCCATGAAGAGCCGATAGCGTTCATCAAAATCATCCGCCAGTTGCGCCAGGGTGACATCCCCCAAACGCTCCAGCAGCAACGCCTGGGCGTCATCAAACGCCTGGGTCAAGGCGGCGTTGACCGCTTGTTCCACCAGGCATTCCGGGTGATCGGTAGACAGGCCGACGGCGAAGATCGACGCCGTGCCAAGGGCGTTGTGAATGTCCAGCAGGGTGATTTCACTCAAGGGTTTGCCCAGGCTCCAACCTCCCTGATGGCCCTTTTCCGAGCGCACGTAGCCTTTCTCCTTGAGCAGGCCCAGGGTGCGGCGGACCACTACCGGGTTGGTGCCGAGCATCTGCGCGATGGTTTCCGAGGTGGCGCGTTCTTCATGGCGACCCATGTGGATCAGCACGTGAAGCATGCGCGAAAGTCGGGTGTCGTTTCTCATCTGAAAACCTCAAAGCGTACAGGCCCAAAGTATCGTTCGTAACGATTAGAGTTGCGAGACTCTTGACGAAGTATTTTTACGTAACTTATGGTGTGTCGTGATTGTGCCTGGATCATCCTGGGCGCTACCAGAGAGGTCATCTTCATGGTTTACGACGTGATTATCGTGGGCGGCAGCTACGCCGGACTGTCTGCCGGGCTGCAACTGGCACGTGCGCGGCGCAAGGTATTGGTCATTGATGCGGGGCAGCGGCGCAATCGTTTTGCGGCCACTTCCCACGGTTTCCTCACTCAGGACGGCCAGGCGCCCCAGGTGATTGCCGCCGAAGGGCGCGCGCAGTTGATGGAGTATCCAAGCGTCACCTGGGTGCAGGACAACGCGGTTGAGGCAGCACAGAGCATTGACGGCTTTCGGGTACGCACCCGGTGCAATGGCGAGTACGCCGCACAGCGTTTGATTCTTGCGACCGGCGTGGTGGATGAACTGCCCGAAATCGAAGGGCTGAAAGAACGTTGGGGCACCCGTGTGTTTCATTGCCCTTATTGCCATGGCTATGAACTGGATCAGGGCCGCATCGGTGTTTTGGCGACCTCACCGTTGGCCATGCATCACGCATTGCTGCTGCCGGATTGGGGCAGCACCACGCTGTTCACCAACGGTGTGTTTGTGCCGGACCCCGAGCAACAGGCGCAACTGGATCGACGGGGAGTCCGCGTGATCAGTGAAGCGGTGCGCAAAATCACTGGCGAACGTGCCGACATTGAGTTGGCAGACGGTCGGGTGATTGTGCTGGACGGTATCTTCACCCTGTCTCGCACACGCATGGCCAGCCCGTTGGCCGAGCAGTTGGGCTGCGAGTTTGTGGAAGGGCCGACGGGGCCGTACCTGCATATCAACGACATGCGCCAGACGTCGGTGGCCGGTGTGTTTGCCTGCGGTGATGCGGCCATCGCCGGTGGTTCCGTGGCGCTGGCCGTAGGGGAGGGCGTACGCGCCGGGGTTGGCGCGCACTTTTCGTTAGTGCTCGGCTGAGGTCAGCGCACCAGGCACGGCCGCTTGTTATCGAAAGTCCAGCCCGGAATCATGAACTGCATGGCCACGCTGTCGTTGCGCGCACCCAGGCCCATGCCTTTGTAGAGTTCGTGGGCGTGGGCCACGGCGTCCATATCGATATCGACGCCAAGCCCCGGTTTGGCCGGAACCTTGATATGGCCGTCGATAATTTGCAGCGGTGCCTTGGTCAGGCGCTGGCCGTCCTGCCAGATCCAGTGGGTGTCGATTGCAGTGATTTCCCCCGGAGCGGCCGCCGCCACCTGGGTGAACATCGCCAGGGAAATATCGAAGTGATTGTTGGAGTGCGAGCCCCAGGTCAGGCCCCATTCGTGGCACATCTGCGCGACGCGTACTGAGCCTTGCATGGTCCAGAAGTGGGGGTCGGCCAGGGGAATGTCCACCGATTGCAACTGGATTGCGTGGCCCATTTCGCGCCAGTCGGTGGCGATCATGTTGGTGGCGGTTGGCAGCCCGGTGGCACGACGGAATTCGGCCATGACTTCGCGACCGGAGTAACCGTTTTCCGCGCCGCAGGGGTCTTCGGCGTAGGCCAGTACGTGATGCTGATCGCGGCACAGCGCGATAGCTTCTTTCAGCGACCAGGCGCCATTGGGGTCCAGGGTAATGCGCGCATCGGGGAAGCGTTCGGCCAGGGCCGTGACCGCTTCGATTTCTTCAGCGCCGCGCAGTACGCCGCCCTTGAGCTTGAAATCGTTGAAGCCATATTTGGCCTTGGCGGCTTCGGCCAGGCGGACGATGGAATCGGGCGTCATGGCCTGCTCGTGCCGCAGGCGGAACCAGTCTTCAGCAGTGTCTTCACTGCGATAAGCCAGGTCGGTTTGCTGGCGATCACCAATGTAGAACAGGTAACCCAGCATCTTCACCGCGTCGCGCTGCTGGCCTTCACCCAATAGCGCGGCCACTGGCACATCGAGGAATTGGCCGAGCAGATCCAGCAGCGCCGCTTCCATCGCCGTGACGGCATGGATGGTGATGCGCAGGTCGAATGTCTGCAGGCCACGCCCCGCCGAATCCCGCGCGGCGAAGGTGGTTCGCATGGCGTTGAGGATGCTCTGGTATTGGCCGATAGGTTTGCCGATCACCAGGCTGCGGGCATCTTCCAGGGTTTCGCGAATGCGCTCGCCGCCGGGCACTTCACCGACGCCGGTGCGGCCGGAGCTGTCCTTGAGGATCACGATATTGCGCGTGAAAAACGGACCATGGGCCCCGCTGAGATTGAGCAGCATGCTGTCGTGACCGGCTACCGGGATGACTTCCAGGCTGGTGACGACCGGAGCCTTGCTGGCGTGATGCTGATGTTCTGTGTTCATTATTTCTTCCTTATTTTCTCAGCTTATTTGATCAGGGCAGGGGCGGGTTGCAGGACGCTGGTGGTGGTCGGGGCGGGCAAGGTCTTGGCGAAAAACACCAGGATGGCCGCAAGGATCGACGTGCCGGCCAGGCCATACAAACCGCCCTGGATCGAACCGGTGGTTTGCTCCAGAAAACCGAAGGTGGTTGGCGCGACAAACCCGCCGAGATTGCCGATCGAGTTGATCAGCGCAATCACCGCTGCGGCGATCCGCGCATCCAGGTAGCCCTGGGGAATCGGCCAAAACAGCGAGGACGCCGACTTGAAGCCAATCGCCGCAAAGCAGATCGCAACAAAGGCAAACACCGGCCCGCCAGTGGTGGAAAGGAACATGCCGGCGGCGGCAATCAGCAGTGCGGCGGCTACCCAGGCTTGCTGGAATTTGAACTTGCCGGCCAGTGCTGCGAATGAATACATCGCGATGATCGAAATCAGCCACGGGATCGAGTTGTAGAAACCCACCTGGATATCACTCAGGTCGCCCATCTTTTTGATGATGCTGGGCAGCCAGAACGTCGCCGCGTAGATGGTCAGCTGGATGCAGAAATACAGGGCGCAGAACAGCATGATCTGGCGGTCTTTGAGCAGCTTGCCCAGGCTCGGCTTGACCGTGGTGGCGGCGTCACGCTCGCGCTGTTCACGGTCGATTTCATTGACCAGTGCGTCCTGTTCTTCGCGACTCAGCCACTTCGCGTCGTGGGGTTTTGAATCCAGCCAGAACCACACGAAAAAGCACAGCAGCACCGACGCCATGCCTTCAATGATGTACATCCACTGCCAGCCGTGCAGGCCCAGGCCGGTGATTTGCAGCAGCACGCCGGACAACGGGCCGGAGATCAACGAGGCGAGGGCCGAGCCACTGAGGAAGATCGCAATGGCTTTGCCGCGCTCGACGCCAGGCAGCCAGCGGGTGAAGTAGTAGATGACGCCTGGGAAGAAACCGGCTTCGGCCACGCCCAGCAGGAAGCGCAGGATGTAGAAGTGGGTTTCGTTCTGGATAAACGCCATCAGCGTGGCGGTGATACCCCAGGTGAACATGATGCGAGTCAGCCAGATGCGCGCGCCGACTTTTTGCAGGAGCATGTTGGACGGTACTTCGAACAGCGCGTAGCCGATGAAGAACAAGCCGGCGCCGAAGCCGTAGGCCGCTGCACCAATGCCCAGGTCGTGTTCCATGTGGGTGCGGACGAAGCCGATGTTGACGCGGTCGATATAGTTGACGATGAACATGATCACGAAAAGCGGGAGCACATGGCTCTTCACCTTCTTGATCGCACGGGCCAGGATCGGGTCGATGGCAGGCGCAGCTGTCGCAAGGCTTGAAGGGGTCACGGGGTAAAACTCCCACTGATTATTGTTGTGCGGGGTGGTGCTTGAGTTGCCAGAGATGTCTGACAACTTGATAGACATCATACAACTACGTTTTTACAGATAGCAACACTTTGTAGGGGCGAGCTTGTTCGCGAAAAACGTCAACGATTGCGTGTTTATATTGGATTAATGCGGTGGGGCTGGCTTTTTCGCGAGCAAGCTCGCTCCTGCAGAAAGCGGGTCGATCTATGGTTATTTGTTTGTTGTCATACAAGTTGGCGGTTGTAAAAATGCTAGTATTGCCGGGCACCTTTGAACGGAATTCCTGATGCAAAACCCCAGCACTGCACCTCAACGCAAACGCTCCCCTGGCCTTGCCCACGATATCGTCACTGCCTTGACCCAGCAGATTCTCCTGGGGCAAATGGCGCCCGGCGAAAAGCTGCCGTCCGAGTCCGCCATTGTCGGCGAGTACGGCGTCAGTCGCACGGTGGTACGTGAAGCGCTTTCAAAACTGCAGGCTGCCGGACTAGTGGAAACCCGCCACGGTGTCGGCACTTTCGTGCTGGAGCGCGACGAACGCCAAGGCCTGCACCTGACCCACGATACCGCCGCCAGCGTGCGCGGCATTCTTGAGTTGCGCATGGGCCTTGAAACCCAGGCGGCTGCGCTGGCGGCGTTGCGCCGCACGGATGAGCAACTGCAGCAGATGCGCCAGGCGCTGGATGACTACCAGGATTCACTGGCAAACAATGACAGTGCCGTTGAGCCTGACGTGCGCTTTCATCGGCTGATTGCCCAAGCGACTGGCAATACGTATTTCACTGATGTGATTTATCACTTGGGGCATTCGGTGATTCCGCGTACGCGGATTAACGCGCAGGAGCGTGGGGATACGGACTTGATGGCGCTGGGGCGCTTGGCGAATCTGGAGCATGAGGCGATATTGAAAGCGATTCGCCGGCAAGATCCTGATGCGGCCAGGGCGGCGATGTTGCTGCATTTGAGTAACAGCCTGGAGCGAATGACGGGGGAGTGAGGTGGGAGGCTTGCGGGAGCCGCCGCATTCCTGCGATAGCCTCAACTCGGCGAAAGCGTACTCGGTTCCGTTTTTTTGGTCAGGGCTGGTATGGGTTCCGCCCTTACGGCGGCTCACTTTTGATAGAGCGCAAAAGTAAGCAAAACGCTCTTGCCCCACCACTCGGCACCTCGCCTGGGCTCGGTGTGCCCTCACTCCGGCCTTGGACCGTGGGCCGCCGCGATGGGCCATCCTTGGCCCAGCGCGGCTAACCTGGCGTCCTGCCAGGTTACCCACGCTCCAAAGCCTGCGTGCGGCCAGCGTGGTTTAACGGGGCGCCTAAGATCAAGATCACAAGCAGATCAAGAGCACGGCGGCCTGAAAGCCGACCTGAGTGGTAGAAGCAAAGGCGAAAAAATCAAAAGCCAA
>Ga0247816_10000295_pt1 | contig 30218 bp, 25 predicted proteins | sample UWRJL209509C1_FD_179930 | JGI IMG/M metagenome (GOLD analysis project Ga0247816, IMG submission 179930) | Plant litter microbial communities from Arlington Agricultural Research Station in Wisconsin, United States - UWRJ-L209-509C-1 | ecosystem: Environmental > Terrestrial > Plant litter >...
CCACCCTGCCGGGGATATACCTTTGCAAGGTACAGATAGTCATCTCCATACGATGGGTGTAAAAAGAGGCATAGATGGTAAAGGAGTAACCACCATGAAGTGCGCCAACTGCCACCAGGCCACCAATCTCCCAGGTTTACATATGCCCCCTGGAAACCCGAACTGGCACCTTCCTCCGGCCAATATGAAAATGATTTTTGAGGGTAAATCACCAAGGCAATTAGCAAAACAATTGCTTGACCCTAAGTTGAATGGTGGCAAATCAAAAGCTGACCTTATTAAACATGCCTCCGAGGACCAGCTAGTGGCAGGTAGCTGGAACCATGGGGAAGGTAAGAGTGTTCCGCCAATCAGCCATGCTGAATTTGCCAGACAGTTCAAACTCTGGATTGATAAAGGCGCCTATCTGCCGGCAAAATGATAATACAGATTTGAAAGAAGTTATGAATATAATAAATTAACGTCTGATAGGAAGGGAAATTGTTGCCCTTTCTATCAGACTTTAATTCTTTCTCTTTTAAAGGTTAATGGTTGAAGCAGGTTTTCCTTGTGCCGCTTTTGCTACTTCACTCCACGAGTTCCATTCCGCAAGTCGCTCCGCATAGATTCTGGTAGTTTTTGGCAGACCCACTTTTCCCAGGAAAAAGCGTAAAGGCGGATTCTTACTATCAATTAATAGGTTGATAGCGTCTGCAGTCGCTTCTGGGTCGCCATAATCATCTGGTTGTAAGCCTTCTCCAGATCCCATGCTTGCTTTTACCTGATCATAATCAGCTATCGACTGACTACCAACGGCCGAAGACCCACCAAATTCTGTATTGTAACCATTAGGCTCCACCAGAGTTACATGGATCCCTAAACCGGCAACTTCCTGGGCAAGTGCATCGCTCAACCCTTCAACTGCAAATTTTGTGGCACTGTAAATTCCAAGAGTTGGCAACGACCATAGTCCCAAAACGCTCGATAACTGGATGATATGCCCACTTCTCTGCTTGCGAAAAATTGGTAATGCGGCTTGGGTAACCCATAACGTTCCGAGGATATTCGCATTAATAACATCTTTAGTATCCTGCTCAGCTAATTCTTCAATTGCACCAAATAAGCCGTAGCCGGCATTATTGATTACAACATCTAACGAGCCAAAGTGGCTGTTGGCTTTATTGATCATTTCAATTACCTCAGACCTGTTAGTAATATCTAACTGCAGTGGCAGGAAGTTTTCGCTGTATTTTTTGGCTAAATCTCCCAAGGCATTGATATTCCTAGATGTAGCGGCTACCCTATGGCCACGTTTTAAAAATGATTCTACCCAGATTTTCCCAAATCCCTTAGAAGCGCCTGTAATAAAAATTGTTTTTGACATAATATTTTTCTTTTGTTTATATGTCAAAATTAGGTTCTGCTAACGACGAAATTTTGTACGTAACTCTGAATAAATGGCACAGATGAACGTAAAAAAAACGCCGGGAGGAATAAACCGTCGGCGTTTTCTGCAATTTTCGTGATCTGTTATAGAGAGTGATTATTAGATATTGGTATTACTTTTTCTGAGGATTTCCATTGCAGATTCAGAAAGCAATATAATCGCTGCGCCGAGCATAATAATATCTTTTACCACAAGCCTTCCTTTCGCCGAAAGCAACGGAAATCCGTAATTTCCGTCACCGAGATTAGGAACCCATGATTCCTTAGTGGTGATCAGGAAAGACAAAGTTCCTATACTCATAATAATGAGGAGCAGGCTTCCAAAAAAACCAGCATTGGGAATACGGTATCCTAAGACCAGAAGTGTGCCAATGGTGATCAGCAATATTCCAAGACCGTAAGAGAAGGTATAGGTGCCGTTTTCAGTATTCCATTTACGGTTAGCCGGAACCAATTCACCTTCCTTATTACCATGTGGTTTATATTCCTGAGGCATTCTATAAAAAAAAGAAAGAAAAGGACTTTCAGCAACAAAGGGTACAATTCCGTCTGCTTCATAATAAACGAACTTCAAGCCGCCGATCCATATCAGGACCAGGGCACATGCAAATCTGATAAAATGTATGCCGAACCTGCCTGCTTTTGCTCCCAGGACGACTAGTGAATTAAAAGTTTTTTTCATGGCGTTTTAGTTTGAAAGCCTTGGCCGGTCTGATAGCTTTGGCTGTAAGGTTTATAATTATAATTCAGGAACTTCGGGAAAATCAATCGGGGGCTGGGTCACCGCGTATACATAGTTTGTGATCGCTCTTATTCCAACCAGCATAATCGTATCAATCACGCTGCCCTGAGTGTATCCCTGATCAATAAAATTCTCTATCAAACTCTGATCAGCATGTCCCTTATTTTCTGCAATACTTTTCGCCAGTTTTACCAGGGCATCCAACTTTTGGTCGAACGGAACGGCTGCTTTCCGAATCTCCATGATCTGTTCATCTGAAAAGCCATTCTTTTTTGCCATGACAGTATGTGCGCTGAGGCAATATGGACACTCATTGACCTGACTGACAATGAGGTTGACTACTTCCTTCTCTTTTGCGGTTAGCGAGGTTTTTCCACTTTGGACAGCCATAAAAGCTGCAAGCGCATTTTCCGAATGGGCAAAGCTTGCATATAGATTTGGGACGAATCCCATTGATTTTTTTACTGCATCAAAGATTGCTTGATTTGCCGGAGAAACCTTGTCTCTCTCTGGCACATTGAATATTGTACTCATAGTAGACAAAAATAGATTGGGAGTACTCCAAATAAAATGTACACAAAGCCTATTTATGGTACGAAAAATTGTTTTTTTAAAAAAAAACATCCTATGTCATAATTGTACCAATTAAACGCTGATATGTACAACTCATGCATTTAATATTGGTATAACTTTGCTCTTAAAAGAATTCAAAAATGAAAGCATTTATATTAAATGAGCCGGGCGATACCACTCATTTGCAAATCCAGGAAATAGCTGTTCCAGAAATAGCAGATCAGGAAGTCTTGATCCGTGTAAAAGCCATTAGTATTAATCCTGTTGATACCAAGACCAGACAAGGAAAGGGCATGTATGGAAGATTAAAAGATCAAAATCCGCTGATTATCGGCTGGGATGTAGCGGGGATTGTTGAAAAAACTGGTTCAGACGTCAGTGATTTCAAAGTAGGTGATGAAGTGTTTGGAATGATTAATTTTCCAGGTCACGGCAAAGCTTATGCAGAATACGTGGCTGCACCTGCCTCTCAGATAGCGTTAAAACCACATAATATTAGCTTTGAAGAGGCTGCAGCCTCTACTTTGGCTGCGTTGACAGCCTTTCAGGTGTTAAAAAAAGCGAAGGTAAGGAGCTTTCAAAAAGTGCTTGTCCATGCTGCTTCTGGTGGGGTAGGGCACTTCGCGGTTCAGTTGGCTAAGCATTTGGGAACCTACGTAATCGGTACTTCGTCAGATAAAAACCGCGACTTTGTAATCGGACTGGGTGTTGATGAGTTTATAGATTACCATGGTAATCAGTTAGATACAATAATTGGTCATGTGGATTTTGCCTTTGATGCTGTTGGTGGCGAAAATATCCTGAGATCATTGCCACTGGTGAAAAGAGGCGGAACATTGGTAAGTATCCCTACTGGATTAACTGCGGAAGAGAAACAAATGGCAGCTGAACTTGGTGTAGATGCCTTCTTCTATCTGGTAGAGTCCAGTGGGCAAGATATGAAGGACATAGCGGAACTTTTGTCAAGGGGAATACTCAAACCACATGTTTCTAAAGTTTTTCCATTTGCGCAAATGGGGGAAGCCCATCTCGCTGTAGATAGTGGAAGAACAGTTGGTAAGGTTGTAGTTACCATTTAATTCAAGATCAATTTAATCAAAATCATTATGAACAGATATTTAAACAGTAGCGTATTGCTGCTGACAACATTCATTGCTTCTGCCTCGCTGAGTGCAAATGCACAAGAAAAACCCAAATTAGAAAAGGTATTCGAAGATTCCACCTATCAGCTTACCGGAGTGGCGGCAACTGCTGATGGACGGGTGTTCGTTAATTATCCTTATTGGCTTGATAAACACGAATATTCAGTTGTTGAAGTAGGAAAAGATGGCAAGTCTAAGCCATATCCTGACGCCAGTTGGAACAGCTTTAAAAAAGGCGATGATGGAAAGAATAAGTTTGTGTGCGTCCAGGCAGTAGTTGCCGACGATAAAAATTACCTCTGGATAGTTGACCCTGCAGGAATTGGATTGAGTGAAGTTTACCAGGAGAGTAATAAGGTAATAAAAATCAACCTTAAAAATAATAAGGTTGAGCGGATTTATCGCTTTCCTGCTTCCGTTGCCGGTAAACAAAGTTATATTAATGATATCAGGATCGACAATAAAAATGGCTATGCCTACCTGACCAGTTCCAGCAACGGTGGAATAGTAGTACTGAACATCCTTACAGGTAATTCCCGCTTTGTTCTCAGCGGACACCCCTCTACCTTATCAGATAATAGTTATAAATTCTCCATTAAGGGAAATAGCCTGCTAAAGGAAGATGGAACTACAGCAAAAATAAACTCTGACGGTATTGCGCTCAGTCCCGATGCAGCTTACTTGTACTATAAACCTTTAACGGATAATAGGTTGTACCGAATTTCTACGGGAGTGTTGATGGATTTTAAATCAACCGAACAACAGGTAGCTGATAAAGTTGAAGACCTTGGCCGTTTTGTAACCACTGATGGGATGGAGTTCGACCAGGATGGAAATCTTTATTTGGGAGATCTGGAAAATAGCCGGATTGTAAAAATAAGCCCGGATCTAAAGCAGGAAATAATCGCAGAGGATGAACAAAAGTTAATCTGGCCGGACAGCTATAGCATTGCGAACGGTTATTTGTATATCTCCAGTTCTCAAATCCAGTACATGCCCTGGTTCAATGGCGGCGAGAATAAAACTGCATTGCCCTATTCAGTTTACAGACTGAAAATTAAATAAGGATACTAGGCAAATGAGAATTATTGAACAGAACCATAAGGGCGTGAGTACTATACTTGCTCTCGCCCTTATTCCGCTTGGGGGATTGGCAACTGATATTTACATACCATCCCTTCCTGCTATGTCAAATCAGTTCCATGTCTCCAATAGTGCAATTCAGCTCTCATTGATCATCTTTATGATCAGTTCCGGGTTTAGCCAGCTGTTTATCGGCGGGATACTTGATAGTTTCGGACGATTCAGGATTAGCTTAATCTCCCTCGCGGTATTTGCGTTGGCGAGTATTGTTATATCCGTTTCGCCTGGCATCCACCTCATCTATGTTATGCGAATTGTACAGGGTATAACCGTATCGCTTATAATTGTGGGTAAGCGTGCCTATTTTGTTGATATTTACTCAGGCGATCGTCTGAGAAGTTACACAAGTATGTTTTCCATTATATGGGCAACTGCTCCAGTAGTTGCTCCCTTCTTAGGAGGCTATCTTCAGCAGTCATTTGGATGGACTTCAAACTTTTATTTTCTTGGTGTCATGGCGATCGCTTTTTTGGTAATGGAGTCTTGCTATAGCGGAGAATCACTTAAACATTTCCAACCCTTCGATATAAAGGCTATAGGAGAAGTTTATAAAATGATGCTAAGCACTTGGGATTTTACTATTGGATTATTTATTATAGGTATCAGTTATTCACTTTTAGTCATCTATGGGATGGCTAGCCCATTTATAATAGAACGTATTTTTAAGTACTCACCTGTAATGACCGGATACAGTTCCCTCTTATCTGGCGTAGCTCTAATGTCTGGAGGGATAATTTCCAAACTATTGGTCAAAAGGGATTTTCTTAAAAAGGTCTTTTTGGGTATTATATTTCAGCTCTTGTTTGCTGTGGCGATGTTCATTATATCATTCTATTTTTCCAATATTTTCACGCTAATAGGGTTTACCATTATTTTACATATGCTTTCTGGCTTTATTTTCAATAATGTTTACTCCTATTGTCTTAGTCGCTTTAATCAGAATGCAGGAACTGCAAGTGGACTTACAGGTGGGGGAGTATACATTGTAAGTTCAATTTTTAGTTATGGACTGATCAGTTTCTTGACCATTAAAAACCAGTTGTTCCTAGGAGTTGCCAATCTTTGCCTTGTAGCACTTTTGCTATTAGCATTTATCCTCTTCTTACAGTTCAAAAAGAACAAACAGCGCTGAAAATATAGATGGTCTCAAATAAAAACGCCGGTACTAATCTGTATCCGGCGTTCTTTTAAAGGATGTCAATCTATGAACAGACCTCTCATCTTTTTCAGGTAATCCGCATCGCTATTCTTCATCTTATTATCTATATAGAATTTAGCATCTTCTCCTACAACGTATCTTAGTTGTGTGCTTCCATCAGTTGCTGCCTGAAAGATAGTTTGTGCTACATCGGCCGCGTTTGCTTTCTTCAAATGTTCGGTTACTTTACCATATCTTCCCATAACGGTTGTAATGAGATTAGAATATTCAGCCGGTGGATTAGCAATAAAATCTAATGAAGCGCCAAAATTTGTATGAACGCCACCTGGTTCGATAATTTTGACAGCCACATTAATTGCAGCAAGTTCGTAGGCCAACGACTCTGAGAAACCCTCAACTGCATACTTGCTTGCATTATAAAGACTAGCGATCGGAAGCGACACCTGTCCGCCAAAAGATGAAATGTTGATCACCATTCCGCTGCCATTAGATCTGAAATGCGGTATAAGGGCCCTGGTAACATCCATCATCCCAAAAACATTCACATCAAACTGCTTTTGTACCTGATCCCTGTCTGATGCTTCAAATATACCCATCAATCCGTAGCCAGCATTGTTAACAACTGCATCGATTTTACCAAATTTATTAATTCCCTGATTGATGGCGCTGCGAATAGATTCAGGCTCCTGTACATCTAGTTTTACAACGAGCACATTTTCTATATGAAGTAATTCTGCCTCCTTTTCCGGGGTCCGCATAGACGCTATCACATTCCAGCCTTTCGAGGCAAATAATTTAGCTGTCTCTCTTCCAAAACCAGATGAAGTGCCGGTAATGATCATGGTATTCTTATTGTTTTCCATTCTCTTATTCATTATTTATATCAAAAGTATACTGTAAAATTATCCAGCTTTAACCTGTCAATATGGTACGGATAATAGAAAATGAGGTACAACTACCTTGTCATCTGCGGTGTCTTTCAATGAATACCACGATTGCCTTATCCTGTACAACACCAACATTCTTAGTCGTCATAATTTTGGCAGTATTATTAATTTAAAAAAAGAAGAATGAAAGATGCCAAAGAACTTGTTGACCTTGTGCTAAATGCTCACGGTGGACGCAAACGCTGGGACCTGTTAAATACAGTTACGATTCAGGTTTCAATTAAAGGAATAACATGGCCAAGAAAAGGCTATCCTGATTCACTGAATGATATTAAATTCAAGGCCAATTTACATGCGCCATTCGATACCTGGTCGCCTATGTTTGCGCCCGATCAGAAAGCCGCATTTAACGGTACAGATGTGGCTATCCTTAAAAATTCCGGGGAAGTGGTGGAAGAAATGGAAAATGCCCGCGATTCTTTTGCTGGCCATGAGTTGCTAACTCCATGGAGCAGGCTCCAGTTGGTGTACTTTGTTGGATACGCTACCTGGAACTATATGAACACGCCATTTATGTTTGCTAAACCAGGTTTTCATTTCTTAGAAATGGATGCATGGGAGGAAAACGGCGAGACCTGGCGCAGGCTGCAGGTCATTTTTCCAGACTACCTTCCAACCCACAGTACACGCCAGGTCTTTTACTTTTCTGAAGATGGGTTGCTTAAACGTCACGATTATTGGCCGGAGGTATTGGGTAATAATTCAGCTGTACACTATTATAGTGATTATAAACAATTTAATGGTATCAAAGCACCTACAACCCATCATATTTATCCACTCAATGATGCTGATAATACTGCAATGAAGGATATACTTTTGGTCTCATTGGACATTGCAAGCATGCAATACGAATAAAGACTCAATATAACAGTCGATTACAATAGTTGCAAAAGTGGTTCTTTATTTTTGCAACTGAGTGTACAAAGAAGGGACAAGCTATTAAAAATATAGCTTGTCCCTTCTTTTTTGTCTTAAAGTTATTGTTTAACAACGCTGCAAGTATAGATATATTTGGACCTGGCTTTTTGTATATTGCGTTTAAACTATGGAGAAGATAAATCACCTTCGTTATAGTATTATCTTAAAAAAATGGAAAATAGCAATTTGAAAACCTTCCCTATGTTGACAACTAAAAGGTTGATTCTCCGACAATTATCAGACAGCGATGTAAAGGAAATATTTCTTCTTCGTTCTGACGCTTTGCTGAACAAGTATCTTGACCGCCAGCCAAGTAAGACACTGGAAGATGCATTGGAATTCATTCGCAAGATTAAAAATGATAGCCTTTCTTACTGGGCGGTTGTGCAAAAAGGAAATGACAAACTTATAGGGATAATTTGTCTTTGTGAGGTTTCAGAAGAAAAAGCGAGATGCGAAATCGGCTATGAACTTTTAACTGAGTATCAGGGAAAAGGAATTATGAGTGAGGCAGCAAAGCGTATAATTGACTATTCAGTTCAAACACTTGGAATGAAAACAATTGAGGCTTATACCCATAAGGACAATCAAGCTTCAATTCATCTACTTAATGAATTGAAATTTATGGGTACGGATACTGTTGATGGGAAAAATTCCGATTTGCTTCTATTTCGACTAAACATCAGTAACCTTGACCAGGCTTTCAGCTTATTTGATAACTATAACCGCAATTCGCCCGAGACGTTGGTGAACGATGGGATTACTTACCCCGTTGAATATTTCTATGCCCTGAAACTCCATGAATGGGTGGTTAAGCTTGACCCCAACGCAAGTGAAGCACTGCTGCTTGCTTCACGTTGTCAACATATTGGCCGATGGGAAATACAGCGCTCATCCTATCCAGATGGCAGAATAGGTTATCTCAAGTGGCGTAGCGATCTTTCGAAATTCCATGCGGAGACAGCTTCATCGCTTCTCAGGTCAATCGGGTACGACGAATCTACAATTGCCAGCATGCAGGAAATTGTACTGAAAAGACGCCTCCGGACAGAGCCAGATGTGCAAACTATGGAGAATGCCCTTTGCCTTGTTTTTCTGCAATTCCAGTTTGACGACCTGATTTCGAAACAGCAGGAAGATAAGATGATAGGCATATTGCAAAAAACCTGGGCCAAAATGAGCGGACCGGGAAAAGATTGGGCTTTGAAGTTGACTTACAGCATCCGCGGCGCTGAATTGATCAGCAAGGCCTTGAGCTAAGTAATCTTATTGTGTTGCAAAGCAGAGCTAATTTATTTTTTTATAGATGGGTCGATATTTGATAACCATTAATTAAATTTAATGGTAGTTACCAAACAAACCACAGTATATGAAAGCATTTACATTTACTCTCGCCATTCTGGGAATTGTCATTCTATTGGCCATTATATCTGGTATTTATGTCAAAGTAGCGCTTCCAAATACTGGAAAGCCCGAATCAATCACGGTTTTGCCCACAAAGCAAAGAATTGAAAACGGCAGGTATTTGGCAAACCATGTTGCGGTGTGCATGGACTGTCATAGTTCACGTGACTGGATACGTTTTGCAGGACCGATGAAAAATGAAGGGTTTGGTGCTGGGGGTGAGGTCTTCAATAAAGAAATGGGTTTTCCTGGGTCCTTCTACGCGGCGAATATTACGCCCTATGGCCTCAAAGAATGGACAGATGGGGAGTTGCTACGCGCAATTACTACTGGGGTAAATAAAGATGGAAGAGCGCTCTTTCCCATTATGGCATCTCATCGTTTTGGCAAGATGGACAAAGAGGATATTTATGATATCATCGCCTACATACGCACGCTAAAGCCTGTTGAAAAAGATATCCCAAAATCAGAAGCAGATTTTCCGGTTAACTTCATTATTAATACCATGCCAAAAAAAGCTGATTTTCAGTCTAAGCCATCCCAAATGGAGACCATCAAGTATGGCGCATACCTGGTTAACGCCGCAGGCTGCGTGGATTGTCACAGTCAGACCGAAAAAGGCAGCGTTATTAAGGGTACGGAATTTGGCGGCGGAATGGAATTTAAACAGCCAGCCGGGACAGTGCGCTCACCAAATATTACTTTTGAACATTCAACTGGTATTGCAACCTGGTCTAAAGCAGCCTTCGTTCAGAGATTTAAGATGTACGCAGATACCGCGTATCATTCGCCGAAAGTGGAAAAAGGGGGAATGAATACACCCATGCCATGGATAATGTACGCTGGTATGAATAAGCCCGACCTGGAGGCAATATATGATTATTTGAAAAGTCTAAAACCCATACAGAACCAAGTGGTAAAATTTTCTGCAAACAAAGCACTGTAAGGTATTATTTCGAGGTGACGATAGCCATCACCTCGAAATAATGGCTCTTTCTATAAACGTATCGCCCCGCAGTCGATATAGGCAGTGTCCCGCACCAGCTGCGTGTTTATCAATAAATTGTACTTGGGGTTTTTACCCAGAAAAGTTCCTGTGGCTGTATACTTTCCGCCTAATGGTAAGCCCATGGTAGACCATTTGCCATTCACCAAATGGATATTTCGCTGGGTACGCCGATAAGGGGAATCGTCACCCGCAAAAATGACATAGGCCCACTGATTTGGCGTAACAAGAAGGCTCTTCTCTGTACATTTTATACACATCTCAAAGTCTACCCGGGGTTCAAGCCTGATGCTGGTACCAGCAAAAAAGTCTACCTGTGCTGTAAATCCTGTGGTCTGATTTTTACTTACCAGAGATTTCCACCAGTAGGAGACATCAAAATACATCCTGGGTGATGTAATTGGCGACCTGGAAACAATGTTACCTGTATAGTGCATCGCTGTAGCCGGCATCCCTATATAATAGGGGAGAGAAAGGTTATATTCACCCATCTCAACATCCGATGTAAAAGCGATATTTTCCTTGTCGGGAATCTCCGTGATTTCCTTTGGCACATTGCCACTAAATGTGAGGTCATAAACCTGTGTATAGGGCGCTTCATAATAAAATCCTGCATTGGCCGACTGGGATTCTGTACGCAGGTGAATTTCAGAACCTACCGGTACTGCTTTAACTACAGTTCGATAAGTCCTGTTGTGTTCAATGTCAATACCGGTTTCTACAGAATCTCCAGCCGCAATCTTTTTGGTTGTTAAAGGATTAATTTTGTTCCCATCCAGCTTGTAACTAACAAACCACTTAAACACACTATCCGGACTAATGCTAAAAGGAACATTCTTTGCATCCGTTCCTAAAAACTTTATTTCACTGGTATAATTAACAGTCTCCGGATATCCGGTTTGAGTAGTTATCCCATCAAAAAGAAGTCTGTTTTCCCTGCCAGATTTGTTTTTTAAAAGGCTGATAGTTTTACCGTAGTCAACACCATCCGCATTGACCGGGAATACCTTTAAGTTTTCAGAGCTGTTATAATTTAAAAACTTGCATATAATTTTTACTGCTCCGGTGTAAGCAATTTTTTTGTAGCGCGGTCCGGCAACCTCTTTATCGTAGTAGCCTACAAACCTCGGTACAGGAATATCTTCAACTTTTCCATTAACGTTACTGGTTGCAATTTTATGCCAAACGGTATCATACTTTGCTACCGACTCAATGTGTTTTACCGTACCAGTGTCAAGTACCTTATAATAAAAAGTAGCACCTTTAGGAAACACCAGGGTAACAAAGCCATCCTGAACAGTAAAAGGAACAGCAACGGCTTCGGGCTTAGGATCATCAGCCGCCGCATTTGCTTTCAATTTCGCTATGCTTAAAGGGCCATTAACAGCACTGGTAGCCAAAGTAGCCACAGTACCCTTTTCCAAATTAATTTTGGTCAGCGCAGTTACCGCACCATTGGTGAGGGAAATATTGGCCTCTGTCACCCGCATTCCTGCCGGTGGGCTTTTTATATTTACCAGGTCTACAAAAACCTTTTGGTTAAATTGTGAAGGGGCCACCTGGATCTGACGTACTTGCGGTAAATAACCTGCTGCACTGATAGCCAAATCAAACGATACAGGCAAATTAGATTCCGGATTGCGGTTCGGGTCTATGGCAATTTCAACCAGCCCGTTCTGCATGGCCAGGCTCCTTGATCCAGAGCTGTTAATTACATATGCTGCATCCTGGCCGGTTACCGCTACTGCAGCGCCAGCCGGGGTTTGCGTTAATGTTGCGGCGTCCCTCACTTGTACAAGTATATGGTATTTTGTTGTTCCTGTAGCGGCAGAGATGTTCATGGTTGCCTGAACCCCTTCTGTAGGTTTCCTACAGGCCCACTGGCCTATGATCAATCCAAATGTAAGGATAGCGAATACTACCCATCTGCTCTTTTTCTTGTAAAGATTTGTCATCCTTTTTATAGTTAAATTTCGGTCTAAAACTTATAGTTGATTGCAAGCTGCCCTAGCGGCAGCCATTTATAGGTGCTTAAATTATCTTCCAGCAGCTGTCGGTTGTTATCGTCAAGATAGAGCATGCCTGTTGAGCTGGTAGTTACCTTTGGAGAGCCCAAATGGTAAAGACCCAGGTCCAGGGTAACGTTGATCCTGTTCCTTGGGAAGTCGCGAAAAAAGGCCAGTCCGGCGTAAGGCCTAAGGCCCTTCCAATCTGCCTTTATCTTCATCATCCCTACCTCTTCGGCTGTAAATTGACGGTCGCCGAGGTTAAATCCTTCCTGCGCATTACTTTCTAATGTACCGTCAGCTTTAAAAAAGTAAGCTCCACCGGCGACCAATCGTACAGCATTCCCTATGATTGGATAATCCAGCAAAATACGTGCATTGGTAAATGAAGCCTTCAACTGGTCGTCAGTATCGCTGCTAAAAGACTGGACCACTTTGTCCGTTTTTATCGGCAAAATACTGAAGCCCGCACGGGCGGAAAGCTTTTGGATAAGCTGATATTTAAATTCCAGACCCACGCCCTGGGTACCAAGATGAAGAGACAGACTTTTTTGTTCTGAATCTCCATACTGACCATACAACGTGCTGCCCATAAATACCATAAGCAATGAGAGTAAGATTATCTTCATATATCGTTTTAGTTTAATACATGTAAAAATGCAAACTATCCAAAGCATTGTATATACCTAGAGATAGGTATCTTTTGTTCCATTGGAAAGAGATTATCCCGGAAATAATCGATCTAATTAGTATTAAATCATAATAAGAAAGTATACGGAATTTGCTTCTCGTAAATAGTATAATCTACGCAGTTCCAGCACTGCAATATTGGGGGGATGCATATGACCAATAGGCATCTAATTTCGGGCTCAATGTCCTCTCCATTAGAAATGGCATTAAATCCCTGGTCTATTTTAAGCAGAAGGTGGGCACCGAACGTTTCCGTCGTTATTTTTTCAGGATTCCCTTTTCTACACTTTCATTAATCAGACGCTCTGCGTAATTCCAGATTGAAGCGGAACCCTCTTTAATGACCATTTTCTTTCGGTATACTTTTTCATAGGGGACATTAAACTCAGCCCATGTCCCGCCATTATTAGAGGTGTTCTGTAAAAGGGGTTCAAACCTGTCCATTGCCCTGGCAAATTTCGCATCATCAGAAGTCCCCAATTCAAATTCTTCCCAGATGGCCATAAATTCTTCAGCCTGATGTTCTGGAAGTATGCCAAATATCCGCTTCGCTGCCAGGCGCTCCTGATCTGTATTGGTATGGTTTTTTTCGGTGTCGTAAATAAAAGTATCCCCGGCATCTATTTCCACAAGGTCGTGTATAAGCACCATTTTAAGAACCCTAAGAATGTTGACAGGTTTGTCAGCATGTTGAGCCAATACAAGGGTCATCATGGCGAGGTGCCAGCTGTGCTCCGCGTCATTTTCATGCCGGTTGCTGCCGATGAGTTTAGTTTTTCGCTGGATAAATTTTAGTTTGTCTATTTCTTTAATAAACTCTACCTGCCTGATCAAGTCTTCTGTATCCATGGTCTTCTAAATTTGTCAAGTCAGCGGTATTCGCTGACTTGACAAATGTAAGATTAAGTTATTATTGTTGCTTGCGGCTGTGCTACCGTCAGGTTTGTGATCCAGGCATGATAAACGATGAGGTGTGCACTCAAAATTTAAACGCTAAAAGCGAACTGATAAAAAACCCATCCATGTGCTGCGGTATCACATCGTTGATAAAATCACCGGTTTTAAAATATTGCAGGCCGGCATTGTAGCCTAGAAACTTGCTGATCTGCCAGGATACCGTAGAAACGTAAGCTGTACCAATATAACGGCTGTCGGAATCTGACGAACCCAGACTTAGACTACCATCAGGGCGGTAAATACCGTCGTCGCCTGAAATAAAGTCGCTTCGGAGCTTTATTGTCGGTGCTCCGTTCAGGTTAGCGAAACGATAACCGACATCCATGGAACCTCCACAGGCGCGAATATCAGCTGCGCCAAACTTGCCAAGCTGATAACCGATCTGAAAATTGTAAAGCAGTTCATTTCCATTCGCCCATAACCGGGTACCTAGGGTATGGCGGGATTCAGCAGCAAACAGACTTACAAGTAGTAGATTTTTAAACTTCATCGCCGGTTGTAGAATCGTTTAAACTATCCTACAAATCTCGGGAACGGGAAAGGTTCGGGAAGATGATGTTTATCGGAAAAGCAAGTAGACAAATGTCTACTGATCTATTAAGATTTGCGGTTGGTTCAAAACTTTCACGGCCGCCCATCCCCCAATCTTCAATTCCCAGCCTCACAATATGTTCCTGGCCCTTATCTATCTTGGCACCAACTTTTCTTGTAATCAATTAACGCAACCCGCCACTGGCGATAATGGTTTAACCTTTTAACCAGCCTGAATCTTCAGAAGCCAGAAACACAGCGATAGGGGTTTATGATTAAACGGTAAGCTGAATTTTAGTTCTCAGGTTATGCAAAAACTGCTGTTTCATTAGTTTTAACACGTTTTCTGATCCTGCTTAATGAAGGATTCGTGATGCCTAAAAATGACGAGATATGATAGGCGGGAATACGCTCAATGATATTTGGGTGTTCCTCCAGTAACCTTAAGTAGCGTTGTTCGTGACTGAAGAAAACGAATTCCTCTGTACGGGTTTGCGCGTAAGCAAAAAACAGTTCTGCCAGAAGTCTGCCGAATTTTGCCCAATTCGCGTTTTTTTCATACAAGTTATTGAGGTCATTGTAAGAGATAAAAATTACTTCTGCATCTTCCAATGCCTCTATGTAATACCAGCAGGGGTTTTGGGAAATGAAGCTACGAAAAGAAACAACAAACTGACTTTCCGAAAAGAAAAACAGGTTTTTATCAGAGTCCGACTTAGGGTCATGGTAATAAATGCGAAAAATTCCTTTTACTACCAAGCCAAGGTCATTACAGACCATCATCTGCATATTGAAGAAATCACCTTTTTTAATTGTCCTTGTTTTCCAAAACGGCAGCCCCTGGGCAATATCAGCATCGGTCAGGGAAGCAAAATTTTTGAGATGTTCGGTTATAATTTGATTTTTATCTATCATGATATGCTATTTAGTGTGAAGATATTCCATTTAGTTGATTTAACGAAATGGGAATGGTAATAGTATATCTTATATAGTTAAATATACTATATGATAACTTTTTGTGTGATTTTGCAATCGTAATGTTATTTTTGGGCATGCAGACGGAAGAAGAATTCAAAGATTTTATACTCAACGGGCATTTGCATTACATTCCTAATGTATCTATTGACTGTGCAATCTTTGGCTATCATGAGCATCAACTCAAATTACTACTTATCCGCCACAGAAATATGAGCAGGTGGAGTTTGCCAGGAGGCCATATTAAACGTACCGAAAAGTTGGTGGAAGCTGCTTATCGTAATGTTAAGATTAGAACCGGAGTTGATCATCTCTATCTGCAGCAATTTAAAACATTTGGCAATCCTGGAAGGATTCATTTCGACCATTTTGATAAAAAAAAGTGGCTTGAAATAACTGGGCTTGCATCCTGGGAAGGCAACTGGCTGATGGATCAAACCGTTTCCGTCGGCTTTTATGCCATTACTGATTTTTCCAATACCGTGCTTCAAACTGATCTCACTACAGGAGAGTGCGCCTGGTTTGACATTGGCAGCGTACCAGATTTAGAGTTTGATCATAACGAAATGGTAACAGAAGCACTGCATACCATGCGGCTACACCTTTATCATTATCCCATTGGTTTAAATATGCTGCCTGAAAAGTTCACCCTCAGTGAAGTTCATTCATTATATGAGACTTTGCTGGGCAAAAAATTAGATGTCAGCAACTTCCCTAAAAAATTAATCGCACTCAAACTGTTAAAAAAATTAGACGAAAGGCGAAGTATCGGCGCACACCGGTCACCTCATCTATACAGTTTTGACAAAGGAAATTATGAACAGGCATTGAAAGATGGACTGATTTTAAGTTAGCACCACTCCGCGGGGTTGATTCGGCCATTTATTTGGCAATGCAACCAATAGGAGACAAAAAGAAACTTAAGATAGTGCTTTGATATTCACTTAAGTTAAAATTTGTGAATTCATATCAACTGAAATTTGAACTGATAAATAAATATCAAAATCAAATTAAGTTATTATGAAATTTTCACTGATGGTGACATGCATGCTCTATTGCAGTGCAGGTGCCTTTGCGCAAAATATGTTCAGCACTTCCAGTGTGCATCCTGTAGATACCCTTTGGAACGAATTGCAGCAGAAGGCCATCCTTTACCCTTCGCTCCGCCAGGCCTCCGTCACTGCAAGCCTGTTCGGCGAATCAGCATTTGATTCCAAATTAAACGGGAAAGATTTTGCCAGTGGGAAAAGCCGTAATGCAAGGATAAGCTCGTTCTTTTCCGTGCCTATTAGCAGCTGGGACGGTAATGTGATTGGGGCATCAGTTTATCACAATGCACAATTCTTTGATGTCATAGAGGCTACTAATCATCTTGCCAGTCCCCAGCTCAGCAAAGGAGATTTTCGCAAAAGCACACTGGGTCTTTCACTTAACTTTTCAAGAACAGATGCCTTATTTCGTACACCGGTTATTTATTCGGCAGTTTTTACCGGGATATCCGACAACCTGAAGACGGTGAGAAGGTTCAATTTTAACGGTAGTATTGCCTTCCCACTAAAGCGTACACCTGACGCGTACTTTTCAATCGGCGCGCTCGTACAGATTGATCCCTCAGCTCCCTTTCCGGTATTGCCAATCGTCAATTATTTCAGTAACCTGAATAGCCGCGGACTACAGCTGACCGTTGATTTCCCTCAGGGGGCCAAAGTGAAACAGGCGCTTTCCCGCAATGTCTGGATTACCGTTGGCAGCACGGCCAGTACCTACGCATCATTTTATAGCTTCAGTGATCTAGCATTGCCCGAGCGCTTCAGTTATAACACTGTTGAACTTAAGTCCGGACCGGGTTTTGAATACCTGATCGGCAAAAACCTGATGCTGGGGATCAGCGGAGGTCTCAACAGCATTGTTTCTGCCAGGACAATTGCCAAGGGGAGCAGCTATAATGATGCATTTATAACCACCACAGGCAAATCAGCTGCCTTTGGTGAATTTCGCATTTCGCTGCTGCATTTTTAGTATCGACAGCCCACAAAAAAATGGCCAGCGCTTTATTGCTACTGGCCATTTTTGCATTCCTTAGTATCACTAAATAAATAGTTACTACTTGTAATGAACGCTCAGTTCGATCTGGATGCCGGCGAGGGCTTTGGATATTACGCAGTTTTCTTTTGCAAGCAGCGCCTGCTTATTGAATTCCTCTGCAGATAGATCGGGTATCGGCGTGGCCGTAAGCTCGAGGTCTATCCGACTAATGCCGCCTGTTGCCACATCCAATGTGACTGCTGCTGTGGTATTCATTTCCCCGGACGTAATTCCCTGTTGGGAGAGGGCATAGGCAATTGCCATGGTAAAGCAACCTGCATGCGCTGCGGCCAATAGTTCTTCGGGATTCGATCCAATTCCATCCGCAAAGCGGGTATTGAACGAATATGCTGTTTGGTTAAGTACACCGCTTTGGGTGGTTAAATGGCCCTGACCTGTTTTGAGGTCTCCCTGCCAGAAAGCTGCTGCTGTTCTTTTCATTTTTTGAGTTTATAATTGCCTCAAAATTCAGCTTTGCAGTCCGTTGTTTTTTTCACCTAAGTTAACTCGCTGTAAATATGCTTGGCCAAACTGAATTTCTCTGTTGTTAATAAAGTAGGTACCGGGGGCAGCTTATACCAAATGTTCCCTTGTAATTCCCAAACGCTTAATCTTTGAGTTCAAGGTAGAAGGAGGGACGCCAAGTATTTCTGCCGCTGCACCGTGACCTGATACCCTTCCTTTACAATACTTTAGAATTTGGTAAATATGCGCTTTTTCGTTTTCGTCAATCGTTTGTAACTTAATTTCTTCAGTAATCGCTTTAGCAAGGCTATGTGATTTTAGAGATGGTAAATCAATCTGCTTGATCATTGGCCCCGATGCCAATAGCACACTCCTTTCAATTAAATGTTCCAATTCCCTGATATTTCCCGGCCATGGATATGCTATAAGTTCCTCTAAGACTCTGGTGCCAAGGGAATTGATCTTCTTGCCGGTTTTCTTGGAAAATTTGTTAATAAAATGGGTAGCAAGTAGTTCTATATCGTCTTTTCTTTCGCGAAGAGGCGGTAAGGTGATTGGAAATATGTTCAAACGGTAGTACAGGTCACTTCTAAAGCGACCATCCTGCACGTCCTTTTCCAGGTCTCTATTGGTAGCTGCAATTATTCGCGTGTCAATCTTAATGGTAGTGCGACCACCAACACGCTCAATTTCCCTTTCTTGCAAAACCCTTAAAAGTTTAACCTGCAAATCAAGCGGCATTTCTCCAATCTCATCCAGAAACAATGTTCCACCATTGGCGAGCTCAAACTTACCCAAACGTCGGTCCGTAGCTCCGGTAAAGCTTCCACGCTCATGCCCAAATAGCTCGCTCTCAATCAGGTTTGCTGGCAGCGCCGCGCAGTTAACTTTTACCATCAGTTTCGCTTTTCTTTTTGAATTGTTATGAATAGCTCTGGCAATCAATTCTTTTCCTGTTCCGGTTTCGCCAAGTATAAGAACGGTGCTGTCAGACGATGCTACCTGATCCACCAATCTAAATGTTTCCCTCAGGGAGTGGCTTGCCCCTATAATTTCATTAAAATTGTGCATAGTGTCGATTTCCTCCTTTAAATACAATTTTTCATCTTCAAGTTGTTCCTTATACGCTTTAATTTGCTTCAGTTGAGTCTCAATTTTTTGATTGGCCAAAATATTAGATAGGATTATGGCCAATTGCGAACAGATACTTTCAAAAAGCTGGGCCTGCTGGCAAACAGGAAGTAGGGTGTCTTGCTTGAAAACTAAAAATCCAATAGGTTCTCCTGCAAAACGGATAGCTGTTCCAATCATATTGTCGATGCCAAATTCTGGTATCATTTTCGCATAGGCCGGCGGTAAATTCATATCTGCCCATTTATTGGTATCAAATAAAACAGGCCCATTGCTTTTCAAAATCAACCCAAAAATTTCCTGATGGAACACTACATAGTTATTGATGACGTGAATAAGATAAGGATCTTTCGAAATGGGTGCATCAGGATCATAGAGTACAACCCTATGTGATTTTTTGTCCTCACTCAATGCGGTAACAGCAAGGAAATCCCCAATAGAAAATAACTCCTTGAATTGACTTTTCAGTTTTTGACACAAAACTAGAATATCCCGTTCAGAAGCAAGCTCATTGCTAAAGGTGAGAAGTTTGGATTTTTCCTGCTCGCTATGTATAATCAGTTGTTGGGCCAGTATGGTCGTCACCGCTGTAGAAATCTGCCGGTTTAAATCCCTGACAAATTCCACATCATCATCTGTATATTTGGAGGCATCCCAGTCTATCACACCAATCGTCTGGTAATTTGGGAGTTGTTTGACGGCTAAAAACCCCACTATCAGCACACCAATACGAACATCGGATTCATTGACTGGAATGTAGATGAGCTGCTGATAGTCAGATTTTATAGTCAAGCCTTCGCTTACTTTTATTAATCCTGAACCAAATACCAGTGGCAAGTCTGTGTCTGGCCTTGCTGTTGCCAGGCTTATCACACCATCTATAAACTCTTCAGATGGATCATTGTGCCTTGAAGCGTGATAACAGTTTTGAAATTGTCCGTTAAAGTCTCTACGCACCGCAAGTTGCATGTAATCTGCACCCGCTAACTTCATTAGTTGCTGTAGCATTTCAGGTATTTTTGAGTCAGAGATGCTTTCTTTTGATAGAAAGTCGTTTATACAGTTAATCATGATAATTTTTCATATTTATTGTTAAAAAATGGCATACGATTTCCTTAAGCGCCTGTTAAGCACTTTAGAGGTGATATTTTGCCATACCTTAATTTTTATTTATAACCAGGGTTTTGGATAAGATTTGTGTTTTTTAGAATTTCATTTTGTGGGATTGGGAAAAGTTGAAAATTAGTGTTCCAAACTGCATTTTTAAGTGGAGACACCTCATTCATTACAGCATCAATATTTTTTGTTCTTTTCAGGTCAAACCATCTGTGGCCAAACTCGCAAAACATTTCCACTTGTCGTTCCTTCAAAATAGCCTTAAGCATGGAAGCCTGGTCAAAAAAAGCTGCGTTGCCCAGCCCTGCACCCGCCCTTATACGGTTTAGATCGAGCGCAGCCCCATCAAGGTTGTTTTGCATAGCCCTGGCCTCTGCCCGTATCAGGTATTGTTCTGCCAGCCGTAAAACGATATTATATTCCTGTGGCGCCAGTAAATAGATGGATGCAACTTTATATTTATTAACGTAATAGTTGGTATCTGGCCTGGTTTCTGCCGTAATGGCCGAATTAACCCATGCCTGGCGCCGCAAATCTCCGGGTTCAAATGCGCCTATTACCCAGCTGCTAACTATTAAACGGTCCTTCCCCGAAACACCCTCAGGCGGTCGGAGAAAAACTTGCGCATCATAAGTATTAGTACCTTCCAGAACGGGTTTCAGTGCCCAGATCGTTTCTGTGCTGTTTTTAAGAAATACAGTGTTTAATCCATTGACCAAATCACTGCCAATCACTGGTAAGGAAAACAGCGCGGAGTTGGTAATTATTGCAGAGGACTGGGCTTCTGCATCATTCCATTTGCCTGTGTATAAATATACCCTTGCCAGAAGTGCCGTTGCAGCCCATTTATTTGGCCTTACCCGCTCCTGGTTATCTGAGATTGAATAGTCAGACCTTAACAAGCGCTCCGCATCCTTCAAATCCGCGATAATCTGTTCATACACACTACTCTTACTGACCCGACCGGCCAACCGGTTAGTGGTATAATCGCTATGGGTTAACAGGGGAACATCACCATAAATATTGGTTAGGTAAAAATAGCTAAACGCCCTAATGAACTTAACTTCGCCCATCAATTGATCATTTACAGCAGAAGAGATTTGCGTATTACCTTCAAGATTTTCTATCGTGAGATTGGCTATAAAAATATAACCATATAAATCAGACCATATATTATCATTCTCGGCAGAAGTGGTAGCTATAGAATTGCTGTAGAAATAGGGATAATTATTCAATGTAACGGGTTTAAATACTTTTAGCTCATCTGCGCAGAGCCCGTTGTAAACTGTAACACCAAGTGGAATATAACTGATTCCTAAGCTTTTTGCCATCATGTTAATATAAATTCCAACAACAGCAGCGGTCGCGTTCGCGTCGCTGCTGTAAACCATTTTCGTACTTATCAGGTTGCCTGCTACATCCACCTCAACTAATTTTTTGCATGAAATTTGCATCAATATGACTAAAAAGAGTGCTGTTTTAATAGAATATTTTTCTTTCATATTGATGATTTTATAATGTAAACTGAAGTCCAAAAGTTAACACACGAAGTGGGGATAAAACATTGTTTCCAGTTTCAGGATCTAGCCCCGTAAACCTGGTAATCGTCAGTAGATTTTGACCCTGAAAGTATGCCCTGCATCTTTTTAAATGGACAGCTTCCAATAGGTTCGATGAAAAACTATAACTGAATGATACATTTTTGAGCTTGATATACGAGGCGTCAACCAGGTCCCTGTCACTTTCAGGTAATTGCCATCCAGCGAGCGTTGTGGTCCAATCGTAGGTAAGCAATTGATTGCTGCTGATGTCCCCAGGTTTTCGCCATCGATCCAGGTATCGGATGGGTAGATTGATCGAGCTGGTACCACCAACTACACCTTGAAAATCAATCGCTTTCTGCTTAGCATAAAGAAAGAATACATCCAACTCAAATCCATTATAGTGCATATTGTTTCCTATGCCCCCAAAATATTTTGGTCTATTATCGAAGAGAACCGTTCTGTTTTCAACTGTATTTTCCGGTTCATTGACAAGACCCGAAGTAGTAGCATATCTGGACAGACCGGTCTGTGGGTCTATGTCTACAAAATCATATAAGTTTTTGATATAAATCGGTTGTCCTATCCTAAAATCTAACCGGTAAGTAGAACTTTCCAAATTCGGAAATTTCAATAGCTTGTTTCTGGGTGCTGAAAAATTTAGACTGCTTGTCCATTTAAAGCGCTTGGTCTGAATATGCGTATGCTGAATGCTGAACTCCAGGCCTGAATTTTGCACAACTGCGTTTAAATTAGCAAATACGCTTGGAAAACCGGTCATCGTGGGCAGAGGGTAGTTGACAAGCTGATTAGTGGATTGGTTACGATAGTAATCCAGATTAAAAGAAGTGCTCCCATTAAATAATTCCAGTTCCAGGCCAAACTCGAGCTTTTTTGTTATTTCCCAGGCAAAGTCTTCATTAAATAAGTTTTGCAGTTGCAATCCCGATATTCCGTCATATTTATATCCGCTAAATTTCCAATTGCTTAAATACTGGTAGTCGCTTGCAGGAACATTACCTACAGTTCCGTAGCTTGCCCTAAGTTTTCCAAACTTAATAAATGGAAGTGTGTGGTCTACGAATCTTTCCTTCGAAAATATCCAGGCGATGCCCATTGCGCCAAAGGTGCCAAATTGTTTTCCTGGTCCAAAACGGCTTGAACCGTCTCTTCTTGCACTAAGGTCCAGGATGTATTTTTCATTCCAGGAATAGCCGATACGGGAAAAAACAGAGCTAAACCTGGTTTTTGCATTGTTCATGTCAATGATGGTTACAGCACTTGCCGAGGCCAGGTTAGTTAGCTGCATATTATTGGCAAAGCCTGTAATGTAATTGGTTACCCCTTTTGTCGAATCTGATTGGACTGTTCCGCCAATAAGTATATTTAAAATTCCACTGCCGTAAACTTTATGAAAATTTAGTTGCGGCTCAACATTCCAAACATACTTACTGTTGTTTGCCGACAGCACATATGAATTCAGCAATCCCGAAACAGGGTCGGTTGTTGAAAATGGATTAACCTGAATTTCATCCGAAGTAATACCATTGAAACCGAAATTGGTTTTTAGCTCCAGGCCCGGTACAACCATATAAGATAACGTGGCATTCGCAATCAGGTTTTTTCGGATTGAGCGATAGGTATTAAAGGATGCATTCTTAATCAATTCAGGTTGATTTGGCGGTAGTGTTGCCGCAAATACAGTTATATCTCCACCAGGTAAAGTCAAATCGCTATTTAAATATGACACACCCAGCATTGCCCTAAACTTATGATCGCTTGACTGATGAGCCGAATTAAAACGGACAGAGCCTTTTTGGTTGGCATCAGCTTTTCCAAATACGGTTGTTTCTTTGTGGTAACCTCCACCAAGTAAAAATGTATTTAGGTCTTTGCCGCCTGAAACAGAGGTCTGTACGTCTTTGTAGACTGCATTCATGCCCAGCAGCTCTTCCTGCCAGTCGCGGTCAAGGGTTTGATCCCATAAGACAAGCTCCTGGGCATCCAACGCGTTATAAATGGTCGAAATACTGTTCCTGTAGGTTTCCCTCCGCATATCCAAATAGTCAGCAATATGCATCATCTTCTTCTTTCTCACATTTTGTCCAATACCGCTATATACATTAAAGTCGGCCTTTGTTTCGCCCGATATCGCTTTTTTCATTGTGATTAAAATTACCCCATTGGCCCCTCTTGCCCCGTAAATTGATGTAGAGGAGGCATCCTTTAATATAGTTACACTTTCAATGTCATAAGGATTAATATCATTTAATGGATTTGAATTTCCAGCGGCGCTACCGTATCCGCCAATCTTAGATAATGTTACCGAGGTATAAGGAATACCATCAATCACATACAAAGGATCATTACTGCCTATAATGCTGTTGCTGCCACGCAACTGTACCACATAATCTCCCCCCGGAACTCCCGTACTTGGCGAGATCATCAGGCCGGGGACACGCCCCTGGAGGGCTGAAAGAACGTTCGATACTGGTTGACGTTCAATTTCTTCAGCTTCCACCGTGGCAATGGATCCTACGCTAAACCGTTTGCTGGTCGTGCCGTACGCTATAATATGAACCAGGTCTAGCTTAGAAACAACAGGTTCCAGGATTATGTCTCCCAGGTCAGCTGCAACCTTAACGTTTTTAGTTATATATCCTATATAAGATATTTCAAGTTCTGCATTTACATCAAGCCTCCGTAATGAGAAACGTCCATCCGTTGCGCTAACCGCACTGATATTTTTACCATGAACCTTTATATTGGCCGCGGACAAGGGTTTTTCCCCAGTATCAACTATGCGGCCCCGGGCTGTTACTATAAATGCTACCGAACGGTTAGCTATTGACGTATTTTTAAATTCCTGTACCACAATTGTTTTTTGCTGGAATATGTAAGTAAATGGCTGGTTGAGAAAGCAAACGTCCAGCACTTCCTTTAATGACTTATTAATTAAATGAACTGTTACTGGTTTAGCCTGATTAAGTAAATTTTGGTTATATATGAAATCATAACCGCTTTGTAAGCGGATTTTGTTAAAAATTAGTTCAAGCGCTACATTATTCTCAGAAAGGGTGATTTTTTGCGAATATGCCGTACCAAGTTGCATGAAAACTATGATACATACAGCAATTAACCGCCTGGTGCGAAACTTCATTTTGTTTACTGGGAATAGCATTTCCGTGACATGGGCTAAATCTGTTGCAATATTTAAGGTCTTACTTGGATACCGTGATAGTTCTTCCTTTTCTAGTGAAATGCACCGCTCCGGTTTGTTCCATCAGGTTCAGCAAAAGCGATAACGTTTTTTTCCTGGAAATCATTCCACCCAGAGGTATATTTTTTGGCGCAGAGGCATCATAAATGATGTCTACATTATACCAGCGTGAGATTTTGCGCATTACCATTCTGAAGTCGTCATTTCGAAAAACAAAATCACCATTTTTCCAGGCCAGGGCTTCTTGCATATCCGCAGCCTGCACGGTTAAATTTCCAGATTTTTTCAATACAGCCTGCTGACCCGGTACAAGTACCTTACTATTGACGCTTAGTGAACCGTCTAATAACGTGGTTACCGTACTACTTTCATCAGCATAGGCATTAATATTAAATTCAGTTCCCAAATCTTCTACCACCTGATTGGTAGTTTTGACACTGAACGGTTGGCGGGGATTGTGATTGACTTTAAAATATCCCTCACCATTTAGTTCAACTATTCTTTCAGCGCTTTTGACAAGAGTTGTTGGGAATTTCATAGACGTAGCCGAATTTAGCCATACATGCGTTCCATCTGCAAGTACTATCTGATATTCTCCTCCCCGTGGAATTTCAATGGTGTTATAGGTAAGTGTACGATGATGCTGGCCCACCGATAGATCTGTTTGTGGCAGTAATCGATAAACCAGATTTCCATTTTCGGCCTTTGTGATGCTGATACCCGCTTCCACAACCAACAAACCGGGCTGTGCATCAGCAAGCGCTATTCTTTTTCCATTTCCAAGAATCAGTGTCGCTAATTTTTTGCCGGCTGGAATATCATGTTGAGCAATAAGATCAGTCACTTCATCCGGGAAGGTACGTTGATTATACAGTCCTATGCCAACTATCATTATGATAGCTGCTGCCGCCGCCGCAAACGCGGGCCATAACTTTTTAGTGAAAGATTCTTTCTGCTGGAGTTTTAAGAATACGATTTTATCGGTAACCAGTTTATAAATGGCTTCACTGTTGGCCTGATTATATTGTTGAACCTTTAGTTTGATCTCCCTCTCGCTGCAATAACCCTGATGAACAATCTTGTTTTTTTCAGCTGTATTGATCCACTTGTCCAAGGCCCGCTGCTGTTCAGAATCCAGTTCTCCCTGAAGCTGTTTAGCTATGAGGCCCGATATATAAAACTCTTCTTCCAGCATGGGGTGGGGGTTAATGTTAGTTAGGTTTGATTCTGACTTCTATATATAGAAATCCCATTTGTACCAAAACAACCAAGAAAAAAAAATATTTATTTTATATCCCCGTTTACAAAAAGCAAAAATGCCAGTAAATGCATTCCCGAAAGCCCCTTTTTGATCAACTTCGTTTTTAGCAATTCAATAGCCCTTATCTTTTGGTTTCTAACAGTTTGCACATTGATATTCAAAAGTAAAGCAACTTCGGAGGTTTTCTTTTGTTCGAAATACAGCAGGCTAAATATTTCGCGACATCTGTCAGGTAAATCTTCGATTTCGCGGGCAATAATGGAAATGATCTCAGTGTCGATAATTTCATAAAGCACCGTTTCTTCACTTTCCTCCAGTTGGCTAAGGTACAGCTGCTGGTCAGCTGTTTTTCTTTTTAGATCTCTTAAATGTTTTAGACAGGAATTTCGGCAGGTGATGTATAAAAAGGCCTTGATGTTTTCAGCTGTTTCAAAATTTTGTTGCCTTTCCCAAAGTTTGATGAAACATTGAGAAACAAGTTCCTCCGCCTGGGGAATATCTTGTATTAAGCGTGAAGCAAAATAAAACAAGGATTTGTTGTGCACGTTGAAAAACCAGGTGAATCCCTTCTGGGTTCCTCGCTGAAATTCATTTAGCCAATAAGCATCATCAGCGGTGTCTTTCGCCCCCATTTATTTGTTTAAATAGCCAATATCTGCATTTCTTTCTTGATAAGCTAAGAAACGAAAATATAATTCTCTATTAAACATAGTAAAAGGGGGCAATTTGCAGACAAAAATTATTAACCAGGAAGCATGCCTTATTACTCTTTGAAACCTTCGGGCATAAACTGGCCTCGCATCGCTTCTATGTATTGCTGGTCCGAACCCTGTGTTCTAAGATCAATCATCGGCTGCAGATCTGGTCCGATAACATAGCGTAATTGATGCGTTCCGTCAGTCGCGGCCAGGAATACCGTTGCTGCAACATCCTCAGCAACTGCAGTTTCCATCGATTCAAACGAAGTAAATAACGTGCTCATATCGCCTTGGAACTTTTGATAATCTTCCAATTGCGGATCAAAAGCAAATTCCGATTTTGCCCTTTGATAAAAGGGAGTGGCGATGTAGCCTGGTTCAACAATTTTAACCTTTATGTTTTGTGATTCCAGTTCGTAAGAAAGCGATTCAGAGAATCCCTCCACAGCAAATTTCGAAGCTGCATAAATACTCACCAGAGGAACGGTAACCCTGCCTACTCCCGACGTAATGTTGATTATTGTTCCCGTTTTTTTAGACCTGAAATGCGGAAGTATTGCCCTGGTAGTCTCCATTAATCCGAATACGTTAACCTCAAACTGCTGTCTGATCTTTTCGTGACTGACCGCCTCAAATATGCCCTGTTGTCCATATCCTGCATTATTCAATAGTACGTCAATCTGACCAAATTTATTAATTCCCTGTTCTATCGCCATTGAAATAGATTTAATATCGGTTACATCTGCCTCCAGTAGCAGGATCTCGTTCAACAAGGAAAGTTCTGTTTCCTTTTCCGGGCTGCGCATGGTTGCAATAACATTCCAGCCCTTACTTGCGAATAATAGGGACGTAGCTTTTCCGATACCGGAGGAAGCTCCGGTGATAAAAATTGTTTTTTTCATGATTTATTTATAAAAGATTGTTGTAGTTGCTGGCATTAGTTAAGAAAGGGTGGAAGGGGAGATGCCATATTGTTTTTTAAAAGCGTAAGAAAAATGCGCAAATGTCTCAAAGCCGACTTCATGATACACATCCGAAGGTCTGCGATTTTGCTCTTTTAATTGGAAGTGTGCTTCCTGCAAACGTCTCGCATGTAGCCATCGGGCCGGAGAGGTATCAAATGTGGTTTTAAAATCTCTTTTAAAACTTGCCAGGCTTCGGCCCGACAAGAACGCCAGTCTTTTCATTTCTACATTGAATTTAAAATTCTGTTGCATAAAAAGTTCAAGGTCAATTTTCCCCGGTTGCCCAAAATTGAACAGCGTTTGTTTCAGGTTTGGCTCCAGATTTATCAGCAACATAAGCGCTTCTTTGGTCTTTAATTCCATCAGCTCTTTAGAAAGCGGGGTTTTGAAATAGTGGAAAAGCCCCTGAAAGTAAACCTCCATTCTGCTTAGGTCGCCCCCTAATTTCGTAACCTCCTCGTAATCTTTTGTTTGTCCGCTATTGTAGATTATCTTGCCGGTATTGAACTCCTCCAATAATTTGGTGTCAAATACAACAGTAATAGATCCGAAGCTTTCGCTGCCAGCAGGACTTTTCATAAATTTTGCCAATGAATTTTTCTTAAAAAATACAATTGAACCTTTATGATAACTTTTAGTTTGGGATGACCCAGATACAACCAGTGCCCCGGATGTGATTAAACACAAACCATGTTCTGAAGTAAACTGTTCATTAATACGCTGATCCTTTAAGTGATGGCTGTAGATGACTCCTGAATGTTCACAAACTGCTGACTGCTCTTCCATTTCTATATGATTACGAATTAACAATACAAAGGTGGGTAATAAATGGTCACAAAGTTATCGTGATGAGCTCATTTTGTTTTCGCCTGGAGCTCAAACCGCGTCGACGTTTAATTACGCAACCATTCCCAGCGTTTCGCCCAGTCGTTTAACACATCGTTCCGCCATTTGGATATGGTTTTGCTACCCTGCCAGATCCCGTCAAACAATTTCGGATCATGATTATCAGTATACCAATTTGTGCCTAGTTTAAAGTCGGTAGGCCCTGGCTTGCCCGGCCAGATATTATCTACTACAAAAGCGCCCGACTGAGGGATAAAACCGGGAATAGCCGATGTAATAGTATAGGTTAACCTTTCAGTCTGTTTTGGAATATATTTAATTGCGTAATTGCCATCTCCCTGGTAATAACCGTTCCACTTCTGTTCTCCTATCGATGCTTTAACCGACATGGTAAAACAGGTAGAATCTGGCGGAATATTTACTACAGGACCTTTGAAATGAAACTCCAGCACTGAATAAACCGTAATGGTATCCTTAAGCGTGGTGTTCCGGTTGATCACCTGGTGCGGACTCCTGCTCAGTTTTTCAAAACTGCCGCCCCAGCTTTCCTTGGAGGGGTCATCAGGATTTCCATCCATCAGGTAGAGCAGGGAAGGGGTATCGCCCATTTTAACTTTACCCTTATAGTGGTTTTGATCAAAATCAGCGCCCAGATAACCACCGCCCTTGATATGGTTGGCGTAATAGTTTACGTCCCTAGGATAGTCGGTCACTATGCCATCAGAAAAAAAGCCATAATAAGATGAATTCACTTCTATAAACCAGAGGTTAGGGAAGTTTGCGGCGATATAGGCATAACTGTCAGCGCCCCATTTTTTGTTGGGCCCGCCGATATAATATACTTTAATGCGCTGCTGTATGTCGGGAGCATCATGTAATGCCTGGGCCAGATCTTCTAAACCTCCCCAAACCAAAACCCAAAGCGACTGGTCACTTTTCTTACGTGCACATTTTACAATCCAGTCAGATCCTTCAGTACTTTTCCTAAATCCTTTATAAGGAGCAGGACCGAGTTGTCCCTGCGCTGTTATTGAGCGTAAATATGCCGCACTGGGAAAGCCTTGCACATGTGCCTGCAGCTTTGGAAGGTCCTTTTCATAAAGGTCTATCATCCTCAGGATTTCTTTTTTAGACCCTGTACCGTATGAAGGAGAAGAGATCAATCCTTCTAAATTAAACTTGTCTGCATACATCAGCAGATGCGCCATTGATTGATTGTCGTCTGGATCGGTACCGCCGATATCAGTACTCACTAACACTCTTGGTTTAACC
>Ga0247816_10000296_pt1 | contig 30121 bp, 24 predicted proteins | sample UWRJL209509C1_FD_179930 | JGI IMG/M metagenome (GOLD analysis project Ga0247816, IMG submission 179930) | Plant litter microbial communities from Arlington Agricultural Research Station in Wisconsin, United States - UWRJ-L209-509C-1 | ecosystem: Environmental > Terrestrial > Plant litter >...
TTTTTGATTCGTTTTATCCCGGGTATTATATTGGTTGTCATCATTTATGTAATGCTTACCGTTATGCGTGATGTAAGGGATAACTTCGAAGTGGAAATATGGGCTGAACTGGGGGTGAAGGGAAATAATATTTATACGCACGTAGATAGTATCATTTCTATCATTGTATTGGTCATGATGAGCCTGCTGATCATGGTGAACAACAACCGACTGGCGTTTAAATATATCCACTTGTTTATCGTCACCGGTTTTGTGCTGCTGGGGATATCAACATGGATGTTTGATCATCAGCTTATTCATCCGGTAACCTGGATGACGTTTGCGGGTATCGGCCTTTATATGGGCTACGTCCCATTTAATGCTATTTTTTTCGAAAGAATGATCGCTACCTTTAATTGCAGGAGCAATGTGGGATTTGTGATGTATATAGCCGATTCTGTAGGTTACCTGGGAACCATCAGCATCATGATGTTTAAAGAATTTGGTAGCGGGCATATCGGCTGGAGTGCCTTTTTTAAGAACGGAATTGGGTATGTAGCCTTGATTGGGGGTGTATGCAGCGTCCTCTCACTGATCTATTTTATGCATAGCGCAAAAAGTTCAAGGAAGGTTTATAAATATGAGGTAATATGAAACAAAGATCAGCTATAATTATCGGTGCAGGAATTGTTGGTTTGGCGACAGCCAGGGCTTTGGCCTCAAGAGGCTGGCAGGTACGCATCTTTGAACGCAATGAAACTGCTATAGGCGCTTCAATACGGAATTTTGGAATGATCTGGCCAATAGGGCAGGCTACAGGTCCGATGTACGATAGGGCGATGTTGTCCCGTCGCATTTGGAAAGACATCTGTACAGAAGCAAAGATATGGCACAATGAATCCGGGTCATTGCATCTGGCGTATCACCAGGACGAAATGCAGGTGTTAGAGGAGTACGCACAGGAAAATGGCACGAGACGTGACTGTTCCGTACTTACCGCAAATCAGGCAATGCAAAAGTCTGACGCTATCAATCCTGCTAATTTAATTGGAGGACTTTGGAGTGGGGAGGAGATGATTATAGAATCAAGGGTAGCCGTTCAGCAGGTTGCTGCTTATTTGCAGCAGAAATATGGAATCGAATTTCATTTCAATACGGCTATTGCCCGGGTTGAAGGTAATTGCGTTTTTTCTGGCAAAAATAGCTGGCAGGCAGATGAGGTATTTATTTGCTCGGGTGCAGATTTTGAAACCCTATATCCTGAAATCTTCAAAGAAACCCAGATAACTAAATGCAAATTACAAATGATGCGTCTTGTTGGACAGCCAGATCAATGGCGAATTGGTCCTTCACTCTGCGGAGGCTTGTCTCTAATCCATTACCCAGGCTTTAAATCTGCCCCTACATTACCAGCTTTGCGTGAACGCTATGAACAGCAATACGCGGAATATTTAAAATGGGGTATACATGTGATGGTATCGCAAAATGGGGAAGGGGAGCTGACTGTTGGTGATTCTCATGAGTACGGTTTAACTCATGACCCATTTGATAAGGCCTTTATCTATGAGATGATCCTTTCCTATTTAAAAACATTCACGCGATTCAAAGACGACACTGTTTTACAAACCTGGCAGGGGATTTATCCGAAGATGACAAATGGTGAGGCGTCTTTTATAACGGAACCTGAAAGTAAGGTGACCGTTATTAACGGACTTGGAGGGAACGGCATGACGCTGTCGTTCGGACTTTGCGAACAATATATACAGCAGAAATTTGACAGTTAAAACAAAATGGAACTATAGTTCCATTTTGTTTTAACCTTTTATTTTTTCAATTCCGCCCGTACTTTCTCCACATACGCGATATCTACAGCGGCTCCTAAAGCTGCCTGTTCATTAGTAAGTCCTAGTTTAACAATTAAATTTTCCACTACTTCGCGGCTCTTCTTTTCTTCACCTTTCAGGTAAAGGAAATCTTCCTCTTCTTTAAAAAATGTTGATACTGATTCCATAGCTTTTACAATTTGTAACTCAATATTTTTGCGCAGCTTTGCATAGATACGCAGTTGTTTGTAGTGTTTTATTTGTGCAAATTCGCCCTTGGCAGTGGAGCCTATGCTATTTACTATTGACGCGGCTACTACGTTACTGTCTTCTGTACCAAAGTTAGCTAATATTCCCAACATCTGAATTTCTGGATTGTTGGAATTTAAAAAAATTCTGTAATCGATTTCTGCTAATCTGATAAGATTAAAACTGAATTTGTGATCTGCTGTATCCAGAAACGTTGGCATCAGAGGCTTGTTATCCTTCAAATAAATAACGTATTGCTTGATGGGAAGCTTATATTTTCGCATCAGCATATCACAACGCTATAAAAGGAGAATATCCTGATCAGGAAATAGACTTTACAAAAGCTACATTCAGTATGGGGAGCATGCCTGTGTTGGAACAGGTTACCGTTCAGATTGTGAATGGTGGGCTTGAATTCAGTTGGGACCCCGATCGGAAGACCGGTAGCATGCTGAGCTCAGACCGCGTAATGTTACTGGCCTATTGCCCGGCTAATGGCACAGCTAATTTTGTCCTTGACGGTGAAAAACGCAGCAAAGGAAAAGATTACCTTGAGATTCTGCCTTCGCAGGATAAGGTGATCTTACATACCTATCTGGCGTTTATCGCGGCCAACCGCAAAAGTATTTCAACCACTATTTATACTGGGGAAATACTTTATTGACCTTAGTTGATGACAAAGAATAGTTACCCAAGCCTGTATTCCATCACGGAGTACAGGTTTTTTTTGTCCTAAACAGAAGTACCTAAACTGAAATGCAGATGAAGTCATCAGTCCTAACCCGGATTTGAATTTAACGACCCTTAGTGCGATGGTATTTGATAAATTGGCTACCTGTTCCAAAGCCTGATCATTGAAAATCAACCGTATAGTGTGATATTATGATATACATGTATTAAGATATCTATATGTCTGTATATATATATCATGTTATTGTGATCATTTATGATATCCCTGAAGCACATTGGAAACTTTTGGATCTCTGGTTTGTACATGCTAGGTAGGCGCTTTTAAGATGTGCTAAAACAATTTTTCAGTTATTTTTTATTAAATCTACTAAATACGTAGACTTAATGTATATTTGACACTAAGAATAGCAGAGAGGGTATCTTAAGGGCCTTACACAGATAAATAATAGAAGATTATAATTCAGCAATGGATTTTGACCGTAGAAAGGAGGAAGAAAAGGGAGTAATATTACACAGCTAAAAAGGGGGAAATACATTTGTATTTCCCCAAATCAATCATAAATACCGGTGATCAATTGGCGTTGCTACCGGTAGAACTAATCAATAATCATGTTAAATTTATGAAATCTGCCTAAAAGTTCAGCCTAAAATCTGAAATAAAATCTTGGCGCAATTCATCTTTAGCACAAACTATCTTAATTATGAAAATAACCGGAAATTCCGGTGAGCACGACTGTGCCTCCACTTTGCCAAAAGCTTTTTTGGTGTTAGGGTTAATGGGTATATTATCTGTTTCTTTTGTACAGGCAACCACAGGAATCAGACCTGAAAAAAATAATACCAAATCAGGATTACAGCACGCTGTAACTATCAAAGGAAATGTAACCGACGAAAAAAACCTTCCTCTCCCGGGAGCCAGCGTCCGCGTTAAAAATTCAAAACAAGTAGTTTCTACTGATAAAAACGGGGACTTTCAGCTGGTTTCAACTGAAGACCAGCCTGTGCTCATCTTTACCTACCTGGGCTATAAAACTAAAGAGCTGAGCTATACAGGACAAGCACTGTCTGTAAGACTGGAGCCAGATCAAAGCGCACTGGATGAAGTTGTGGTTGTGGGTTACGGAACACAAAAGAAGAGTGATGTTTTGGGTGCAGTGGCATCTTTTAATGCGAAAAACGTTGAAGAAAAACCAATTACACGGGTAGAACAAGCCTTAATAGGGCAGATGGCTGGTGTACAGGTAAAACAGCAAACTGGTATGGTTGGCGCTGCACTAAGCATACAAGTGCGCGGAGCAGGTTCAATTACAGCAGGAAATGAACCCTTGTATGTATTGGACGGATTTCCACTTGATGTTGCCAGTCAGAGTGCTGCGGGAGGAATTTCAGGTAGTCCCCTCGACAACCTGAACCCCAACGATATCGAAAGTGTGCAGGTGCTTAAGGATGCAGCCGCTGGTGCTATCTATGGATCACGCGCAGCCAATGGAGTAGTGATCATCACTACAAAAAGGGGAGTGGCAGGTAAAGCAAGAATCAGCTTTAATGCAAACTCAGGTGTAAGTGAGGTATCCAGAAAACTGGATGTACTCAGCGCTGAAGAGTGGGTAGCGCAAGCAACTGAGCTTGCAAATGCTTCTTGGGTAGCTTCGGGCGCGGGAAGAACCGCCAGTCAGACCAATGCACAAAGAGCGGCGATTTTAGCACTTCCGGCGGGCACGATCAATACCACATATATGACAGATCCAAGATGGGCACAGGAAGGTCACCCGGGACTGGATTATGTAGACTGGCAGGATGCCGTTTACAGAAAAGCCCTTTACCAGAATTACGAAATGTCTGCCAGTGGAGGCTCTGAAAATGTGCACTATTTTATATCAGGAAATTACCTGAACCAAAATGGCACGCTGATCAAGTCGAACTACAAAAACTACGGCTTAAGGGCAAATATAGAGGCCAATGCCAGCAAAAAACTGAAGTTCGGAATTAATCTTGCGCCTTCTTATTCTATTAACAACGCCCCTCCTGCAGAAGGAAAGGACAATCAGCTGATGAAGATTGCACAGATGGTTCCTGTTGTAGAGAGTTCTGTAGGTTTAAATACCGGCGCCTATGGAAACAGTACCTATACCTGGTCCAGCCCAAGGTTAATCAGTCCCTACGCCTTTCTTGAAACCGCTATCAATAGTGTGAAAACTTCAAGGTTGCTCACTTCCGTATATGCAGACTATCAGATTATCAACGGACTTTCTTTGAAGTCTACCGTTAACTATGACAATGTTGACAGGAATACTTCACAGTACACTTCAGATCAGGCTACCGTTGGTGCCGCTGAAAGTTTGTTCACTAACCCAGGACTCCTCTCTACCGGGGCTTATATCGTTACCAAAAAGCAGAATTTTCTAAATGAAAATACGCTGAACTACACCAAAACAATAGCGCAGGACCATAAGATCTCTGCTATTGCGGGCGTTTCTTACAATATTGTTCATACTGAAGGCGTCCGTTTGGAAACAGCTGGGGGCTTTGCAAATGATATTATCAAAACACTAAGCAATGCAATTGCCAATCCGGCAGGGGTAACTACCACGGGTACATCCACTGCCTCAAATAACACGCTGTTTTCATACTATAGCAGGTTACAATACGCGTTTAAAGACAGGTATTTGTTGTCTGGTACAATAAGAAGGGACGCCTCTTCAAAATTTGGCTCTGAAAACCGGTGGGGTACGTTTCCTTCTGTTTCTGCAGGATGGAAAGTTTCGGAAGAATCGTTTCTGAAAGATGTTAAAGTGATTAGTGATTTGAAACTAAGGGCTAGCTGGGGTAAATCGGGTAACAATAATATAGGTGACTATAACGCGATTGCTACCCTGGTAAACTCTAATTATGTATTTGGTGGTAATACACCAACAACTGCAACAGGACAAGTGGTATCAGGACTTGCCAATAAAGCACTGAAGTGGGAAACTTCTGGTACATACGATCTCGGTTTAGACCTGAGTTTGTTCGCCAACCGCATCAACTTTACTTTTGATGCCTACCATAAAAAGAATTCGGATTTGTTATTGAACCTTCCTGTATTGTCTGCAAGTGGATTTAGTACGAGCCTGCAGAATATAGGTGCAGTGGTGAATAAAGGACTGGAGTTCAGTTTAAATACCGTAAATGTAAAAACGGCTGATTTCCAATGGTCAATGAACGCCAATATCGCTTTCAATAAAAATACAGTGACCGATTTGGGGCCAACACATGCAGACATTGAAATTGCCTCTGCCTATAGTGGCAGTAATGCGCCATACCTGCTTAGAGAAGGCCTTCCTGCTTTCAGTTACTACATTACAAAAACAAACGGAATCTTAACCGCAGCAGATATAGCTGATCCTTCTGTCGCTAAACTTGCCAATCAAACAGTAGGTGATGCTAAATATCTGGATGCCAACGGCGACGGAAAAATTACTGCCGCAGATAGGGTAGTCGGCGGTCAGCCAACGCCAAAATATACCTGGGGATGGACCAATACGTTTAAATACAAGGATTTTGATCTGGGCGTGCAGGTATATGGCCAGCATGGAGGTTCAATCCTATCCTATTTCGGTAGAGCGATAGATTTTTCTGGAAGCACAACTGCAAATGTATTGGGCGTATGGAGGGACCACTGGACTGCCGCCAGTCCTGATGCCAATGCCCCAAGAGGAAAATTAGGCGCAACTTATACTTATCCTAATGTAACGTCCGACTGGATTTATTCCACTGATTATTTCCGCGTACAGAACATCACGTTAGGTTACAATCTAAAGAAATTATTCAAGACCCCTGCTATTGGTTCTGCAAGGATATATGTATCGCTGGAAAACTATTTTTCGCATGATAAATACAAAGGAGGGGCAAATCCAGAAGCGCAGAATACCAATGTTAGTGGTGATACCAGTTATGGTATTTCTGGTGATTACGGTTCTATGCCATTGAGTAAAACCGCTTCGATTGGTGTAAACTTTGGCTTTTAACAATTAAATAAGAAAAAATGAATACGAAACTATACTTATTATTTTTCACGCTTGCTGTAGTGTTCAGCAGTTGCGAAAAACAATTGGAACAGGTACCTGAATCCAGTTTGGCTACCGATAATTTTTATACCAATAACAATGATTTCCTGCAGGCAGTAAACGGCGCATATTCGCAATTGAGTGCATATCCGAGTCAGGCTTTATGGTTAGGGGAAATGCGAAGCGACAATATCAATGCTACATCAGATGGTAACCGTGATTGGGATGGTATCAACAATTTCACACCGAACATCACTACAGTTGGTTTTATTTCAACAGCCTGGAAATCCAATTTCAATGGCATATATAATGTGAATAACGTACTGTCTGCGCTGGAGACTAAAGGAAGCGTTATTGGAAATGAGGCAACGGTAACCCGTTACACTGCAGAATGCAGGTTTTTAAGGGGATTTTACTATTTTCAGTTGCTCCGTCTGTTTGGTGAGGTACCCATTCTGTCAACAGTGAAATCTGCCCAGGAGCTGAATTCAATTCCGCGGAGCCCGGTAGCTGATGTGTACGCTTTTATTGAAGCCGATTTAACTTATGCGGCGGCCAATTTACCTGCTTCATTTAGTGGTACAGACGTTGGCAGGGCCACTGCTTCTGCAGCAAAAGGAATTTTAGGCCTTGTTTACCTCACCAAATCGGGACCTGACTATGGTGTAAAAGGCCCTGGTTTAAACAGCAATGAATATGCTAAGGCGTCTGCGTTGTTTGATCAGATTATAACCGGTAGTCCGTTTAGCTTTGGTACCAGTTATAGTTCTATATTTTCTTATAGTAATGAGAATAACAGCGAAGTGGTATTTGATGTGCAGTTTGCAAGTAGCCTGAACGGGGCTGGATTCCCTTCTCACCTGGCGCCTGTAGCTTTCTGGACTTCTCAGGGTATTTCCAATACCTATGGTAACGGTTATGGTGCCAGTACATTTCCGGTGACAAAAAGCCTGGTTACTTCATATACTACCAATACAGGTGGCGGTACCGATGTGCGTTATCCATTTAATGTGGCTACCACCTACACCGTTAGCCCCTTTATCAAAAAATATATTGACCTTACTAAAAAAGGGACTACAGGTAAAGACTGGCCTATCAATTTCATTGTTTTACGTTACACCGATGTGTTATTGATGAAGGCGGAATGTATCCTGCACGGCGCTGGCGGCACGCAGGCTGATGCTGATGCCATCGTAAATAAGGTAAGAACAAGGGCTGGGATTGGTACAATAGCCAATGTTACACTGGAAACGCTTATGGCCGAACGCCAGCGTGAATTTCTTGGAGAAGGCCTCCGCTGGAACGACCTGGTAAGGGAAGGCTTTGCACTTACACAGATGAATGCATGGAGAATAGCAGACGGTATAACCAAAATCAACCCCGTGGTGGCAGATTATGTAATTTATCCTGTTCCAGCTGCTGAATTGCAAACTACACCAGGGTTGTATACACAGAATCCGGGATATAATTAATATTTATGTACACTATGAAGGCAATTATATTGCTGAAGCAAAACCAAAGGAAGAAAGTTGGTAATGAGCGTTGCTGAAGAGAAATAGGATGGAATTAGCCTTTTCAAAATTGATAATTACATGGAATTATCAATGCTGTTTAGTCAACTTTGTTTACATTTGATGAAGCAAATTACAATTATGAGTACAGAAAAAGAACCCGTTTTACATGAAGACAAACAGTTTTCCAATGTGAATTATTCAGAGAAGAAGCTTGGGAAGCTGGAGTTTGTAAAATGTGAATTTGTAAACTGTGATTTTAGCAAAAGTGACCTGCGCGACGGCGATTTTATAGACTGTCATTTTAAAGATTGTAATTTCTCCATGGCTATATTGAACGGCACGGGACTGAAAGACATAATTTTCACAGGATGTAAGTTGTTGGGGGTCGATTTTACAAGATGTAACAAATTTTTGTTCTCATTTACCTTTAATAAGTGTTACCTGGACTATAGCACTTTCCTGGGTACAAAGCTTAAAAAGACCTCATTTCTCGGTTGCTCTTTAAAGGAAGTGGATTTTTCAGAAGCAGACCTTTCACTGGCAGTTTTTGATAACAGCGACCTTTCTGCAGCAAGGTTTTCAAACACTAATTTGGAAAAAACGGATTTTAGAACGGCTATTAACTTTGGTATAGATCCCGCAGTTAACAGGATGAAGAAAACCAAATTTCTGGTGTCAAACCTTAGTGGATTGTTGCAGAACTACGATCTGGACATCAGTTATGATAGTTAATAATGATATTATATCCTGGTTAACACCATAAAAAAAGTCGTTGAACAATTCCTTATCTCAAGGATTGTTCAACGACAATTCAGTTGTATTTACTACTGTAAAAACTGCAATACTGCTTTTCCGTCAGGATCTTTAAGGCTGATTCCTAAAAGTTTAGCCACTGTAGGTGCTACGTCTTCCAAACCGATTGATTCTAAAACTACACCATTTTTAACTCCTGCACCGGCAATAATGAAACCTGTGCGTATTTCAGGAACGTCTGGAAAAAAGCCATGGGCACCACCTTTTCTGGCACTTACCACTGGGCCTGTAGCTGCATCCTGTATGTAAACCCCTTTGGCAGCGGCAAGCGCAAACATTGCGTGTGGGTCTGCGCCGATTTTGTCCAGTTCATCCCTTTCTACAATTCTGTACATTTGTTGAAATTCCTGAGGTAAGCTTGCAAGTTTCTTACGTACTTTCGTCAGTGTTTTTTTGTCATTATTGTCCTTTAACTGGAAAAATGCTGCTCCGCCGGCCGACTGAAATTTAGCCACAGGCTCTTCTGCGCCCACTTTACTGTCAATGCCAAGCTCTGTTAACCATACATTGGGTGAAAGCCCTTTATTGATATCCAGAAAGCCATGGTCGCCCGTGATGATGATGGTAGTACTATCCTGTAGTCCGGCTTTAACAATCGCATCCATCAGGTTCATTACTGCATGGTCTGCAGAAGCTACAGCCTTGCTTACACCTGGTCCCGTGCGACCTTCTTTGTGTTCAGCTCCATCCACACCTGCAATATGAATGCTTAAAAACTGAGGTTTATACTTACGGAAGATATAAGCAGCCATACGGCTGTTGTTTTCGTCCATCGCCAAAGAGCTTAGGTTCAGTTCTTCCATATCTACATCGCCTATGGCATATTTCTCCATTTCCTCCAGTAGTCCTTTTGGTGTTGCCGATTGTGATATGCCTGTTTTACGGTCTGCCATATTGGTTGCGGACCAGGTCTCGGGTAAATTATAATCCACCTCAGCGCCAACCGATACAGGCCAGGAAATGGATGCTGACTTCATTCCGCCGTTCCTTACGGCCTGCCATAAAGTTTCCGCTTTAATGTTTTTACTGTCTGTTGTCCATTCGTATTTCCGCTGCTCGTTAGGCATCGTATTATAGGTGATTCCATGTTTTGCAGGGAAGGTGCCTGTGATCAGGGTAGTGTGCGAAGGATAGGTCACACTAGGGAAAATGCAACGGACACCGTTTGCATGAGATCCCTTTTTTACAAGTTCTTGTAAATTTGGTGTAGGCCAGCTTTTATCTAAGTAGAAGTCTGGTCTAAAGCCATCGATGCTTACTAGGATGACGTGTTTTGTTGACTGTGCAGAAACAGTTACTGAAAAAAGCAAAGCTGCGTATAAACTAATATTGCGGAATAATATTTTAGATTTCATTTGATCTTTAATTGATAAAAGGTAAGATTTCTTTAGCAGTTTTATTGGCTATAAGGACTTTATTCATATCGTATTTCATGGTAACTACACCGGTTGCGGTATTATTTGTAAAGTCGTCCATTCCCCTATTTAGTGGAATAAAAGAAGGGATCTGTGCAATCAGATCCGTTGCTTTTACATTCGGGTTATTCAGTTGTTCCGTTTGTGATACCGGGAATTTAATTCCAAGGTCAGTCATTCTTCTGCCTTCGGCAATAAAAATCTCCTGTCTCATTCTATAAATGATGTAAAGGAGCCCATCCTGTGTGGTTGCCGAGTTGATATCATTAGCTGTCACTTTGGTACCTGAAACCGTAGAGATATTTATATTGGTTTTGCGGTTTAGTACATAACCAGGTCTCTCTGCATCATTGGCATCGAATTTAACATTAACTGCTGTTAGCGGATAGTCGGTTCTGTTACCACCGTTCCGGGTTTCTTTGATATCATTCAATGATACCACCGGGCGTTTCGCAACAACATCTGTCAGAAGGTTTTTAAGCGTGGCCTGCGCACCGCTAAGGTCGCTTTGCGATGCCTGTACTTCTGCAACAATGAGATATGCTTCTTCGGCTTTGATATAACTTACCGGCTTTTGATCCAGCGCAATGGTTCCTGTATTGTAGTATTTTGGATCAAGGAAATCAAGACGTGGGAGAGGGGCAAATTCATTTGTAGTTGAAGAAAAGAGATAAGTCTGGAAATCATTCGCGGCTGCATTCTGACCATCAAATGCTTGTTGTTTAAGTAATAGCGGATTGGCCATAGCTGCAGTAGCCAAAGTTCTGGCCTGTGCCGCATCGCCCATGTCATAATAGATCCTTGCCTTTAGCAAGGTGTAGGCTAATTTCTCGGTAGCATCTGTTTGTAAAGAGATCGCCTGATCCAATGCCGAAATGGCAAGTGTGTAATGTTCAGCAGATGTTAACACAGGGCCTTTAACAGCTCCCGGAAGTCCCGTAAACAATTCAGCGCTCAGTAAATGCGAATATGCATTAATAAAATACATTTCAGCCTTCTGCACCGGCGTAGTCGTTTGGTCGGCAGCTACTACAGTAGATAAACCATATTCTGATAACTCCCTTAACCTTTGTATTGCAGACTGAATGCTGTTTACGTCAATATCATAACTATCAATTTGTGGGATATCAAAAACTTTGCTGCTCAGGGTTCTATTGTTGAAATAGTTATCTGATACCAGTTCTGTATTTACAATCACCTGGTTTATGGTGAGCGCCATTTGCCTCCTCAAACCTGTGAGCCAGGTAGTAGTAACATTTGTTGTGGTAAGGTAAACGTCATCAGTAATATTGGGATTGTCTACTTTGCAACCGGAAAGTCCGCTGCAGATAATAACCGCAATAAAAGTATTTTTTATATATGTCTTCATGTGTTCGTTATTAAAAGTTTACCCTGAGTGATGCAAGGAATTGTCTTGGTGAGGAATAAGTAGAATAAGATATGCCGCCTGTGGTTGCACCATTTTGTCCTTGTGAACTACCACTGATAGTGGCTTCAGGATCGAAGCTGGAAGCAGAGAAATTGAGTGGGTTCACAACCGACAGTCCGATGTTTACGCTTTTAAATACGCCATTCCAAACCGATGGTTTGAAAGTATAACCTGAACCAATTGTCCTGATTTTGATGAAATCTGTTTTTTCTACAAACATATTGGTCACGTCAAGCCATCTGGTCCTGCCGCTTTTGTCTATCTCTGCTTGAGGAATTCCTTCAGTAGCAGTTCCATAATTAAACCTGAACTGCCTGTCGAACGACACTGCATAGGCACCTTTCTGGTAATCGGCATTGGCAAAGAAATTAAAGGCTTTGTACTGGAAGTTCAGTCCCATGCTGCCAAACAGGTTAGGGATAGTAGTACCCAGGTTTTGCTGAGCGGTAGTGCTTGTGAGCAATCCCTCATCACTGAAGGTTCCATAATTACCCCTGATAAATCCGATAGGGTAACCTTCCTGAACAACAGTCTGTACTGTTCTTGCACTAAACCCGTTGATGTTGAATGCTGCTGCACCGCCAGAGCTAAGTACTTTGTTATATAGGGTATTTACTGATAAATTGAATCTCAGACTGGAATTTGTTGTTTTGATCGGCGTAAGAACAGTGTTGAACTCCAGTCCACGGTTTAGTATTTTACCTATATTTTGTAATTGACTTGTTTGTCCGGTTGAAGGTGCCGGCGGAACTACAAATAAGGCATCATTGGTAATGGAATGATAGAATCCGCCAGAAATAATGATACGGTCGTTTACAAATCCGAGGTCAATTCCAGCTTCGAAAGTGGTGGTTTTCTCAGGTTTCAGATCTGGATTTCCTGGTTGTCCGAATGAAGCGGCCTGGGCACCGTTAAATCCAATGAAAGAGATGGTCCTGTCGTTTGCAAATGGGGTAGGGAAGTTACCTGCTAAACCATAATTACCCCTGATTTTGGCCGATGAAACCACTTTGCTGATGGCTTTAAAATAATTCTCAGCACTTGGAATATAAGAAATACCAACCTTTGGATAATATTGAACGCCTATGTTTTTACCAAATGCAGAATTCCCATCGCCGCGTATACCGAGGTCGAGAAACATCTTGTTTTTGAAACCAATGTTTTCCTGTACATATACGCCATAACTTACCACTTCTGAGTAATATTCGTCGCTGGTACGCGTAGCTGCTATTCCAATTGTTTGTGCACCATCTCTGATATTAGAGCCAAGGTATTCAATTTGGTGGTCTTCGTTCCTGAAAAATTGCCCTCCAACTGTGGTGATGAAAGAAAAATCTTTCACTTTGGCCTCGTACTGGCCATTCAGCTCAAATGTTAGCCCCAAGTAATTTCGGTCAAAATTGTCTATGCTGCCCTGATCGGTAACAGCTGTATTGGTAGTAAGGGAAAGGTATTTGTTTGTTGTAATGATTTGCTGGCGCTGGGCACGGTAATCCACGCCGCCTGTAGCTTTAAAAGTAAGATTTTTTAAGGGCTGATATTTAAAGATTTGTGAAGTTTGAAACCTGTTTACGCTGATCCCGTTGTCCTGCAATGCTTCCGCCTGGTCAACAAAAGCTTTGATTGCGGCATATTCTTCATCAGTCATGCTGTCCAGGTCACTTTTAAATCTCGGACCGGTAATTGATGAAGCGCCGCTTTCCGCAAACCATAGACCTGTATATCCGCCCTGATTTCCATTCCTGCTACGTTTGTATTGGTTGTTGATATAGCTAAAAGAACTTTCATACGTAACCTTGCTTCCAAGACTTGCCCTCAAGCCTGTTCGCAGGTCGATTCTCTTATTGCTGTTCTGATTATGGATTTGCGTTCCTGTACTGTTTTGATAGCCACCTGAAAAGCTATAGCCAAATTTTCCATCTCCTCCATTTAGAGAAAGATGATGTTTCTGGTAAAAGCCGTTTTCAAACAAAAGATCTTTCGAACGCTTGAAATGTAAATAATCAGCAGTAGGAGTTTCTACCCCCATTTGGGTCTCTACAGTGATATCAGTTTTATCCGCTCCACCTTTTTTGGTGATGATTTGGATCACACCGTTAGCCGCGTCAGAACCATATAAAGTGGTGGCAGCCCCTCCGTTTACAAATTCGATTCTTTCGATATTGTCCATTGGTATATCTGCAATCGAACTGATTGCCGCACCTGTTGCACTTCCTCCGCCTAAAGCGGCCCTGGTATTTAAATTATCCATTCTTACACCATCCACATAGATTATAGGTGTAGAACTGATAAAAGCTGAGTTTACTCCCCTGGAACGGATGATGGATGTGGCACCAGCCTGACCGCCCGTTAATTTGATCTGCGCGTTTGGTAATTTAGATTGAAGTAGCTGATCTATCCTTTGGGCAGGAATATCCCTGATTTCTTTTTCACCTATGCTCACAACATTGGAAGATAACCTTCTTTTGCTGATGTCCATACCCTGGCCGGTGATTACTACCTCGTCCAAACCAAGCAGGTCTTCTTCAAGCTGAACATTTAACGTGGAATTTGTGTTGCTTGCAGTGAGATTGAATTGCTGCAACTTATATCCGATATACTTTACTTCAATAACAACCTCGTCTTTATCCTGTGGGATAGCGAGCCTGTAACTGCCTTTGTTATCTGTTTGGGTACCCGAGGTACTGCCTTTTACTTTTACACTTACGCCTGGCAAGGTTTCGCCTGTCCGGCGGTCGGTCACAATCCCTGAGATGATTACAGGTACTTTGGTTTGCCGCGTGTTGATAATGATGTATTTATCGCTGATCTGCCTGATATCTACATTGGCATTCTGCATCAATTGTTTTAATACGTTGGCTACCGATGTTTGTTTTACATTAATATTAAACGTTTTAGTATTTTCTAATTCGTTGTTTTTATAGCCAATTACAAAGGGGCTCTGTTTTTCGATAAGATCGAGTATTTTTCTCAGCGACAGGTTTTTTGCAGATACGTCTATTTTTACTTCATTCATAGACTGACCAGAGCTGGTGCCGGCGTAAATCAGCGCATTTGAAAGAAAAAGCAATACTAATGTTAGCTTCATTTTTAGGTTAAAAAGTGACCATAACGGGTATTTGTAACCCGGGTAAATATTTTGCATATTTGATAAGTTTTTAATGTTTTTACACGATTCGTTAGAAATTCTGAGCATTGCTGCAATGCTCAGTCAGGGCCGGAAATGTTAGCGCATTTTCGGCTTTTTGATGTTTCAGTCTATTTTACATATCCGTATTATTTTATAGTGATTTGATTAGCGTGGTAAACGAACTTTTTCTTGGTCAGCAAGGACAGTATTTGCAATACACCATTCATGGATTCATTGTTGAAGCGAATTGAATACCTGTCTTTTGCATCGGCCGTCCCGGCGTATACCACTTTTATCTGGTAGTATCTTTCCAGTTGCCTGGCAATATCCTGTACAGTTGCATTGTCTATGTACAACTTATTTAACCGCCAGGACGTGATCAGGTCTGTATCCTCTTTTTTTAAATCCGATACCTGCGTAGACTTGTAGAAGCTGAGTGTTTCTCCTTTGGTTATGCCCATGGCCAAGATTTTATTGCGACCAGCTATCGTTCCTGACACTTTTACTTTTCCTGTCAACACTGCTATTTTTATTTTTTCAAGGTCTGGATAGGCGTTAATATTGAATGATGTGCCAACTACCCTTGTTTTTAGCATTCCAGAATGAATAATGAAGGGCTTAATGTGGTCTTTTGCAACATTAAAAAATGCCTCTCCTACAAGGGTAACTTCCCTGTACTCTTCTCCAAAATCTTTCGAAATCACAAGCTTGCTACCTACATTGAGCATTATTTCGGATCCGTCTGGCAACGTTAATTTCTTCTGTGCCCCTTTACCAGACAGAATGACAATATCTTTTTTTCCTGATTTTTTAGGGTGGGTAACATATGAATACCCCCAAAGGCCAAGGGTGATCAATAGCAAACATGCCGCGGCATACTTGCCTGGAGATGAGATTGACCAATATTTCTTTTTGCCGAGTATCTCTTCTCTTAAATGTATTTTGATATCACTTGATAATTTATCTTTTAATGCAGGGTTGTTCAATGCCGGAACTTCGTCATTCGCAGATCCTACGTTCTTGTACCAGGAATTAACGGCCTCGCGTTCTTCGTCACTTGCTTCGTTATTGATATACTTTTTGAGGATTGCTTTTAGCTCCTGCTGTTTGTTCTTGTCTGACATCGCTACAATAGATATCACACGAGAGCACAGGAAGTACTTTAAGCTAATGTTATTAAAACATCAATTAACTGTGATGGAGAAATGCAGCGAGTGATACAATTATACATGCTGTGGTATCGGAATTGTACTGTCCTAACCGGAATCTGATTTTATTCAGTGCTGTACTGATATTGTTTTTTACTGTTTGTTCAGAGATGGAAAGCTTCATTGCGATTTCTTTTACCGTCAGTTCCTGTTCACGGCTTAACCGATAAGGTATTTGTAACCTGTCCGGAAGATTACTCACTTCAGAATTTACTACTTGCTGGAGTTCTTTCAATAGGAAGGGATCATCCGTTTTTACTCCCGATGCCATATCAACTGCAAAAGATAAGGCTGTTTCGTCCACTATTGTAATTCCTGGTCGGGCGAAATGGTTGATTATTGCATACTTAGCCGCCCTGAATAAATATGGGGCAATCAGTGCTGTTTCATTAACAATAATGGTTGCCCTGTTTTTCCATAATCCAAGAAAGATGTCCTGAACAATGTCTTTGGCTTCATCCTCATTTTTAATTTTCAACCATGTATGTCGGTATAAATCCTGCCAATACCGGTCTACAATTTCGGTAAATGCCAAATGGTTGTCAATTTTAACCAGCTCAATTAAACTACTGTCAGATGATTGCTTCATAAACTGAAGCAAAATTACGAGCGCACTGTAAACTGCATATTAAATCTGAGTACGTTGTTGTCCGTGAAGGAAAAGGCCATTATGGTAGACTCCTGATTAACCAATGAGTTGAGACATTAAAAATAAAGGCCGGATGGATAACCGGCCTTCATACTATTAACTATTATTACCTAAACATCTTACCCATGTGCATCCACACTTATGAATAAAACATCATCATGAATGTAACCGCAGTTGCGTGTTACAAATACTACTCTACAAAAATGTGATAGAAATATTTAAGAATAAAGGGCTGACCAGAAATAAGAAAATTTTTCTGATGCCTGGGCATAACGGTGATAAAGATTTTGTTTTAACGGGATTTTTGAACGATAACCAAACAATATTCTGACTTCCATTTCTGTGAATTTTAACGTGTATATAATTGATATTTAATGATTTAAGGCTAAATAGTTTTAGTTTATTATCGTTTTTAAGCGGCCGCCAGGCAATATTGCTGAAAGTTTGAAAATGCCGTATTTCATGCAGATGTGAAACCCTTGAATTGCAGCGTCCCTGGTTGTAAACAATTTAATTTTTGCAGTGTTCCCTAGTAATACTTGAACAGGAATTAGAGCTATGATTGTTAACTACACTGCATCTGGATGGCAAATTATAACCCAACGGTCTCACGGTTTTTTATCCGGCCAGATCTGTGGACAATGGAAAGTTGCGATGCAACCTGAGCGTTGGGTAGATACACTGATTGCTGCTGCCGAGCATGACGATGTATACAATTAAATGGAAAACGATGATATATTGAATGTAAATGGGGGGCCAGTTGATTTCAAAATGTGTAGTTTCCGCAAGGATTACGCACAACTGATGATGGAGAGGTCGCTTTCTAAAAGCACATATGTTGCCCTGCTGACTTTAAAGCATATGCAATTTGTGCATGGCAGCGATCCCGCCGCCAAGACTTATTTCAGCAGCCTGCAAAATGAGCAAAAGGAATGGCGCAAAGTGGCGGGTGTTACCAGGCGTGAGATTGACGAGGCTTATGATCTGCTTGAATTTTGTGATGCTTTTTCCCTATTGATCTGCCAGGGCCTCCTTCAGCCGGAAGGCCGTAAAATGGAAATCAGCAGCGGACCGGACGGCAAGGTTTACCAGGTATATGAAAGTGGCCCTCGGCATTTGAAGGTTGCCCCCTGGCCGTTCGAAAAAGAAATATTTACTTTACGCTTTGAATCGCGGACAATTGAGCAACTATCCTTCATGAATATTGCTGAATTTCGAAAGGCTTTGCAGGCAGCTGAAATTGTGGGTCACAAATTAACGGTGAGCCGCTCATGAATTACCCGAATAACTTAACGCAGCTTTTTGCCGGTAATGCAGCAACAGAGATAAAAGAAAGCCTATAAATACTATTCCCATACTAAAGGGAAAGATGTATTGCATCCCAAAGTGACTGGCTACTCCTCCAACCAGAGGGCCTGTGAGGCCAAGGGACATATCTATAAACAAACCATATCCGCCCAGGGCGGCACCTTTGTTAGACGCTGGTACCAGCTTTACCGCTTCAACACCCAATGCCGGAAAAACTAGAGAGAAACCAAGTCCTGCAATACCTGCACCAATTAATGCGATATGGGGCATATCTGCCAGCCATAGTACCATCAGGCCCAGAGATTCCAGCGCAAGACAATAAATGGCCGTTTTAATACCACCATAATTATCTATTGCCCTTGCGAAAATAATTCGGCCAACGATAAACAGAAGGCTGAAAACAGAAAGGCAAAGTACCGCGCCAGCCCAGTTCAGGTATGCGTAGTACAAAGTAATGAAGGTAGATATAGTACCAAAACCCAGTCCACCCAAAGCCAGGCAAATCCCATAGGGTGATACCTTCTTTAACACCTGTAGAAAGGACTGTCTTGGCGCATCAGTGTTACCTTTTAATGCTGTTTTACCTTTGGCGTAGAACCAGCCGGTAAGGCCAACTGCAATAATGAGTATTCCGATACTGCCCAGGCTAAAGCTGTTGTTTAATATGACCCCTAGAGGAGCCCCAGCGGCCAAGGCTCCATAACTCGCAATACCGTTAAATGAAATTGCCCTTCCGGTGTGTTTATCACCTACCGCAAGTATGGCCCAGTTTACCGGGCTGGCACCAATAAGTCCTTCTGCAAAACCTGTCATTAAACGGGTGAGTACCAGAGTACATAAACTCAGCGCTGGTATGTCCCTAAAAAGGTATGCTGCAAAAAGTAAGATTCCGCTGAATGCGAAACCAATCATACCCATCAATACCGCCGGTTTTGGCCCTTGTTTGTCAACGATGTTTCCTGCGTAACCACGTAGAACAAAAGTGGTAACATATTGCAGACTGATCACTATCCCGGCTATCATGGTACTGTAACCCAGTTGGTGGTGTATAAAAATAGGTAGCACTGCCAATGCAAGGCCTATGGTGAAATATCCGATAAAAGTGAAGGCGACAAATCCTGTTATTGTTGAACGTACGTTTGATGAAGAAGTAAGGGCACTTGTATCTGATGACATAACCTTGTAGAGAATTGGTAAAATACAAAGTTAAGGAGATTGGGGTAGAGGGGGGTAAGCAAAAGCCAATTGAGGGAAGACTTTACTTTTCACTAACATTCAGTCTTAGGGCGTAAGGATGTCAGAATTATTAACTTGAAAGAATGTAGAGTAATAAACGGGAGAAGCAATGACCGTAGAATTGCTTTTAGCAATCGTACGGTCATTAATATTTAGACTACTGTTTGGGCAGAAGGAACTGCTGCTGCAGTGGTGGGTGCTGTAGGTGTTGTTGCGGATCTTTTGGAGCGATTGGAACGTGCGGTACGTGAGTACACAGATATTTCCCTGTTAAAGAGAAACTGGAATAAAAGTCTGGTATATGAGGTATGGTACCCCAGGTTTTCGTAATGGTTATCAGCTATTTTTTTAAGTTCCGGTAATTTGTTCCATGGTACTGAAGGAAAATCATGGTGTTCGTTATGGAAGCCTACATTCAGGTTTACCAGGTTTAGCCTGCCATAATAACTTTTGGTTTCCTGATGGTCGCCGTGGGTTAGAAAATGTTCCTGTACCCATCTCGCTCCAAGTGGGTGCAATCCCACAGAGAAGAAAAAACTCAGAATGAGAAATACAAGTGCTTTTACACCAAAAAAGTAGACGATTATTGCAGTAAAAATTGCCTGAACCACAATATTGATGACAGTCCATGTGTCAAAAAGGTCTATTTCTTTCAAGCGCATTGGTCTCAATGCCTGAAAAATAGGGTAAAAAAGAAGCCATAGTGCCTTACCGATACCAGAGTTATTAATCAATTTAGCTTCCCAGCGAAAAGGCATATCTGCATCCAGTTCTTCAACACCTTGATATGAATGGTGTTTCATGTGGTACTTGGCGAAAGAAACTGCACTTGGAAATACCATAGGCAGATTGGCTATTATACTACTAATGATATTTAGCGTTTTGTTTTTGAATACGAGGTTGTGCGAGCATTCATGGATACAAACATATAGTGTATGACAAGCAAATGCACCTATCAAGTAGGCAGCAAGTACGTTCCACCACCATGATTGATCTCTCAATACCCAGGCCAGCACCAGCTGCACGCCTACACAGAACAGGATAATCAGGAAGGTATAAGGATTTAGCCCAATTAACGCACGAATGCCGGGATGTTCTTTAATAATAATTTTGGTACGTTGTTTATGTGGCTCACCATCATCTGACCAGTTAAAACTTGTTCTCTTCGCCATTAATTGCTTTTTGATTTTTATAGGTAGTAAGATATGACTTAAACGTGATATTTCATATTTATTGTGGATAAATCGCACATTTATTTGTGTAGATGCTTTTTCTTACAATTCTGGCTCTGCATCATCCAGAAATCCGAGGAGATCCTGACTAAGAAATTTGATTTGTTCGTCAAATGGAAAGTCTACTAATTTCTTGCTGCAGTTGGTGATGTGGATCTCAAAGTTGTTGGCCCATATGCCTAACGAGCATAGATCGTCAGCAAACCTTAGCCTGAAATTACCATTGTAGAGTTTGTGCGTTTTCAGATCAGTTAAAATGTAGCTTCCCCCATCTTCGTCTTCGTATGTAAAATCAAATCTCAAATGATTGGTTAATCCAAATAGGGGAGCTTTTAGGAAATCTCTGTAGTATTGGGGACTCTTGAAATTGGGAACCATCAATCTGTACTTTTCGCTAATATAGCAGGAAAAGAGCAAAAAATTTGATTCGTTTTATTCATTATTCACTCGCAACAAGTAACATAACGACTGATTTGGGCAATGATCTTTTAATGTTATGATTTATTAAAAACTGGAAATCCGGCTAAAATAGAAGGCCGTATCACAGAATATATGATACGGCCTAAAATATTGAAATGATTATTATGCTGCATTATGCCAAATGGCATCTGCCTATCTGCAATAAATTAAGGTTTTTTGGCTTCAGGTGCTTTACCGATCAGGTCCATAAACTGATCCAGTTTAGGTGTGATGATAATCTGAGTACGTCTGTTTTTTGCCTTTCCGGCATCAGAAGTGTTATCAGCTATAGGGTTATATTCACCTCTGCCACCAGCTGTAAGACGTTTAGGTTCTACACCATACGTATTTTGCAAGGCCTGAACAACTGAAGATGCCCTCAAGGCACTTAAGTCCCAGTTGTTTCTAATATTAGGCATTGTAATTGGCACTGCATCGGTATTACCTTCTATCAGCACATCATAATCCTTGTAATCTGTAATAATCTTGGCAATCTTAGCAAGCGTTGCACCAGACTTATCAGATATCTCATAACTTCCGGATTTGTAAAGCATATTGTCTGACAGTGAAATGTAAACAACTCCTTTCAATACCTTTACATCAACGTCAGACATTTCTTCACGGCTTAATGAACGTGTCAGATTATTTGTAAGTACCAGGTTGAGTGAATCGCTGGTGTTTTTAGTATTTACTAAATGCTGGATGTATTTATTTGAAGCATTAATTTCATCTACCAGTTTAGAGATGTTCACATTTCCCTGGCCGGATGAAGTAAGGCACTTATCAAGTGCAGCTTGTAAGGCAGTAACGTTAGACCGTTCAGATGCAAGTTGTTCTTCTAAACTTTTAACTCTCGAAGTAGAAGCGGACAGGCCTTGTTGACTTTCGTCAAATTTTTTGTTCAGGTCTCCGGTTTTGTTTTGTAATTCGGTATAATTGGTTTGTAGGTCTTTGTACTTTTTGGTACTCACGCAGCCTTGGGACAATAAGGCGATAGATAATAGCGTAATCGGCAAAATAGATAATTTCATGATTCTCATTTTATTTAAATAAATCAAAGTATATCTCATCCCTGTTACACAGATCGTGCCATATCCCTGGCAATTGCCTGGACAGCTATCCCCGTTTTAATATTTTACACTACATAAATAAGTGTTTGCAAAAAACAGGGTTATCACCAAAGCCTTAATGCAAAGTGGCAGTCGTCTGTTGTTGTCTTACAACTTCAGGTTGTTTTTGTGAAAAAAATTGAAAATATTTAGGCGGCTTTTTTTGCTAAATATTTTGTGACATCTGGCATTTTTTTTGGCTGATGCTAAAATGATTTAAAGATTGGAAAATAAAGTTTAAAGGTTTTTTTCTACGGGATTACTGTTAGTATTGACGGTAACTATCTTGGTTTTAGAGTGTTGGTTTTTGCGTTGCTCCACACGAGGGAGTTGTAAACTGCAAAAATTTGATTTAGTATTGTGTTGGAGATGACACAATTAGAAAGACTTCCGGACGTAGAATTAGTAGACTTACTGAAGTCTAACCACCGGGTTGCGCACGATGAAATCTTTAATAGGTATAATCTGATCCTGCTGGCCGAGGCACGGAAGAGGACCCGCGACCAGGATGAAGCGCATGATATTGTGCAGGATGTATTTCTCAAGTTATGGTCTAAAAGGTCAAGACTGCAAATTGGTCATAACCTACCCGGATATTTATATACATCTGTTTTTAATGCGATTCTAGACCGGAGTAAGCATGAAAAAGTAAAACGCAGGTATCAGACGTTTTATACTCGTTCCGCTGAAAGCGACTCCTATACCATAGAAGATGCGCTCATCGCTAAAGAACTCAACAACTATATTGAACAGCAAATAGAAGCCCTGCCAGAAAAACGCAGGGAAATATTTGTCATGAGCCGTAAGCTGCACCTCAGTCATAAGGAGATTGCGGAAAGGTTGGGTATAACTGAGGATACTGTGAACAAGCAAATTGGCCATGCAAACAAAACGTTAAAGTGGAAGCTCAGATATTACCTTATGATTTCTGCCATCGGCACCTTCTTCTTCCTTAATTAATTATTTTAAAATTCTTTTACCTGTTCCCTGAGGGTTAGTCGTCTTACCATTAAATGAGATAAGACTCATTACACCGCATTATGAAACAGGAAGAATTGGACGAATTGATCAGCAAGTATCAAACAGGACTTGCTTCTGCAAAAGAAAAATCTGTATTGCTGGATTGGTATTTCAAATTGAACGAAGATGAGCCATTTGACTACCCGGTTGAGGAGCATCTTAGAGACTCCAGCATTGTATGGGAAGGCATCAGTAGACACTATAAGGCACAAAAAATCAGGCCCTGGATAAATTTTGGGACCGCCGCCTCAATCTTTGTTGTGGTAAGTTTCGGTTTTTATTTTATGTCACATAATAGCATTGACTGGAAAGCCGAAGACAGTTATGTAAAAGATATCCTGCCTGCCGGGAACAGGGCTACCCTTACTTTAGGCAATGGTGAAAATATAAGCCTTACAGATTTGAAACAGGGCGAGCTGCCAAATACCGATGGGGTAAACATCACCAAACGTAATAATGGCCTGCTGGTTTACAATGCTGTTGATTCTAAAGGGACAGTTTCTTCAGCATATCATACGATGAAAACCCCCAAGGGAGGAATTTATCAACTCACATTGCCGGATGGCACAAATGTATGGCTTAATGCCGCTTCAACGCTAAAATATCCCGCATCGTTTAGGTCGCGCCAGGATCGCAGGGTAGAGTTGGACGGCGAAGCCTACTTTGAAGTCACACACAATAAAAATTTACCTTTTAAAGTAGTTGGCGGTGGTCAGGTAGTAGAAGTTTTGGGCACCCATTTCAGCGTGAATACCTATGCTAAAAAGTCGGTGGTCAGCACTACACTGATGGAAGGAAAAGTAAAAATCGGGACAACTGTGCTTAAACCGGGAGAGGAGGCTTTAAATACCAATGGTAAGATTACAATAGCCTCTGCAGATCTTGCGGCAGCACTGGATTGGAAAAACGGAGATTTTGTTTTCAGGACAGGTGACGATTTCAAATCGATTATGAACACTATTGCTAGGTGGTACGATGTAGATATAGTTTACGAACTGGATAAAGACCCGGATATAGAACCGGGGGGTAGTTTAAAAAGAAATGTTAATCTGGCTGTAGTATTAGAAGCTATCGAATCTAGCGGTAATGTCCATTTTATTGTGAAGGACCGGACGGTTACCGTAAAAAATAAATGAGTTTCAGGTTAGTCAAAAGCAATACTATCATATTTGTTGTTTTGTTACATTGTAATCTGCTGGCGTTTGGCCAGCAGATTACTCTTGTTAAAAATAAAATGCCACTTAAAGATGTTCTGGACAGTATTAGTGTCCAGAGTGGGTATGGTGTATACTATAATCACAAACAAATATCGGCAGGATCGCTGATTAATATTGCCGTACGCGGTGTATCAATGGAAAAGGCATTGATCAGCGCGCTTTTTGGTAAAAATTTATACTATGATATAATCGACGGGAATGTGATTATCAAGCCTAAAAACATAAGTTTAGCAGAAAAAGTGACCGGTTATTTTAAATCTTTTGCAGCCAAAGGACAGGTTAGTGATGATAATGGTTATAAATTATTTCATGCCATAGTCGAACTAAAAGGCAGTGGCAGGCAGGTTTTAACGGATCAACATGGCAATTTTACGATGAACCAGTTAGATAAGAATGATATCCTGATGATTTCTTTTATTGGATATGAAACACAAGAGGTACTGGCAGGTGATGACCTCTCAAATATCCGTATGAGCAGGGAGGTGGTTGTACTAAACAATGTAGAAATTGTGAGCACGGGGTATCAGGATATACCTAAAGAGCGGGCAACTGGTGCGTTTACGCAAATCGGCGAAAAACTACTCAACCGGAGCGTTGGTATAAACATCATTGACAGATTAGAAGGGATCACCAGTGGGCTGTTACTCAATAAAGGGCTTCCTCCACAGGCCAATAATTCAAAAACATCTATCCGCGGCCGCAGCACACTCAATGCAAACGCAGAAACACTAATTGTTCTTGACGGAATACCCTATGATGGAACAATAGATCAGATTAATCCCAATGATATCGCCTCAGTTACAATATTGAAAGATGCGGCCGCCGCGTCTATCTGGGGCACACGATCTGGCAATGGGGTAATTGTCATCACCAGTAAAAAGGGACTGAAGAACTCAAAGTTGGCAGCAGCACTAAGCACAACGACAACGGTATCAAACAAGCCAGACCTCAACTATATCCCGCAGATCTCATCTTCAGATTACCTTCTTCTGGAAAAGGATCTTTTTTCGAAAGGTTTTTACGACAATACACTCAGTCTTCAATACAGTGCAGTTTCGCCCGCAGTGGAGATTATGTCTAAGTTGAGAAATGGTGAAATTACGGCGGATAATGCTGACCGCCAGTTGGAAATGCTAAAAACACAGGATGTTCGTAATGATCTTCGCCGTTATATGTACCGGCCAAAAGTATACCAGCAATCTCAATTGAACCTTTCGGGAGGAGGAGAAAACAATACCTACTATATGTCTGCTGGTTATGACAAAAACCGTGAGAATATGGTTACCAATGGTTATGACAGAGTAACCTTAAACGCAAGGAACAGCTTTTCCATGTTGAGAGGCCGGTTGGAGGTATCTGGTGATATTACTTTTTCATCAGCTAATACTGGCAATAAATTTGACATATATGTTCCTGCTCTACCTTATGATCGGTTAGCGGATGATCAGGGCAATTCTCTGGCTGTGATTAATTCATCCGTCCGCTTGCGACAGGGGTATGTTGATACTGCAGGAAAAGGTAAACTACTGGACTGGAGTTATAGGCCTAAAGATGAGCTGAAGCCTAATCAGAACAACCATCAGTTGCAATATAAATTACGTGCAGGACTGAATTATAAAATCAGCAAGGATCTCCGGTTATCCGCAGATTATCAGTACTTAAAGGAACACGCTGGCAACAGGGGAAGTTACGGCCTGGATGGATTTTATACCAGGAACATCATTAATACTTATACTGTTATCAACGGTGACGAAGTGTCGCGTGCAATTCCTCTTGGGGAAATTCTTTATGAGAGTAAACAGGAACTGACTTCAGAAGCCATCCGTGTACAAATGAATTTTCAAAAGATGATTTCTGAAGTGCATGAAATCAATGCTATTGCTGGTTATGAAGCGCGCGATGCCAGGACACATATCAATAATCAAATTTTATATGGATATAATCCGGCTAATTTAACCAATGGCAATAACGGTATTGATCCGACGAAATTTTATCCTCATTATTACCAACCCTTTAATTCTGGGCAGATATCTACCGCTTCAACTCTTTACAATTATACAGACATTACACAATCTTTTTATGGGAACGTGTCCTATTCCTATGATAGAAGATATACCTTGACCGCAAGCCTGCGGAAGGATCAATCTAATCTATTTGGTGTAAACGCAAATGGGCGGAGTGTTCCATTATTCTCACTTGGTACTGCATGGGATATAAGTAAAGAAAGCTTTTACCAATTGGGATGGGTGCCTTCCCTTAAACTCAGGCTTACATATGGACATAATGGAAATATAGATAAAACGGTATCGGGATTTTTATCGGTGCAAAGTATTGGTTTTATTAACCCTTGGGCTAGTCCCTATACCAAGATTATCAATCCTCCTAATCCTTCACTACGTTGGGAGAAAGTAAAGACCTGGAATATCGGATTGGATTATGCGCTCTTGAGAAGCCGGATGAGCGGATCTATTGATGTATACCAGAAAAATGCAGTTGATCTGATTGGGAATAATATATTGCCTATGCAAACTGGCGTAACTGAATTCAGGGGCAATGGAGCCAGTACACAATCAAAAGGTATTGAAATCGCATTAAATAGTAAAATCATCAATAAGGAATTTGGTTGGTATACTTCATTGTTAGTTAATTATAATACTGATAAAGTCACCCATTATGAGGTCAAAGCCTCAACCAATTATGAAATTGTAACTGACAATTATAATAACCCATTAATAGGGTATCCATATTATGCCTTATTTAGTTTTCCGTCGGCAAGTCTGGATAATACCGGTGCACCACGCGGTTATTTAAATGGCGAATTAAGCAAAAACTATAAAGCAATTGCCGAAATATTTGATCCTGGCCAATTGAAATATCACGGCTCGGTAAGTCCGAATTATTTTGGCAATCTGATCAATACCTTTAATTATAAAAACTTTGAACTATCTATCAATATTGGTTACAAACTCAAATACTATTTTAGAAGAACAGATGTTTTTAGCGGTAGCAATTATGGTAGCGGTCGTTATCAGTTATCTGGCTACACCGAGCGTTGGCAAAAACCGGGTGATGAATATACCACAACGATTCCTGCGTTGTTTTACCCACAGAATCCCAATATGAGTGCTTTTTTCTTATTTTCTTCGGCTCTGGTTGAACGGGGAGATCATGTTCGTCTGCAGGATATCAGGCTTACCAAATATGTGTTTAATAAACGCTCTGCTGCCTCATCGTTGAAACGGTCTTCCGTATTTTTGTATGCCAGTAATTTGGGCATTCTCTGGAGAAAAAACAAGCTCGGTATCGATCCAAACTATGGGCCATCTGTTGTTCCTCAGCCATTGAGTTGTTCTATTGGACTAAACCTTAACTTATAATCAACTAATGAAAAAGCTTATAATGTTACTTTTTGTAGCCTGTCTTTTTGGTTGTTCAAAAGAACTTGAACTGAAGCCAGATAGTACGATTATTGTACCAGAAACCATACAGGATTTTGAGCAGCTATTGGACAATGCCGAGGTACTCAATACCACTCCTGGTCTGGCACAATTATCAGCCGACGAGTATTTTATCCCAAGCTTGCAGGCCTGGAATTCCCTTTCCAATCTAACGCAGCGGAATGCTTACATCTGGAACAAAGACATATTTCAGGGAGAATCAAAAATATGGGATTGGGCGGCACCCTACGCGGGGATTTTCTACTGTAACAGTGTATTAGATATTCTGGAGCTGCAGGATATCGGTAATAATCCGGCGAAGAAAAACATTAGGGGCTGGGCGCTCTTTGCAAGGGCATATTCTTATTATTCTCTGGTCAGTATTTTTGCAAAAACGTATGATCCTGCTACTGCAAATAGTGACTTAGGGCTTCCATTGAAATTGAGTTCCGATATCAAAAAGATAGTTCAACGCAGTACGTTACAGGAAACATATGACAGCATCATTTCTGATGTGTTAACGGCAGCCGATCTGCTGAAAGCGGAAGTCACTACGGATAAGCGAAATCGCCCATCGAAGGTTGCTGCGTATGCTTTACTGGCAAGGGTTTACCTAAGCATGCGAATATACGACCAGGCGGAAATATACGCTGATAAGGCCTTATTACTATGTCCGGAATTGTTGGATTATAATACACTAACTGTCTTGCCAGGGCGGTCGTCCTTTACTTATAACAGTCCAGAGACTATCTATTTTACTCAGCAAGCGGCCAAATACATCGAGACAACATTTTCTTCGTCGGTTTCATATGGAGTAGACTCATCGTTAATTGCTCTTTATGGAGCCGATGATTTAAGGATGCCGATTTATTTTAGAAAAAATGCAATAGGGAATTATGGTCTTAGGCCTATCAACAATGTCGCACCCAATCCTTTTACAGGTTTGGCTACGGACGAGCTCTATCTGATCAAGGCAGAGTGCCTGGCACGCAGAAAGCAGAAGGAAGAGGCTCTCTTATATTTGAATAAACTGCTCGAAAAACGAGTAAAAACTGGTGCCTTTACTCCAGTTATGGCATTGGATGCTGAAGATGCACTGCAGATCATATTAACAGAGCGCAGGAAATCCCTTGTGTGGCGGTCTGTGCGCTGGACAGATTTGAAGCGGTTAAATTTGGAGGGCCGGAACATCAAGCTTGAAAGGAATATGGGCGGACACATTTATGAGCTCCAACCCAACAGCCCGTTATATGTTCTCCCTATACCCAATGATGAAGTAACGCTTAGCGGAATTACTCAGAACGACCGTTAATTTTAAAATAAGAGGCCAGCTAAAGGCCTCTTATTTTAAGTAACATTATTCATCCCACATAGCCTTTGTCTGAGAATAAAAATATATTCCTGGAGGTTGTGTTTCTAGCGTGAAATATTGCATCCCTGGATTGAGTAAATATGTTATTGAGCAATAATTGTAGGACGTCAGATAACAAAATCCCACAGGTTCTGAAGCTATGTATATTCCCTGATAGAATTGATAATACGTATTAAACAACATCAGCTTTTTTCCCGATCCTTCGGTATTGCCATAAATTCCTGTGCTTATTGCTGTTACAGCCATGCACAATCCACAAATTAAACTTTTCATGATTTTTGATTTAGGTGATTTTGGTTTGGTTAATTTTTATAAGGTGATACAGACGATACTCTTTTTATTATGGCAATACCTGTCGCCGCTAATGCAATCAGAATAGAATTAAAAATAATATGGTTTTTCCAACTCAATGCAGATATTATTCCGCCACAGCGACAAGGTAGTTTGCTACCTGAATTGATCATGTAGGTAAGGTAGGCTGTGAAAACAATCATTAGGGTCAATGACGCAATTAACCCGATTCGCTTTGTGGTTGGAAAGATTAATAAAATGCCAATAGCAATCTCAACGGTTGGTATTAACCAGGCGACTAACGTGTTGTAATTCCCAATCAATACGGACTGTCCAAGCACATGTTCAAAACTTCGAAAAGTTAGCACTTTGCTTGTGGCAGTATACAAAAAAACAAGGATGAAGAGATAGCTGATCAAATTGATGATTTGCCATCTTTTTTTTGCTGAGATTAATGGTGTCTTCATAGCTTAACATTGAAGTACTAAGCTAAGT
>Ga0247816_10000298_pt1 | contig 29829 bp, 24 predicted proteins | sample UWRJL209509C1_FD_179930 | JGI IMG/M metagenome (GOLD analysis project Ga0247816, IMG submission 179930) | Plant litter microbial communities from Arlington Agricultural Research Station in Wisconsin, United States - UWRJ-L209-509C-1 | ecosystem: Environmental > Terrestrial > Plant litter >...
GCTTACCTTTGCCCCTTGATTATCTTTTCTTTAACATAAATATTTATTCACAAATATGGAGATGGCAAAAACGAAGCTACTGATTGTTACACACGAGATGTCGCCTTTCCTCGAACTTACCAAAATTTCAGAGATTACCCGTCAGTTACCTCAGGCAATGCAGGAAAAAGGATTTGAAATCCGTATTCTGATGCCGCGGTTCGGAAACATCAATGAAAGAAGGAACAGATTACATGAAGTAATCCGTTTGTCGGGGATGAACATCATGATCGATGATAATGACAACCCCTTGATTATCAAGGTCGCGTCAATTCCAGCAGCGCGTATGCAGGTTTACTTCCTGGACAATGAGGATTACTTTCAGCGTAAACATGTATTCAGAGATAAAGAGAATAAGTTCTATGCAGATAATGATGAGAGAACAATTTTCTTCTGCAAAGGTGCACTTGAAACTGTAAAAAAATTAGGCTGGGCTCCGGATATTGTACATTGCCACGGCTGGATGACATCTTTGGTTCCTGCATATATCAAAACCTCTTACAAGAATGACCCGACCTTTAAAAATTCAAAGGTTGTTTATTCTGTTTATGAAAGTTGCTTCACTGAGACGCTGAATGCTGACATGCATAAAAAAGCGATTATGAACAACATGACTGCTGACGATACAAAAGTATTTGAAAATCCTGACTCAAGTACCTTGCATATCGGCGCAATAAGTTACTCTGATGCGGTTGTGCTTGCGGACGAGAATATCGATGCTAATGTGTTAAAATTTGTTAAAGATTCCAATAAGCCAACTTTAGCTTTTAATTTAACCGAAAATTTCGAGAACTTCTATTCTTTATATGAAGAGATCTCGAGTGAAGAATTGGCTTCAATAGCATAAATTAAGGTATTATTAAATTAAATATGAAATTTTCAAAACTAGACTTATTGACCCTGTTGATAAGTCTTTTTCTTTTTTCGTCTTGTAAAGACTCAAGCAGCATAGGTTTAGATATCGACCCTGCAAATGCAATCAGTGGGACGCTAATTGATACTGTATCTATTACATCCACTACAGAGAAAGACCAGGCTTCATCTACGTTCTTTTCTGCGGGATCAACCAGCAATCCAAGCTGGTATCCGTTAGGGAACATGAAAGATGACATTTTTGGTGCTACATCGGCAAGCGTTGCTATGTCTGTGAACCTTCCTTCGTCATCTTACATCAAATTTGCTACCACTGCTGCAATTGATTCTGTAGTATTGGTTTTACCTTATGCTATCAATGAAACCGTTTACAGGGCAAGGGAATTTTATGGTGACAGTACTGCCACCTATAGTATCAATGTAAGCCAGCTTACCAGCAATTTATCAACTGCGGGCAGTTGGTTAAGCAGCAAAACATATCCTTCGGGCGATGTACTCGGTACATTTTCCGCTCCGATCAGACCAAACACCCGTTTCAAAGTTGTTGACATAGTTGCTGGTGCTGCTGATACAGCAATTGCAGTAGTTCCTGAATTAAGAATCAGGTTGAGTGCAGCAATGATAAAAAACAAAATATTAAATCTTGATTCGGCAAGCATATCCACAAATGCCAAATTTAATCTGGCATTTAACGGTCTGAAGGTTTCTGCCACAGCATCTGGTAAAGGAGGAATGATGTTCCTTGATTTCAGTGGTGCCAGTTCAAATCTCGAGATCTATTATAAGCAGCCAAATACAACAACTGCCACACAAATTGATACGTTGGTTGCCAGGTTCCCAATTACTACAACAACAAATGCTGTTGCAGCTACTGTTACCCATGATTATACCAATACACCGATAGCCAAGCAATTGAGTACACCTGCTGTATATCCGGTTACGTACCTGCAGTCCATGAGCGGCCTGAGAAATAAAATCACTTTTCCAAATCTGAAAAACCTGGTTGCAAGTGTAGGCTCTAAAATGGTTATCAATAAGGCAGAACTGGTGATCGATACCAGTGACCCGGCAGATTCAATTCCATTTAAAATACCGCCACGTTTGTCATTGTACAGACTGGATATTGCAGGACAGAGACAAAATGTACCGGATAACAATCCATACTCTACAGACAATCCAACCGGTGATATCCGTACGGCAACTTCCGGAATTCCATTTGGCGGAGGTTATAACTACACTAAAAATAGTTATGCCTTTGTAGTTACAAACTACGTCCAGGACATCATTGACGGAAAAATCACTGACTATGGTACATACCTGTCCACTACGTCACTAAGTACAACGGCTACATATTCATACCTATTCCCGGTTCCAACAACCGCCGGAAGGGTTGTGATAGGATCTTTCAACAATCCCAACAACAGGAAAATAAGGTTGAATATTTACTACGTCAAAACAGGCACAAACTAATACACTATAGGCTATAAACAAATAAGGCTGCTCAAATGAGCAGCCTTATTTGTTTATAGCCTATATAAAGCAGCCCTAAAACGGAAGGTCCCCCGTTATTTCCTGCGCATCAAGATATTCATTCTCGCTTTTAGGGGTCGCATTACTGTTCACCGGAGTATTTTCAAAATCACTCTTACGCCCAAGTATAGTAAAGTTCTCAGCAACTACTTCAGTTACGTATTTCTTTATCTTCTCACGGTCTTCAAAAGAGCGCGTTCGCAATTTCCCTTCAATATATACAAGCTTTCCTTTCTGCAGATATTTTGATGCTACTTCTGCCAGCCCCCTCCACAGCACAATGTTGTGCCATTCCGTTTGCTCGACCCGTTTACCGTCTTTGTTATATGTTTCTGATGTAGCTAATGGAAAGCTGGCAACGGTTACACCACCATCTAAGTGACGAACTTCAGGATCCTTGCCTAAATGTCCTACTAAAATTACTTTGTTAATGCCTGACATGAATTTGGAGTTTACTACCCGTTAGAATAGTTGTTAATAAATTTGGTTAGAATTTTTGGTTGCGGAAGTTGCTCAAAATCGGCCCAAGTGACCCACTTTGCTTCTGCGTTATTATTAAAGTTAACGATATAATTATCTAAAGCAAAAAACTGGACGTATATAATTTGGTGTGTTAGCAAATGTTTTATTTCCATCAACGGAAGAATAGTAACATTTTGCCCAAAATTTTGTTTAACCTTATTAAAAAATTGTACATTTTCAACATCGGCAACCTCCTGCGTTTCTATGCTGGGAAAATCATATAAGTGCTGCCAGATGTCCTCATAAATCCTTTTATTGACCAGGATCTCATCCCCTCGCCTGCATACAAAATAGTTAATATGCCGCGTTTTAACCGTTAGCTTTTTAAGCTTCACCGGAAGCTGAGAAATTAAGTTATTATTTCTTGCATAACACGAAAGCTGTAAAGGACAAGACGGACAATCCGGTGATTTCGGTTTGCATTGTAGTGCCCCGAATTCCATAATCGCCTGATTATACATTGCAGGGTCTGCCTCGTGGATAAGCGACTGCGCCAGTTCAGAGAACTGTTTTTTACCCTGGGTACTATTAATTGGTGTATTGATTCCAAAATAACGTGAAAGCACACGGAAAACATTACCATCCAAAACCGCCCTTGCCTCTCCGGATGAAAAAGAAGATATAGCAGCAGCCGTGTATTCACCAATTCCTTTTAGCTTAATAAGATCTGTATAGTTCACCGGAAATACCCCATCATGTAATTCCAGGATCTGACGCGCCGTAAAGAGCATATTCCTGCCGCGGGAGTAATATCCCAATCCCTGCCACAGTTTAAGAATCTGCATCTCTGACGCAGCTGCAAAGTCGGCCACTTTGGGATAAGCTTCAAGGAAACGGTTGAAGTAAGGCAAACCCTGTTCTACCCTTGTCTGCTGTAATATAATTTCCGAGAGCCATATCACATAAGCGTCCTGGGTATCCCTCCATGGGAGGCTTCTTTTGTTGGTTAAATACCATCTAATGATTTCCTGCTGAAATGCCATAACCCCAAAAGTACATTGTAATCTAATATTTTATCGAAAATTTAATATTTTTGATAACTAAAATTCATATTTGCATGTACGGAACAACAAGTGGCAGGAATGAGTTTTGAACCGTTTTTTTTTAAAACTTGCAATTCACTGATATAATTCCGGATAAATAATTGATCTTTTATTTTCCTATCTCATTAAAAAGCAATACTTTTGCAACCCCAAATCACTTATAAATATTAAACACACAACAATTAATAATAGAAAATATGACTAAGGCAGATATTATTTCAGAAATATCAACAAAGACAGGAATTGAGAAAGTAGATGTACAAGAAACCGTTGAGGCATTTTTCAAGGTCATCAAAAGTAGCATGATCGGTGGAGAAAATGTGTATGTAAGAGGTTTTGGAAGTTTTGTTGTTAAGAAAAGAGCACAGAAGACGGCTAGAAATATTTCTAAAAACACTGCTATTATTATCCCTGAGCATTTTGTACCAAGCTTCAAACCAGCAAAAGTATTTGTTGATAAAGTGAAAAACAACTCAAAAAAACTAAGCGTAGAAGCTTAATCTGCTGATGATGAATACTATCCGGTCTAAACAAACAATCCTGATTGGAGCAGTGGTACTGCTTGCATTTTTTTTGTTTACGAGGGATATTAAGGGGTTAGTGAAGCCAAAACAGGCAACTACCGGCGTTCCAGCCGTTGGGCAGCTAACATCTGCGGGTAGTACAATTAATCTGACAGAAGTTTCAACTGCTGCAAAAAATTCAATCAATGCTAATTTAGCGGCCGAAATTACAACATTAGAAGATGCCTATAAAACGGCATCTGAAGATGAAAAGACAAAAGCAGCGAAAGTTCTGGCAGAGAAATGGGAGGATGTTGAGCAAGCTGTCCCAAGTGCGTTATACCTTGAAATCATTGCAAATAAAGAGCATAACCTGAATAACTGGTTAGCCGCAGGAGGTAGGTTGATGAAAGCTTTTGACAATACACAGGATAGTATAATCTCTCCTGTATTATTGCAGAAAGCAAATACAGCCTACACTAATGCTGTTGCACTGGACTCGGCGAATCTTGAAGCCAAAACTGGACTGGGAATTACCATTGTTAATGGAATGGGAGCACCAATGTCAGGTATTGCAATGTTGCTTGATGTAGTAAAAAAAGACCCAAAGAATTTGAAAGCAAGCATGAGCCTTGGTACTTTTGCAATCAAATCAGGACAGTTTGATAAAGCAATTACCAGGTTTAATGAAATTATCGCCCTTAAGCCTTCTCCAGATGCTTATTTCTATCTGGCTACAGCTTACGAGAACCTGGGCAAAAACGAGGAAGCAGTTAATGCTTACCTCAACAGTAAAAAGTTGGCTGCCAATCCTACCCTGTCAAATTTCATTGACAAGAAGGTGAAAGAGCTGAAGAATAAAAACTAATAAACAGATTTATAAAAATATTTTAAAACCTACAAATTATGCCAAGCGGTAAAAAAAGGAAGAGACATAAAATGGCAACCCATAAACGTAAAAAACGTTTAAGAAAAAACAGACATAAGAAAAAATAGAATTTTCTTCATGATCAACGAATGATAGATACCAGGATTCGTCCTCGTATCTATTGTTCGTTGATTTGTTTTTTATATATTCAGTCCATGTGTTTAATAAGGGATAAAACCCCTTAAAATGTATAGCTTTTGGTAAAGGAATTAATTATCGATTCGTCTCCCACGGGAGTAACCATAGCTTTGATTGAAGATAAACAACTTGTAGAACTTCATAAGGAACACATCAACACCAATTACGCTGTTGGAGATATTTATTTAGGCCGCATTAAGAAAATTATGCCGGGACTAAATGCTGCGTTTGTTGATGTCGGTTATGAGAAAGATGCATTTTTGCATTATTTCGACCTTGGTCCGCAAGTTCAATCTTTATTAAAGCTTACAAAAATTAAGCGGAATGGCACTGTTAGTGGAACATTATTAGACAATTTAAAGCTAGAAGCCGATATCAATAAGGCCGGCAAAATATCTGAAGTTGTCTCCAAAAACATGCTTATACCTGTTCAAATAGCTAAAGAGCCTATTTCAACTAAAGGACCGCGTTTAAGCTCTGATCTTTCTATTGCAGGACGGTACATTGTATTGGTTCCTTTTTCTAATGTAATTTCAATTTCCAAAAAAATTAAGAGTAATACCGAACGTAATCGCCTTAAAAAGATTATTGAAAGTATTAAGCCCAAAAATTTTGGTGTCATTATCAGAACTGTTTCTGAGAGTAAAGGAGTTGAAGAGTTACAAAAAGACCTGCTGGACTGCGTTTCCAAGTGGAGCACTTTCATTAAAAAACTGCCTGAAGCAGAACCTTCCAAACGTGTTTGGGGAGAAATGGACCGGACATCTACTTTGATCCGTGATATTTTAAGTGCCGACTTCACCAATGTTTATGTGAATGATGCAGGATTGTACGAAGATATCCGTTCTTACGTACATGAGATCTCTCCTGAAATGGAGAAAATAGTGAAACCTTACAAGCACAAAGAGCATATCTTTGAGCATTTCGGCATTGAAAAACAGATAAAGAATGGCTTTGGTAAGACAGTAAATCTTGCTGGCGGCGCTTATCTTGTTGTTGAACATACCGAAGCACTTCACGTAGTCGATGTTAATAGCGGTAACAGAACCGCAAACAAAGAAAACCAGGAAGACAATGCACTGCAGGTAAATAAGGAAGCAGCTAAAGAAATTGCACGACAGCTTAGGCTGCGTGATATGGGAGGTATTGTGGTCATCGATTTTATTGATATGCACAAACCGGTTAACCGTAAAATGTTATTTGATTACCTGCGCGAATTAATGCAGCTGGACCGTGCTAAGCACACGATCCTTCCTCCAAGTAAATTTGGGCTGGTACAGATCACACGTCAGCGCGTTAGACCTGAGATGAACATTGTAACCAGCGAAGTTTGCCCAATGTGCCATGGTACCGGGGAAATTAAAGCCAGTATTGTCCTGATGGATGATATTGAAAGTAACATGAATTACATTTTAAGAGAGCAAAACGAAAAGAACATCACACTGTGTGTGCATCCGTACATTGAAGCCTTTATTAAAAAAGGAGTATATTCACTACAATGGAAATGGTTCTTTAAATTTGGCCAGAAAATTAAAGTGAAGGCGGTTCCGTCTTATCTATTAACAGAGTTTCACTTTATCTCTTCTAAAGACGAAGAAATAAAATTATAAAGCTCCTGTTCAAAACATAATAACAAAGCCTGACTGCACAAAAGTAGCCAGGCTTTGTTATGTTAACACATTCTGTCCATAATTCATTAAATTTGCCATCTAAACAAAATCAATTGGCTAAAACTAAATCAGCATATTTTTGTCAGAGTTGTGGGTATGAATCTGCCAAATGGCTCGGCAAATGCCCGTCTTGTAATTCATGGAACACATTTGTAGAAGAAGTAGTAGAAAAGGCGGGAGCTAAGGTTCCTGCCTGGGAAACTTCAGGTTCAACTAAACGGTCTAACAAACCCAACAAAGTTGCCGACATTGCCTCCTCAACAGAAAAAAAGATTTCTACCAGCGATCTTGAACTCGACCGCGTATTGGGTGGAGGCCTGGTAGCAGGGTCTGTTATCTTAATCGGAGGTGAACCCGGCATCGGTAAATCCACACTCATGCTGCAGCTCGCGCTTAACATCGCAGGGAAAAAAGTACTGTATGTCTCGGGTGAGGAAAGTGAACAGCAGATCAAGATGAGGGCAGAACGTATCACCCTTGATCCAACAGCAGACTGTTATATTCTTACCGAAACGTCTACCCAGAATATCTTTAAACAAATAGAAATACTTGAACCGGATATCATAATAGTAGACTCCATCCAAACGCTCCATTCTGCTCATATTGATTCTACGCCAGGAAGTGTTTCACAAGTCCGTGAATGTACTGCTGAGTTACTGCGTTTCGCAAAAGAGACCGATACACCGGTATTTCTCATAGGGCACATTACCAAAGATGGTGCAATAGCAGGCCCCAAAATCCTGGAGCATATGGTTGATACAGTTCTCCAGTTCGAGGGCGACAGACACCATGTTTACCGCATACTGCGCTCAGTAAAAAATAGGTTTGGTGCTGCTGCAGAACTCGGAATCTATGCCATGCACAGCGGCGGGTTACGCCAGGTATCAAATCCTTCGGAAATCCTGCTATCGCAAAGGGATGAAGAACTGAGTGGGATTGCCATTTCAGCAACTTTAGAAGGCGCCAGGCCAATGTTAATAGAAACACAGGCATTGGTAAGCACCGCAGCTTACGGAACTCCACAGCGGTCTGCAACGGGCTTTGACACTCGCCGGATGAATATGCTGCTGGCCGTGCTGGAGAAACGCTGTGGCTTTAAACTCAGCACACGTGATGTTTTTCTAAATATTGCCGGAGGTATTAAAGTGGAAGATCCTGCAATTGACCTGGCTATTCTGGCCGCCATCATTTCTTCGCACGAGGATATCTTTATCTCATCAAAGATATGTTTTGCTGCAGAGGTGGGCCTTTCTGGTGAAATACGAGCGGTAAACAGGATCGAACAGCGGATTTCTGAGGCAGACAAACTGGGCTTTGAAAGAATCTTTGTTTCCAATTACAACCTTAAAGGCTTGGTGACCGAAAAATTCAAAATTGAAATCACCGGGGTGAGCAAAATTGAAGATGTATTTTCTTTGTTGTTTGGCTAAAAATAGTTGCAGTGATTTGCATTGTTCTGGTTAATTATAAATAGTTTTACTTGAAACCAATCAAATAGACCTGAACATGATTATCATTGCCGCTATTATCATTATTGCAATCGTCGTAGGCATTAGTTACTATAATCGATTGATAGCTAAAAGAAACCAGATCACCAACGCTTTTTCAGCGATAGACGTTATGCTGAAGAAGCGGTTCGACCTCCTTCCTAATTTGGTAGAAACGGTAAAGCAGTATACTAAATACGAAGAAGGCGTGCTAACCAAAATCACTGAGCTCAGGACTAAAGCTACATCTGCCCAACTGAGCAACCAGGAAAAGATAGACCTTGATAAACAGATCGGAACGGCCGTAAGCGGAATGATGATTACGGCAGAGAATTATCCTGATCTTAAAGCCAATCAAAACTTTCTGAACCTGCAAACCGTATGGACAGAAAGCGAAGAACAGATTGCCGCGGCCAGGAGAAATTACAATTTTTCTGTCACTGATTACAACAACGCTATTATGATGTTCCCGGGAAGCATCTTTGCAGGTATGCTGGATTATAAGCCTGTACAGGTAATAGAAAATGCTCCGGAAGAAAGACAAAACGTAAGTGCAAAAGATCTGTTCAATAACTGATGTCAGATTTCCTACAAGACCCGGCCCTGCTTGGACTATTGCAAGAGCTCGATAAGGATCGTTTAAACATCGTCGCCGGGCAACGGAAAGCCAAAATAGTGATGATTGCAGGTGGAGTGCTACTCCTGATCGTTATTTTACTAGGAATGACCACCGCGTTTACCCTTGTTCCATGTGTCGCAATATTAGTATATGGGTTTGTTTTAAAAATCAAGATGGATTTTCCACTCAAACTGTATAAAGACACGTTTAAACAAAAGGTTGTTGCTACAGCGTTGAAAGATATTGATCCTTCTATGGTGATTGAGCCTTTAAATGGCATGAGTGAGGAAGAATTCAAAGCTTCCCAATTATTTACCACTAGCCCCGACAGGTATGCAAGTGAAGATCAGATTACCGGACAGGCCGATAAAACCCGTTTTTATTTCTCGGAAGTAAAAGCAGAATATAAAGATGAGTCTACCGACAGTGACGGACGCAGACAAGTCAGCTGGGATTTAATATTCGACGGCATCATTTTTACAGCCGACTTCAACAAGAATTTTATCGGTACCACGGTTGTACGCCCTAAAAATGTAGTAAGTACCCTGGGCAGCTGGATTACAAAAGCATTATCTTCTTTTTCCGACAAACAGGTTGTGGAACTTGAAAATGCAGAGTTTAGTGAACAATTTGTAACCTACTCCACGGACCAGATTGAAGCACGGTACATCCTGACCCCCGCAATGATGGAAAAGCTCTGTGAGCTGAACAGAGAATCAAGAGGCTCTATATCGCTTTCGTTTATTTATTCGCGGGTTTACATTGCGTTCCCTATGGATCATAATTATTTTGAACCGCCCCTGAAAACAAGTATCCTCGATTCAGATATATTGGAAAAGGACATTTTAATTGTACGTTTCCTCTACGACGTAGTCAAAGAGTTGGGTCTCAATACAAGGATCTGGGGCAAATCTTAAAAAAAATGCCTGCAAGCCGAAACTTGCAGGCATCATATAATGATTTATCAAACCTATTTTGACAAGTACATTGATTTGTCTTTGTATAACTTTAAGAAATAAGGATCCTCAAGGTCTTTGATGAAACGTATAGATTCACCGGTCGACTTCATTTCCGGACCCAACTCCTTAGTTACTTCAGGGAATTTATCATATGAAAACACAGGCTCTTTTATCGCATAACCTACCAGCTTACGTTCTATTGTGAAATCTTTCAGTTTGGCAACTCCTAACATCACCTTCGCGGCAATATTAATATATGGAACATCATATGCCTTAGCGATGAAAGGAACAGTTCTCGATGCCCTTGGATTTGCTTCAATCACATATACTTTCTCATTCTTAACAGCAAACTGAATATTCAGCAATCCAATTACATTTAATGCCCTTGCAATTTTCTTAGAATAGGTCTCCATGTCGTTCATCACCTTCTCAGACAATCCGAATGGAGGCAATACAGCGAATGAATCACCAGAGTGAATACCTGCAGGCTCAATGTGTTCCATTAAACCAACAATGTGGACATCGTCCCCATCACTGATCGAGTCAGATTCCGTTTCTTCAGCCCTGTCCAGGAAATGGTCAATCAGCACCCTGTTACCTGGGAGATCACCCAGTAACTTAACTACTGCTTTCTCAAGGTCTTCATCATTGATTACAATGCTCATTCCTTGTCCGCCCAATACATAACTCGGACGAACCAGCACCGGGTAACCTACTTCATTGGCTACAACGATTGCCTCTTCAGCATTCTCTGCAACTCCATATTTTGGATAAGGGATATCAAGTTCTTTTAGCAAGTCAGAGAAACGGCCACGGTCTTCAGCAATATCCATATTGTCATACGAAGTACCAATAATCTTAATACCGTTCTCATGCAGTTTTTCAGCCATTTTCAGCGCTGTCTGTCCACCTAGCTGTACAATTACACCTACTGGCTTTTCAAGCTCTATAATCTCACGTACATGTTCCCAGAAAACCGGCTCGAAATATAATTTATCTGCCATGTTGAAATCTGTGGAAACAGTTTCAGGATTACAATTGATCATAATGGATTCAAAACCACTTTCTTTCGCAGCAAGTAAACCATGTACACACGAGTAATCAAATTCTATACCCTGACCGATGCGGTTAGGACCAGATCCAAGTACGATAACTTTCTTTTTGTCGGATGGAATAGATTCGTTTTCCTCCTCAAAAGTAGAGTAGTAATATGGGGTTTGTGCGGCAAACTCAGCAGCACAGGTATCTACCATTTTATATACGCGTCTTATCCCTAAAGATTTTCTGCGGTCGTATACTTCATCTTCAGTTACATTACCTAAAAGGTAAGCAATTTGTACATCAGAGAATCCTTTTTGTTTCAGCGTGAAGAAGAAATCTTTAGGCATATTGCTCAAAGAATAACGCTTCACTTCAGTTTCAAGCGCTACCAACTCCTGGATCTGTGAAAGGAACCATTTATCAATTCTGGTCACTTTACGGATCGACTCCAAAGGAACACCCATGCTCATCGCATCCTTAATCAGGAACAATCTGTTCCAGCTGGCATGTTCAAGACCATACATGATTTCTTCAATGCTACGGTTATGTCTGCCATCAGCACCTAATCCTGCACGTCCTATTTCTAAACTCTGACAAGCTTTTTGCAGGGCTTCAATGAAAGTACGGCCAATGGCCATTACCTCACCTACAGATTTCATCTGCAGGCCAAGTTCCATATTCGCACCTTTAAACTTATCGAAGTTCCATCTTGGTATTTTTACAATCACATAATCCAGAGTTGGCTCAAAATAAGCCGACGTGGTTTTAGTAATTTGGTTTTCAATTTCATCAAGGTTGTATCCTATAGCCAGCTTAGAAGCAATTTTTGCAATTGGATAGCCAGTTGCTTTACTTGCCAGTGCCGATGAACGCGAAACCCTTGGGTTAATTTCAATCGCAATGATATCGTCGTTATCAGGATTTACAGAAAACTGTACGTTACAGCCTCCGGCAAAGTTACCTATCGCGCGCATCATTTTGATTGCCTGGTTACGCATGTCCTGGTAGCAGGTATCAGATAATGTCATCGCAGGGGCTACTGTAATAGAATCTCCCGTATGGATACCCATCGGATCAAAATTCTCAATAGAACAGATGATAATTACATTATCATTACTGTCCCTTAATAATTCCAGCTCATATTCTTTCCAGCCTAAAACAGCTTTTTCTACCAGCACTTCATGCGTTGGAGAAGCTTCAAGACCACGTTTTAGTGCAGCATCAAATTCTTCTTTTTTGTGAACAAAACCACCACCTGAACCACCTAATGTGTAAGAAGGACGGATAACCAGGGGATAGCCGATTTCTTGTGCTGCTTCTTTACCTTCTAAAAAGGAATTTGCAATTTTAGAGGGTGCAACACCAACACCTATATCTACCATCAGCTGGCGGAATGCCTCCCTGTTCTCAGTTTTTTCAATTGCAGCTACATCAACACCGATGATCCTGACACCATATTTCGCCCAAATTCCGCGTTCTTCAGCTTCAACACACAGGTTTAAGGCTGTCTGACCACCCATTGTAGGTAATACTGCATCAATTTTACGCTCTATCAGAATTTCTTCTATAGATTGTATTGTTAAAGGTCTGAGATAAACATGGTCTGCAATAACCTTGTCAGTCATGATCGTAGCAGGATTGGAGTTAATGATTGAAACTTCAATTCCTTCTTCTTTCAGGGATAAGGCAGCTTGGGATCCGGAGTAATCAAACTCACAGGCTTGGCCAATGATAATAGGTCCAGATCCGATAATCAATACTGAACGTATGGAGGTGTCTTTAGGCATAAGGCTTTAAAAAGTCTAAAGTATTTAAGTAAAAAATGTGGTCTTGTTAGACCTGATAGCTGGGCGAGATTTTCTTGCTATGCGATGAAGAATCCCGACTGTTCTGTCGGGATGCAAAGATACAGTTTTAGGTGATAAAAATTCAGATTTTTTAAAAAAGGAAGAAATTAGCGGGTGGTGGAAAAATTATGCGGAATTAAGCTCCCAAACCTAATTTTGCCATAGCGTACTTGGAACAGGTTTTGTACGTTTATTGAGGAAACAACTGCGTTACGGAATTTAGGTAATCCTGTTGAAAGAAACACATACATTATAAATGAAAAAATTACTATTCACAGTACTCGCAACGGCCCTCCTCTTCACTGGCTGCGGAACCGTACAGTCAATCATCAAATCCAGTTTTCCTTACACCGCCAACCTGGTTATCCCTGCCTCATCAAAAAGCAATACCACAATCTCGGCTACAAGCGCAGCTAGTAGTTTTGATGAAATATTTGGCAACCAGGATGGAAATAATTACATCAAAGATGTCAGGATTGCTTCAGCCAGGCTAACAGCTATAAATCCAAATGACAAAAGCATGGGCATGTTTAAATCCGTAAAAGTTTTCATTTCTAACGGAGACAGCGGTGAAGTCATGGTAGCGTCACGAAACGATGTTTCGGAAAATATCGGTTCATATCTCGTACTAGATATTGACAATTCCCGTTTTGTAGACAAGTACATCAGGGGCAGCAACCTGAGAATACGAATGGAATATGTGTTAAGAAACGAGTTAACTACAGACGTGAGCGTAAGAACTTCCTTGAGCTTTAGCTCTTCGCCTGACAACCATAAATAAAAGCATCCTCTGCAATTTATTGCATCGAGGGTATTCTTCATAAATAGTTTGTTTGGTTTATTATCCGGTAGAGACGTTCATCTCTGCCGGATTTTTTTTGATCGGTATTAATTAGCTGGTTACCCTGAGGATAATTACATTTGGCACATGATATCACTGTTTGACGCGATCAAAGAAAGCATTATACAATTCTTAACACAAACTGGATGGCTAGAATGGTGCGGTGTAGTTACCGGAATCCTCTGCGTATGGCTGGCTGCTAAAAATAATATCTTCAACTGGCCCATTGCTATCGTCAGCGTCCTCATTTATATTATCATTTTCTATGAGAGTAAGTTGTATGCTGATATGGGGCTTCAGGTGTACTTTCTTGTCATGAATGGATATGGCTGGTACTATTGGAGCAAAAACAGCAAAACCCCGGAAGTAACTACACCCGTCAGTTCAATTACTACCCGGGAAATCGCGCTTTCTATTGCCGGCGTTGTCTTCTTCACGCTCATACTTGGATCCATCTTGCACCATAATACCGATGCTGCATTTCCTTTCATAGATAGCTTTTGCACGGCATGCAGCCTCGTAGCCCAGATCTTCCTGGCAAGGAAAGTGCTCCAAAACTGGCTGATCTGGATCTTTGTTGATGTAATTTATGTTGGTGTATACGTATCAAAAGATCTTTATGCGACAGCGATTATGTATGCACTCTATGTTTACATTGCCTGGATGGGCTATACCGAATGGAAAAAGACAATAACCGAAGAACAGTCATGATAAATAAAATAGCCATCGTTGGCCCGGAAAGTACAGGTAAATCTACGCTCACAAAAATGCTGGCCAAGCACTACAACACCTTATGGGTGGCAGAATTTGCCCGTTACTACTGCGCCGCATTAACAGCACCCTGTACTATGCAGGATGAGATCAACATGTTCCACGGACAAGTTGCCCTGGAAGAATCCGTACTTGCGATGGCGGAAAAGGACTTCATTTTTTGTGATACCACTTTTTTAACGGTAAAAATCTGGAGCGATGAAATGTTGGGTGAAACGCCACAGATTGTGCTTGACGCACTAACAGTACGGACATACGACCTGTACCTACTGCTGGATATTGACCTTCCCTGGGAAGAAGACCCCCTGCGCGACTTTCCTCACATGCGTGAGCATTTTATGGGAATCTGGTACCGCGAACTGGAAAGCCTGAATGCTAATTATGTATTAATTGGCGGGATTGAAGACCGTTTCCACAACGCAGTCAAAGCCATTGATGCTTATCTCGCAATCCTAAAACAATAGATCCGAAAGCAAAATTGCGATTTAGAAAATATTGTATACATTTGCCGATATCAAAAGGGGTGCCTTGTTTTGTAAAAAACACAAAGACAGGCTGAGATTAAACCCATTATTTGAGCGGGCAGTTTAACCCTGCTTCTCAAATATGCACCTGATCCGGGTAATGCCGGCGGAGGGATTGGAGTTATGTTTAATTATGTTGTATTGCCCCTCTCTACAACAGGTTTTACTAAAATACAATACACATTGAAAAAATTACTGACAATAGCAATAGCCGTATTGCTCCTGCCTTTATTAACAAAAGCGCAGTTCACTATTTCGGGATCTGTTTCCGAAAAAACCAAGCAGGCACTTCTACCGGGTGCAAGCATTCTATTGAAAGGCACCGGAAAAGGTGCTACTACCGACATTCATGGTAAATACCAGCTCAACAATATCCGCGCAGGAAAATATACACTAATTGTGTCTTTTCTGGGTTATGAAAGCCTGCAGCGCAATATTGAAGTGAATGCCGACCAAGTTGTTGACTTTTCGCTGGCCCAGTCTTCTTTTATGGCCGATGAGGTGATTGTACTTGCTACACGGGCAACAGAAAAATCAGCTACCACTTATAAAAATGTTAGTAAATCCGAAATTGCCGCCAACAATTTTGGTCAGGACCTGCCATTTATTATCAATAACACACCTGGCGTAGTTGTGACCTCAGACGCAGGTGGAGGTGTTGGATATACCGGCATTCGCATCCGTGGAAGTGACGCCACAAGGGTAAACGTAACTGTAAATGGTATACCTATGAACGATTCTGAAAGCCAGGGCACATTTTGGGTAAATATGCCAGATTTTGCTTCTTCAGTAGAAAATATACAGATTCAGCGGGGTGTAGGTACCTCCACCAATGGCGCAGGTGCTTTTGGGGGAAGTTTAAATATCCAGACCTCAGCTCCAGAATTGGCACCTTATGCGGAGGTCAATTCTACCTACGGCACGTTCAATACCTTAAAGAACACGATTAAATTGGGCACAGGGCTCATCGATAATAAATTCAGTTTCGATGGCCGCCTTTCACGCATACAGTCGGATGGCTTTATAGACCGGGGCGCATCCCTGTTAAAATCTTACTTTTTGTCGGGCGCTTATCATGGTAAAACAGATTTGCTGCGCATCAATGTATTTTCAGGGACTGAAAAGACCTACCAGTCATGGAACGGGATACCTGAATCCAGACTGAACGGTGACGTTGAAGGAATGGAAGCCTATATCGATCGCAATGGGCTAAATGATGTGGATGCTGCAAATTTACTGAACTCCAACAGCAGAAAATATAACTCCTTCTTATACAAAGATCAGAACGATAATTATCAGCAAGACCATTATCAACTGTTGTATGCCAATCAACTGAGTGATAAATTCTCCTTCAACGGGGCACTGCATTACACTTATGGAAGGGGTTACTATGAAGAATTCAAACCAGGTCAATCCTTTCTCGAGTATGGCTTGCCACTCCCTCTTGTGAATGGCGCACCGGTAGAATCTACAGACCTGGTAAGAAGACGCTGGCTAAACAACGACTTTTATGGTGTAACTTATGCGTTTAATTACCAAGCAGCATCAAACTTTAACATCACTGCAGGAGGGGCTTACAATGAATACAGGGGAAAACATTATGGACAAATTATCTGGGCACAGGTAGCTCCGGCTATAAATAACTCAGACCATTATTATGACGGTGATGGAAATAAAAACGATTTCAACTTTTTTGCAAAAGCTACCTATAGCCCTATAGAAAAATTAAGCCTGTTTGCAGATCTGCAATACAGAAGGATCAGTTATGATATTACCGGAACTGATGTTGGTGATGGAGAAATCAGACAGCTTGATATTCATGACAAATTAAATTTCTTCAACCCGAAAATCGGTGCTACTTATTTTGTAAACCCAATGAGTAATATCTACGCTTCAGCAAGTATTGCAAATAAGGAAGGCAACCGTGATGATTATGTAAATGGGGACCTGGGTACACTTCCCAATCCTGAACGTTTGTATGATATCGAGGCAGGATACCGGATTAAACAAAGCAACTTTAGTGCAGGCGTCAATGTCTACGGGATGTTCTACAAAGATCAGTTGGTGGTTACAGGAAAGATAAGTGACGTGGGCGCTAGCATCCGTCAGAATGTACCTGACAGTCACAGGATCGGTGCCGAGTTTGATGGTTCTTATACATTAAACAGATTTTTCCAGCTTAACGCCAACGCCGCTTTTAGCAGGAACAAGATCAAGAATTTTTCTGAATACGTAGTAAATTACGATACCGAAACAACCGATGAACTTAAGTATTCAAATACCGATATTTCATTTTCACCAAACGCAGTCCTGTTCGGCGAACTGGTATATAAGCCTTTTAAAGGTTTCGCTGTTGCATGGCAAAGCAAATATGTAAGCAAGCAGTATATGGACAATACACAAAGTGACACCAGAAAGTTGAATGGCTACCTGGTCAACAACGTGCGATTGGGTTACGACTTCAGCTTTAAAGGTGTTAAAAATATGAATATAGGGCTGTTGGCCAATAATATCCTGAATGAAAAATACGAAAGCAATGGGTATACTTATGGCTGGCTGGAAGGCGGCAGGCGTGTGACAGAAAACTTCTATTTTCCACAGGCCGGGCCTAATTTTCTGTTGTCTTTAAATGTAAAGTTCTAAAAAATTGCTGCCCTTTAGGGCTTACCTTTGCGACATAAATTTACAAAATGAAGAAGTTCATAGAAAAATTCCAGTTTATTACTCACGATATTCCCCAACTGTCCCACATTCAACAGGCGCAGATTGCCTGTGAAGCAGGGGCGAAATGGATTCAGTACCGCTGCCTTACCAAAAGTGACGAAGAACTATTGAAAGATATCAATATCATTGCAGAAATATGTGATGATTGGGGCGCGACACTTATCGTTACCAATCATATTCACCTTAATAGGAAAGCCGACATCCAGGGTTTTCATATAGAAGATATGGATGCAGACTTCAGCGTACTACGTGAACAGCTAGGTGAAGACATCACCATCGGCGGTTCATCAAATACTGTGGAAGGCCTGATCAGGATTGCAGGTGAAGGCGCAGATTATGCGGGCTGTGGCCCTTTCAGTATTACAACAACCAAACCTAACAATTCGCCTTTATTAGGCCTTGAAGGATATGCCAATGTGGTTAAAGTTTTACAGGAAAAAGGAATAGACCTTCCTGTTTTGGCTGTCGGTGGTGTAAAACTGGAAGATGTAGATGCCCTGATGGCTACCGGGATCTTCGGAATTGCTGCTTCTTCTGCAATTAATCAGGCGGAGAGCATGAAAGATGCCTACCATAATTTTTATGATAAGATCATGTAGCGGTAATTTTATACATCAATAGGGATCCCTATTGATGTATAACTTACATTTGTCCAAAATTATACGCTTTGGATAGCCCCACAATCATAGACAAACAAGATCCTTATGCAGCCCTTCGTTACAGGGAATTCAGATCTTACCTCGGTATGCGCTTCTTTTTTACTTTTGCCTACCAAATGCAGGCCGTAATTATCGGTTTCCACATTTATCATCTAACTAAAGACCCTTTAGCGTTAGGCTTAATCGGCCTTTGTGAAGCTATCCCGGCAATCAGTATTGCCCTGTATGGTGGTTATGTAGCTGATAAATCTGAGAAAAGAGGTCTTCTGCTAAAAATATTCCTGTGTGTATTTCTGTGTTCATTCATCATGCTGGTCGCCACCTCCAGTCAGATGCATGCATACGTTCCTACCAGCTATATCATTCCGATCATGTATATTATGGTTTTTGGTATCGGAATGGCCCGTGGATTTTTTGGCCCAGCTACTTTTTCTCTAATGGCGGAGATTATTCCTAAAGAGCTATACCCCAATTCCACCACATGGAACAGTTCATCTTATATGTCGGCCTCCATTTTGGGTCCCGCAGCCGGAGGCCTGGTTTACGGCTTTTTTGGCATTACAGTTACCTATCTGATTATCATTCTATTTATTTTTATATCCCTGGTCTGCATCTTCTTTTTAAAATCCCACCCGCCTAAATACATCCCTAAAGAAAGTATAATGAAAAGCCTTACCGAGGGTGTACAGTTTGTGTTCAAAAGCAAAATGATGCTTGGCGCGATGAGTCTCGACATGTTTTCTGTCTTTTTTGGAGGTGCTGTTGCACTTCTGCCTGTATTCGCAAACGATATTTTAAAAGTCGGAGCCGAGGGATTAGGATTTATGCGTGCCGCGGCATCAGGAGGTGCCGTATTAACCATGCTGGTGATGACTCGCGTCTCTCCTATGGGAAAGCCATGGCGCAACCTGCTCATCGCAGTAGTTGGTTTTGGGACCAGTATTATCTGTTACGGACTTTCAAAAAATTTCTATCTCACTCTGGTGTTCCTCTTCCTTGAAGGCTCTTTTGATAGCGTCAGTGTGATTATACGTTCTACAATCATGCAACTACTTACCCCAGATGAAATGCGGGGAAGGGTCTCTGCCGTAAATAGTATGTTCATTGGTTCTTCCAATGAAATTGGCGCATTTGAATCTGGCTTGACGGCTAAACTGATGAGAACTGTGCCGGCCGTTGTATTTGGCGGATGTATGACCATTCTGGTGGCCGGTATTACTTACTCCAAAACAAAAAGTTTACTCGGGTTGAGTTTACAGGAGATTAACGACAAAGACGTTTAACACCTCACATCTTTATCGTTAATTTCAGTAGCATAACTGCGGGTGCCCGCCCCCACGTTATTTCAAGGGCACCCGAATAACATTGAATGAATATGGCTGCATGTCCATTGATATCCTGTTATTTTTAATTTTAAGTACCTGCTCTTTAGGCGACAATTTAATCGCATTATCAAACGAATTGGCCGCCTCAAGGTCAGAATTTTGCATCTGTACCAGCTTTCCTTTCGCTGCCATTTTCTTACTTCCAGCAAGAGAGATATCCCTCACTTGGGCAGATGAAGATGCGTTAACCACTTTAATAATTAACTCATTTGTAGTTTTGTCTGTAACTGCCGAAGCATAAATACTGTCTTTACCTGCAATTACCTTATTATCCTCATGGATGTCTACCACATCCGTTCCTTTATTCAAAGAGTATAGTTTCTGCACATAATAATTCGGTGTGCCATATATCTTAAGGTTGTCAACCCAGATCATATCGGGTGCCCATTGCCAGGCATCCACATTGGCAAACAAAGGTGCATAAGAAGCCATCTGAACTACAGCTGCGTTTCTCTCCAGTCCGGTCATAAAAGCTGCTTCTGCAATGGCGCTTCTCCAGTTGTTTTTATTGGTGACAACAGCTACACCTGCGCTATGCGCCGCATATTCGCCCGCGAACACCTTAGAACCAGTTCTGTCATAGCTATCGTATCGTGCAGCATTGCTCAGAAACCATTCCGGCGCACGGTAATAATGTTCATCAATCACATCGGCCTTCATTTTCCTCAAGGAAGTATTTAGCAGGTCAAAGCGCTCGCCAACCGGATCCGTGCCCGAGCTGTTGATCAGTTTGATCTGCGGATACCTTTCTTTCATTGCTTTGGTAAATAACGCCAGTCTTTCCAAATATTGCGGACCCCAGTTTTCATTTCCGATGCCCATCATCTTCAAATTGAAAGGAGCAGGGTGCCCCATTTCTGCACGGACTTTCCCCCAACGGCTTGTTACATCACCATTTGCAAATTCTACCAGGTCAAGTGCATCCTGAATATATGGTTCCAGTTCATCAAGTGGAACAAGTTCTGCCGTATTAAATTGACAGGCCATACCACAATTTAAAATTGGAAGCGGTTCCGCACCAATATCTTCAGACAACTGAAAGTATTCATAAAAACCTAATCCAAATGTCTGATAATAATCCGGCGCGGCCCGATGTGCAAATTCTGTATTCCAGCGATTTACTATCAGCTTCCTGTTTTCTACAGGCCCAACTGTTTTTTTCCACTGGTACCGTGTAGAAAGCTCATGTCCTTCTACAATGCAGCCACCGGGGAAACGTATAAATCCGGGCTTCATATCTGCCAGTAACTGCACCATATCGCCGCGCAAACCACCTTTCCTTTTTTTCCAGGTATCTCCGGGGAACAAGGAAATGATATCAAGGTCAATCTGGCCTGTGCCTTCAAACCAAAGGTTAAAGCGGCCTTTTTCAATCGTCTCATTTGCAATAAAAGTAACCGACTGCCTTGACCAGTTTCCATCGGCCTTATCCGGCACCAGTACCGTACTCCCCACAACTTTTCCTGTACTATCGGTTAATTCGGCATGTAGTTTAACACCTGACGAAGATTGCCTGTAAAAAACAGAAAAATCATACGACAAACCCTTTTTTATACCGATCCCTCTAAATCCCTCATTCGTAATACACAGATCAACTTTACTGCTTCCGCGTGAACTTACACGCAGGAAACGGGGATTATTACTATCTTTTTCTTGCCTGTTCAGGATCAGGAGGTCGCCTTCTTTTAGTTTAGTTCCCTTTTTGGTCCAACCCATCAGCGGTTTGTAGAATTCAAACGAACGGTTCTTAATCAGCTCTGCATAAATCCCCCCATCTGCACCCATATTGATGTCTTCAAAAAAAACGCCCCACATTGCCGGGTTTACCTGCGCGATGATCTTATCCGGGTTAATCACAATAGTCTTGTTTGACTGCGCTGTTACATTCAGAAAGCCAAACATAGCGATAGCCGCCATTGCATATTTATTTAACATCTTCAATCTCTTCATTATTCCTTTAATGGCTATTTGTCCAAATTTATCGTGCAATCCGCATCGCGGCTATGCTTTCTTACATTATCTAATTCAATTCCAGAACAGCCAACGAGAACGGAGGAAGTTTAACTTTTAATTTTCCGTCTTTAAGGCTTGCACCTTTAAAAATCACAGGTTTAACATAATCAGGTTTTTCAAACGTATTGTGATCGTCCACCTTAGCAGAACTCAATAGCCTTCCCTTAACTGTTTTGTATTTTCCACCCGTAAGTGTAATTTCTATTTCTTCAGATTTACTGCTGTTAATGTTCACTACCGATACATGCGTAAGCCCTTTAACATCTTTAGATGCAGATACAGAAACTGCAGGCAACTTTTCCTGGCCGAAAGTATAATCATCTGTTTTTATTTCTATTGGTATCAAAGTAGCATCCTGATGCACCTTATACATTTCCATTACGTGATAGGTTGGCGACAAGAGCATTTTCTCCTTACTGGTTAAAATCACAGCCTGCAGCACATTTACGCACTGTGCCAGGTTAGCTATCCTCACCCTGTCGCTATGGTTATTAAAAATGTTTAGCGTGGCCCCCGCTATCATTGCATCACGCATTGTATTTTGCTGATACAAGAACCCTGGATTGGTGCCGTCTTCAACATTCCACCATCCACCCCATTCATCAACTACTAGTGCTACTTTTTTCTTAGGATCATATTTATCCATAATAGCCGAATGTTTGCTGATCAGCTCATCCATCCGCAATGCGGTACGCATGGTTTCAAAATATTGCTGTTCGGTAAAACCGGTTGCCGGGCCTTTTTTCTCCCAGCTGGGAAAAGAATAATGGTGCAAAGCGATGCCATCCATCATCCTGATCGGGATACCTTTCATTAACGTTTCCGTCCAGTGATAGTCTGCAACATTTGCCCCTGAGGCAATTTTAAAGAGGTCCTTTCCTTCCATAAAGGTGGAATAACGTCGGTATTCACCAACATAATATTCAGGCGTCATGTTACCCCCGCAACCCCAGGCTTCATTACCCACCCCCCAGAATTTCACATTCCAGGGTTTTTCCTGTCCATTTTTCACACGTAGGTCAGACATTGGGCTCTTGCCCTCGAAATTTACATATTGTACCCAGTCAGATAGTTCCTGTACTGTCCCGCTTCCGGTATTCCCGGCCAGATAAGGTTCGGTGCCCAACAGCTTACACATATTTAGAAAATCGTGCGTACCAAAACTATTGTCTTCTGTAACACCTCCCCACATTGTATTCACAATCGAAGGACGGTCAGCTTTAGGACCAACTCCATCTTTCCAATGGTACCTGTCGGCAAAACAACCACCAGGCCATCTCAGGTTTGGGATATTCAGATTCTTTAATGCTACGATAATATCATTTCTTACACCTGCCGTATTTGGAATAGAGGAACTGTCACCTACATAAAAGCCGTCATAGATACAACGGCCCAGGTGTTCGGCAAAATGCCCATAAATGTGTTTGCTGATCAATCCTGCAGGCTGATCCGCATGTAAAGTTACAGTAGTGGTTTGGGAATATCCGGCGCCAAGGCCGCCCAGTATAAATGAGGATGCAAGAGCAATCCTATGCAAAAATTTGTTAAACATACACGGTAGTGTTTATATTTGGTTTTTCATTACGTTCAGCTGCATTAATCACAACCTAATGTAGAAATAAAATATTAAATGTCAGAGTAACATTTAATATTTTTTAAATGCTTCTCCGACATTCCCAAAAACAACCCAAGTGTACTTATTATCTATCTCTCGCCAACCTGTTGACGCCACATAGCGTAATAAAGTCCTTTTTCCGCAAGCAGTTCCATATGTCCGCCCTGCTCAATAATTTGTCCCTTTTCAAGCACATATATCCGGTCAGCATGCCTGATGGTAGATAACCTGTGTGCAATCAGAATAGTGATATGGTTGGTGAGCTCAGAGACATCCCTGATCGTACCTGTTATTTCTTCCTCTGTAAGTGAATCAAGCGACGACGTTGCCTCATCAAAGACCAGGATATCCGGTTTACGCAGCAAGGCCCTTGCGATAGAAAGACGTTGTTTTTCACCACCGCTTACTTTAACACCACCTTCTCCAATCACAGAATCCAACCCCTTATCCGCACGTGCCAGCAGGGTCTGACAAGCAGCCTGTTCCAGCACACGCAAACATTCCTCATCTGTTGCACCAGGGCGTACAAACTGAAGGTTTTCTCTGATTGTACCAGAAAACAATTGCGTATCCTGCGTAACAAAGCCTATTTTCTCTCTTAGCTGATCAAGGTCAATTTCCCTGCTGCTAATCCCATTATACAGCACTTCCCCAATCACCGGCTGGTATAGACCAACCAATAACTTCACCAGGGTAGTTTTACCGGAACCCGAAGGCCCAACAAAAGCTATTGTCTCGCCATCTTTCACTGAAAAATTGATCTCATTGAGGGCATTTGTTTTGCCCGTTAAGTGCCTGAAACTAAGGTCTGAAAATTCCAGTGAAGTAATTTTATTCAAAGCCTTTGGATTCAAAGGTTTCTGGTCAATTGGTGTATTCAGGATATTTTTAAAATTACCCAAAGATACTTCCGCTTCCCTCCATGAAAGAATCACGTTACCTAGCTCCTGCAGGGGTCCAAAAAGGAAAAAAGAATAAAACAGGAATGAAAAATATTGTCCCGCAGAGATCGTATTTTCGAAAATCAGGATCAGCAAAACAACAACCATAATGCTTCGCACCATATTAACGGTAGTTCCCTGTACAAAACTCATGCTTCTTACATATTTCACTTTCCGTAATTCAAGCCCAAGGATTTTGTAGGTAGTTTTATTCAACCGGTCAATTTCCTGACTTGCCAATCCCAAACTTTTTACCAGCTCAATATTTCTCAGTGATTCTGTAGTCGAACCTGCCAGGGCAGTAGTTTCCGACACAATTTTTTGCTGAATAGTTTTTATTTTTCTGCTCAGGAACCAGCTCACAAAGCTGATAATGGGAATGGCTGTAAAATAGATCAGCGTTACTTTATAACTTACCGCAACAGAGTACACAATTACAAAGACCATCCCTATAAGGCTCACAAATAATATACTGATAAACGAAGTGATAAACTTCTCACTGTCCAGTCTTACTTTCTGCAAAATGCCCAGGGTTTCCCCGCTGCGCTGATCTTCAAAAACCTGGTAAGGCAGTTCAAGCGAATGTTTCAGACCATCAGCATACATTTGCGCGCCTACCCTTTGAACAACGATGCTGGTAAAATAATCCTGGAAATTTTTAGCTATTCTAGACACCATAGCAGCACCAACACTAAGGCCTACCAGACCGAGTACGCCCCAGATAAATTGAGTCCGGTTCAGCACATCTTTCTTTTCTATAAAGCTGTCTACGATCCGGCCCGTGATATAAGGGTCAAGTAAAGAAAATCCAATGTTCACAGCAGCCAGCACAAGCGCCAGACAAACGATCCATTTATAATTTTTAAGATATTGTACGAGTAGATTCATGAAGAGTTATGAGCCAACAAAAATAAACAAAGGGAATGTAGCTTTTTGCCACATTCCCTTTAATTTACTATTAGAGTACAATTATTTTTTAAACGGTCATCACATCTTTCTCTTTTGCTTCGGCATGTTTATCTACCTTAACAATATAAATGTCAGTAATTTTCTGTACTTCAGCTTCACCAGTTTTAATATCATCATCAGAAACACCTTCGCCTTTCAGCTTCTTGATTTTCTCATTCGCATCCTTACGGATATTACGAACGGTGATACGGCCACGTTCTGCCTCTTCCTTCACCTTTTTTACCAGGTCTTTCCTGCGTTCTTCAGTAAGCGGGGGAACACCAAGACGGATTACCACACCATCATTCTGCGGGTTAATTCCAATATTGGCTTCCATAATAGCACGTTCAATAGGAACCAGCATATTTTTTTCCCATGGCTGAACAAGAATTGTACGTGCATCCGGAGTATTGATACTGGCTACCTGGCCCAAACCAGTAGCACTGCCGTAATAATCAACCATAATTCCGTCCAGCATACCTGCCGAAGCTTTACCAGCACGTATTTTCGTCAATTCAGACTCACAATGGGCAATAGCTTTATCCATTGTTGCCTGAGCATCTTGTAATTGTTTTTTTATGAGGTCGTTCATAATTTACTGTTTTTCAAAAATATATCTGTTTTTCTAGCCTTTAACAAGGGTACCGATTACTTCCCCCTGGGCTATTTTCATAAAATTCCCTGTCTTGTTCATATCAAAAACAATGATCGGAAGCTGATTTTCTTCACATAGTGTAAAGGCAGTCATATCCATCACGTTCAATCCTTTTGAATATACTTCTTTAAAAGATATTTCTGTATAACGTGTTGCAGCAGGATCTTTCTCCGGATCGGCAGTATAAATACCATCAACACGTGTCCCTTTTAATACTACATCGGCTTTGATCTCAATGGCACGTAATGCCGCCGCCGAATCTGTTGTGAAGTATGGGTTACCAGTACCTGCACCAAAGATCACTACACGGCCTTTTTCAAGGTGCCTTACAGCTCTCCGGCGAATAAACGGCTCACAAATCTGCTCCATTTTAATTGCTGTCAGCAGCCTGGTTTTTAATCCAACCTTCTCCAAAGCATCCTGTAAAGCCATACTGTTAATTACTGTAGCCAGCATTCCCATGTAATCTGCCTGTGCACGATCCATACCAGATTTTTCTGCACTCAGGCCTCTAAAAATATTGCCGCCACCGATAACTATTGCGATTTCCAGCCCCTGGGCATGAACGGCTTTGATATCTTCAGCGTATTGTTTTACGCGTGCGTTATCTATTCCATATTGCTTCTCGCCCATCAGCGATTCTCCGCTTAACTTTAGTAGGATCCTTTTGTACTTCATGACTCCAAAAATAACTATTTGTTTTAATTAATACCGATGAAATGTTCAACTCCTTCCACAAATACCTTTTGGAGAACAAATTCGTCCGACAGCAGCAATAAGCTGGCCGCTTTTCCGGGGGCAACAATACCCCGCTCATCCTGTATCCCAATTACCTTTGCAGGATAGGCCGAAGCCATATCAAAAGCAGCGGTGACTGGGACATCACAATGGTTAATACAATTTTTAACAGCATCAAGTAAAGTAATATTCGAACCCGAGATTGTTCCCTCTGGCGTGACATATCTTGATCCTTCCAGCCTGTGCTGATAAGGCCCCCTGTCACATGCCGTCACTGCATCAGTGATCAGGAACAGGCGTTCTTTCATCAGCCGGTAACTCATCTTTACCATCTCAAAGTCCACATGAGCGCCGTCAGCAATAATGCTGGCCATAGCAGTAGGGTGATTAAAGATCGCCGCTGGCAGGTTAGGGTTTCTATGGTGCAAAGGAGGCATCGCATTAAACAAGTGTGTCGAGGTCGTAAATCCATCAGCAAATGCCCGATTGGCCTGTCCGAAGTTTGCATCACTGTGTCCAAGGGAAAGCACTATTCCCTGCTCCAGCAGGTAACGGATAACCTCCGCATCCTGCAGTTCATGCGCAACGGTCATCATTTTTACCACACCGTCCGCATCACCAAGTAACCGTTTAACTTCCTCCAAGGTGGCTTTGTGAACATACTTTTCAGGATGGGCACCCAATCTTTTGGGGTTCAGGTATGGCCCTTCAAGGTGCAGTCCCAGGAAACCTTTCGCCTCGGGCATGTAAGCTTTTGCAGTAGTAATTGCCTGTTCAAATACGTCCAGGGAATTTGTAGCCAGGCATGTGAGAAAGCCGGTAGTACCCTTACTGATCAGGTCTTCGTCCATCTGTCTCAGCGTTTCAACAGTAGGGTAGGCAGAGAACAAATTACCTCCGCTGCCGTAAATCTGCAGGTCTGTAAAGCCTGCAGTAACATATGCTCCAGCTGCGTCTATAACTTCATATCCTTCCGGCACTTTATTACCTGTGGATATTTCCTTGATCAGGCCATCTGCAATTAAAATAACAGCGTCGGTAACCAGCTGTCCATCTTTAAAATATTTACAATTTTTGATTGCGGTCATATTAACAGGAATTTGCTAAATATAAGGCAAAAAAAAAGTCCCTTAAAATAAGGGACCTTTTAATTATCATTGAAGGAACTATGATCCTAATTGAACACGTTTAAATGCAGTAACAGTTAAACCGTTAGCAGTGTCATTTAAAAATTTACGAACATCTTTAGAAGAATCCTTTACAAATTCCTGGTTTAATAAAGTACTGTCTTTGTAAAACTTATTCAGTTTACCAGCAGCAATTTTTTCTACCATTTCTTCAGGTTTTCCTTCTGCACGAATTTGCTCTTTAGCAATTTCCATTTCACGTTCGATCGTGTGTGTGTCTACGTCAGCTTTATCTAAAGCTACCGGGTTCATTGCAGCGATTTGCATTGCAACGTCTTTACCTGCCTCATCAGCACCAGCAACAACCTGGTTTAAAGCAACCAGTACACCTAAGCGGTAGTTACTGTGGATATAAGGAACAACTTTTTCACCTGAAACAGTTTCGAATTTAGAGATACCGATTTTCTCACCGATTTTTCCAGTATTTTCAACGATGATATCAGAAACTTTCTGACCATCAACTTCAAGAGATAAAAGTTCTTCTAAAGTAGCAGGATTTTTTTCAATAGCTAAGTCAGTGAATTTATTAGCCAAAGCAATGAAATCAGCATTTTTAGCCACGAAATCTGTTTCGCAGTTTAATTCAACTACTACACCGCGTGTTCCGTCAGCTGTTGCTTTTGCAATAACAACACCTTCGTTAGAATCACGGTCCTGACGGCTTGCAGCAACTTTAGCACCTTTTTTACGTAAGTAATCAACCGCAGCTTCGAAATCGCCATTGGCCTCTATTAATGCTTTTTTGCAATCCATCATACCGGCACCGGTTTGTTGGCGTAATTTGTTTACATCTGCTGCAGAAATTTGTACTGACATCTTATTTTCTTTTTTAAGTTTTTATCTAAAAAAATTATGGGTTGTATATTGTTTGTTGTAAGTAATCACCCGCAACGCTCAACATACAACCCAATAATATATTATTTATGCTTCGCTTGTACCTTCTTCAGATTCAGCGTTATCTTTTCTTGCTCTTCTTGCGCCAGGTGCAGCAGTTTCAGGAGCATCAGCAGCAGCTTTAGCAGCTACAGCTTCTTTTTCAGCTTCCTCATCTTTTTCACGTTTACGCTCGTCTAAACCTTCTTCAATTGCTTTGATGATTACATCAGTAATTAAAGAGATAGATTTAGTTGCATCATCATTCGCCGGGATAGGGAAATCGATGTTCGAAGGATCAGAGTTAGTATCTACCATTGCGAAAGTTGGAATGTTTAATTTCAACGCTTCGCTAACTGCGATATGCTCTTTTTTAACGTCAATTAAAAAGATAGCAGCTGGTAAACGGTTTAAATCCGCAATACCACCTAATAAACTTTCCAATTTGATACGCTCACGTTGGATCATCAAACGCTCTTTCTTAGAAAGAATAGAGTAAGTACCGTCTTTAGTCATCTTGTCGATGTTAGACATCTTTTTGATTGACTTACGTACAGTCTGGAAGTTAGTTAACATACCACCTAACCAACGCTCAGTTACGAAAGGCATGTTTACTTTTCTTGCTTGATCAGCAACGATTTCTTTAGCTTGTTTCTTAGTCGCTACAAATAAGATCTTACGACCTGATTTTACAATCTGTTTGATTGCTGAAGCAGCTTCTTCAGTTTTAGTTAAAGTTTTGTTTAAATCTATAAT
>Ga0247816_10000299_pt1 | contig 29703 bp, 28 predicted proteins | sample UWRJL209509C1_FD_179930 | JGI IMG/M metagenome (GOLD analysis project Ga0247816, IMG submission 179930) | Plant litter microbial communities from Arlington Agricultural Research Station in Wisconsin, United States - UWRJ-L209-509C-1 | ecosystem: Environmental > Terrestrial > Plant litter >...
CGCAAGGTTCATGTGCACCCCGATTCTTTTAAAATCCTTCGCTACCTCCAAACCCATTTTGTAGATCAGGTTTTTATCTTGTATGGCGCCGAGTGCCATTTGATAGGGATAAGACATGGTACTATCCAGGCGCATACCTAATCCCCATTCTCCATCAGTAGCAATGAGTAAAGGTGTACGTGCACGTTTCTGATAGGTATTGGTCAGGATGGCCTGCCTTCCCGGACCGCCCTGAAAGAATACCAGTCCACCTATACGCTCCCTGCGGATTACGCGGCCAACAGAATCTTCATAGGCCTTTCCTTTATTGGTGTGTGCCCTTACAAAAAACAGCTGCGCTATCTTTTGGCGTCTGCCCATTTTATTAAAAACAGAATCTACCCATGCATTGGGTTCCTCTAAGGTCTGTATATATGATTTCTGTTGCGCATTCACAGAAAAAACAGTTGATGCGAATAAAATGGTAAGTATGGAAAAATGTTTGCGGATCATGTAAAACAGTATGTTGAAGATCAAAGTTAATCAAAACTGGTTAAGCTGGGTAAAATGACCCTTTTTAATTCAGTGATGGTTAAAAAGAGCAGAGATAATTAAGTCAGACAGTCAATTGTATCAAATTTGATACACATCATTAGATAGACTTTGCGCTACTGCTAAAGCAGAATATATTTCAAAAAACATTTATAATAAACTGTTAATCAGCTATTATTACAAATTTATCCTGTATAAGTCATAGGAATATTGAAACTGGCACATTTCTTTCAATGCCCTCCCCGTTAACACAAATGAGTTGAGACTGCTAAGCATAAAACCATAACGTGAAGCATGTTTCTTAACATTAATAAAAAACATATGAAAAAGATATTTATTTTGGCAATAGGCCTTTTTGCAGCTACGGCAGCAAGCGCACAGGATAACATTAAGTTTGGTGTAAAAGCAGGTTTAAACGTTTCAGACATTATCAAAGGCGACGGAGATAATAACTTTGATACCAAGACAAAATTAGGCTTTAATGCAGGTGTTACTGTAGAGATCCCATTGATCGCAGGATTAGCTTTTACTCCAGAGGTTTTATACTCACAGAAGGGGTATAAACAAACTGCTACTTTTGGAGAATTTACTCAAACTACTAGTTTTATAGACGTACCTATTCTTGCGAGTTTCAGATTAGGTAGCGCGTTTAACATCGTTGCTGGTCCGCAGGTATCATTTTTACTGTCTACTAAAAATAAATTCGAAAACAACTTTGGCAGTGTAGAACAGACTAATGTTGAAAACGATTCAGACAGATTCAAGAAAAGTCTTGTTGGTGGTTTAATTGGTTTCAGATACGATGTGAATGAGAAATTTGATATCCACGGACGTTATGCCTTAGATTTCCAGAAAAATAATGAGAATGGAACTACGACGACACCAGAATTCAGGAACCAGGTGTTCTCTGTAGGTGTAGGTATCAAATTCTAAATCATATTTCCATACCTATGGAAGACTTAACCCTGACTCTTTAATTAGTGTCAGGGTTATTTTTTAAAACATAAATCTGCACAGTCTGTTATTTATGTATATACGACGCTTGGTTCATTACATAAACGAAAAAATACAGTTATGAAAAATCAACAAGATTCAAAGCTTGCAGCGAACGGACAAGGTAATCCAACAGCTGACCGTGCACATCATGATGTGAAAAATGATAAAAAACAACAGGGAATAACCAATGCAGGTGGTCAGCGTTCTGACCAGACTTCAAATAAAGACAACGAGCGGAAACGCGGAGAATAGTCTTTTAAAAATAAAACCAAGCCTCTTCCTTCATCCGGGAGAGGCTTTATTATTTAATAGATCATCATAAGAAGCAAGCCTTAAAGAGATTTACGCAGCTTTATATCGAACGGCACAGCAACTTTCCTGCTTTCAACATCAAAAAGACATTCAGCTGCAAGTTTACCCATCAATTCAAAGTCAGTAGAAATAGTTGTTATTCCATCCAGAATGACACGCTTTAGTGGTGTCTCATTATAAGAGATCAAACCTATATCTTCACCAACTTTAAACTTGGTTTCCATTATTTTTTCAATAAACTGAACCAGATGTTCTTCTAATAAGAAGATATAAGCCTGTCCACTTTGCAAAGCACAATCTTTCACCTCGTGGAAGATATCAACTTTAAAATCGTACTGCCGACAAAATCTTTTAACCCCAACAGTGATCTCAGATGAGAAGTAGATATGTTCAGGAATAACCAGGATCAGATGTGAATAATCTGCCAAACGATTCGCCAGCATTTCGAGTGCAGTATAAATATCCGCCTCAAAATCTTCATAAACTGCAGAGAAATCTCCCCTTACCCCTTCAACTAACTTGTCGATCAGGACAAGCTTCTGTTTAGGGATAGCATTTAGTGGTTCAGAAGGGCAGCCGGCCTTTTCAGAAAAATGTGGTATGACTACAATTTTCTCATATTGCTCCTGCTTTTCCAGCAGAAGCCTGTTAAAGAGATTTACGTCATTATTATAGATAACAAAATCTACCACTGCCCGCTCTCCCAATGCAGCCGTAAAAGATTCATAGATCATTTTTTTGTGGGCACTTAACTGATTAAATAGCAAGAGCACTTTCAGCTGTTCACCAGATTGCTGTCTGGTGATAAAAAAACCCTTACCATGAGCGGAAGTAATCACTCTTAATTTCTTCAGGTGATTGTATGCCTTTTCTACTGTATTTTTAGACAATTCCAGCGTAGCACACAGATCGTGTATAGAAGGAAGCTGATCTCCGCTGACAATTTTCCCGCCATCAATACCATTTACAATAGCTTTCATGAGCTGCCGGTATTTAGGCATCATGGAGCAATTGTCCATTGTCAGTCCTTTGATATAATTATTCATGAAAGACGACTATCGAATGATATCCAGCAACCGGACCTCACAAATTAAAGTTGCACCTGGCGGCACATCTTTGTATCCTTCCTTACCAAATGCAAGTGCGGCCGGGATATAAAGAATCCATTTGGCCCCGACAGGCATCATTACTACTGCCTCCTGCATTCCGGGCATTGCTTCATCCAATTGATGAATCCAGGGTTTATCATTAAAAGTGTCGACTATCTTAGTGCCATTGATCAATGAAATATTGTAGTGAAGACTTACTTTATCAGTAGTCGAAGGTTTCTGGCCATCTCCTTCTTCAATTACTTTGTATTGTAACCCGGAAGAAGTAACAACTATATCTTTTGATACTTTATTTTTTTCTAAAAAAGCTTTGCACTCCGGAGCGGTTGGCAGCGGTACTGCTGCAGCTGGAATTGAATTATCCTGATTTTGTGCTTGTGTACTTAAAATACCAGTTAGGAATAAAGTTGCGGTCAGTATGATCTGAGTAAATTTCATTATTTGGTTTGTTTTATTAAATAGTTGATATTTCACAAGCTATCTCCTATTCAAAAAACTCATTTCTACAGCAACAGGCTAAACATAACCCCCGCTTTCTCAACTGTTAATGTCCTTACAAAATAAAATTAGAATTCAGTTGTTTCCCTTACAGTAAAACCTGTGGTCATTCGCCCCATCTGAATTTCATATTCTCCTGCTTCTACTACTTTTTTATTGTTCAGGTTGATAAAGCCGAGTTCTTTTACGGGTAACACAAAGGTCAGCGTTTTCGCTTCTCCAGGTTCAAGACTGATTTTTTCAAATCTTCTCAGCCGTTTTACGTCAGGCGTGATACTAGCATAAAGCTGTTTGGAAAAAAGCATAACTACTTCCTTACCGGTTACTGATCCTGTATTTTTGACGGCCACAGTTATGGTCACGTTTTCTGTTGCTTTAAAGACGGATTTACTGATGCCAAAATTGGTGTACTCGAAACTGCTATATCCGAATCCTGATCCAAAATTGAATTGCGGATTGTAATTGGCATCATCCGATGGTTTGTGAATATAGTTGATTAAGGAATTAACTTCTCTTGGATAAGTATAAGGTAACCTTCCAGAAGGATTTACCTTACCCATTAAAATGTCAGCCAAAGCATCTGCCCCAAAATTGCCGGGCAGGAATGTCTGTAGTATTGCCGATGCAAAAGGCTCTATTTTATTTATAATCCTTGGTCGTCCTTCATTCAAAACAAGGACAATTGGTTTTCCCGTTTGAGATAATTCTTCCGCAAGACGTTGCTGATTTTGTGAAAGATTCAGATTATTCAGGTTTCCCGGTGTCTCTGTATAACTGTTTTCACCCAAACAAAGAACAATCACATCTGCTTTTTTTGCTGCTTTAACGGCAGACTTGATATCAGTCTCCTGATCCTGATTGAAATTCCCCTCCTTCAGATAACTGACTCCGGCTACATAACTCACATTGTTTTTTCCGAATCTGGTTTCTACAGCCTCCAGCATTGTATGGTAGTCATGGGCATACTCATCTGTATTTTCGCCCTGCCAGCTATAACTCCAGCCTCCATTAAGCGATCTCATTATATTCGCATTTGGTCCGCATACCAAAATCCTGCTTCCTTCTTTTAAAGGCAATACATTGTCTTTATTTTTCAGTAGTGTGATTGATTCGGCGGCTACCTGATAAGCACTTTGCTGAAAAGCTTTACTTCCGAATTTAGGATAGTCTTCCAAAAATGTATTTGGCTTGTTAAACAGGTCAAGCTCAAATTTTACAGTAAGTATTCTGCGCACTGCGTCATCAATCCGGCTTACCGGAACCTTGCCCTCTTTTACCAGTGCCATCAGATTTTTGCAGAAGCTTTTGTAATCGTATGGAATCATAGCCATATCTATCCCTGCATTAATGGCCAGCATGATGGCATCTTTTTCATTTTTTGCTACCCGGTCTCTTTTATATACATAGTCAATATCATTCCAGTCGGTCACTACGAAACCGGTAAATTTTAATTCGTTTTTCAGGATGTCTGTCAGGATATGTTTATTCACATGTGTAGGAATTCCATTGATCAGTGCAGAATTGACCATAACTGTTTTAGCACCCGCTTTGATTGCCGCTGCAAATGCTGGCAGATGGTATTCTCTTAAATAGTGTTCCGGGATCCAGGCATCTGTACGGTCCTTTCCCGATTTGGGATCCGAATACCCCATAAAGTGCTTTAAAGTAGCAACGACCTTTTCTTTGCTGCCCACCGGCTGCTGATAGCCGTTCAGTGCAGCAAGCCCCATTTCCTTAACCAGGTAAGGATCTTCTCCAAAACCTTCCCATAGACGTGGCCATTGCGGATTAACGCCAAGATCAAGAACGGGAGAAAAATTCCAGGGTATACCAGCTGCCCGGGCTTCGTAAGCGGTAATTGTTGCTGCCTCTTTTATCAGATCCCTGTTAAAAGTTGCCGCCTGCCCAATCTGTTGGGGAAATAACGTAGCACCATTTACGTAATTGACACCATGAATATCATCCAGACCATACAGCACAGGAATCTTCAATCTTGTTTGTTTTGCTTTCTCCTGAATGTCTAGTATAAACTTATTCCATTCGCTTGCAGAGAATAACTTCCCTGGCACTACGTTCAGCACAGATCCTATTTTATAGTTTACTATTGCATCATTAAGAACAGCAGTATCTGCCGTAATCTGTGCCATCTGCCCCACTTTCTCTGCAAGGGTCATCTTCTTCATCATTACAGCAACTTTCTGTTTAATGAGGACATCCTGTGCTTTCAGATAGTTATCTGGAGCAAATAGGACGATGAAATTACAGAGTAAACAAGAAAGGAAAAGTTTTTTTTGAGGGCTCATAAGATGATTGATGAGCCGCAAATGTAATTGTGGGTATGCAGAGAACTTTCATTTACTGTCTGCAAAAGGCATCCAAATTATCCGAAGAGAGAAATCGCGTATCCTACCTGATAAACTAAATTTTCAGTTCTTATAAACCGAAGTCTAATTATTGTTGTTAATCAGGTTTACTATCACTTTAACCATCATTTCTTTTTCTTCGGGCTTGCTTTCTGCAATCATTAGCGTTAAGGCAACTAACGCATTATCAGCAATACGTTTAGAACCATCTTGCTTATACAGAATGCTATTCTTTTCCATGAACCAAACAAATAAATAGGCCGCTATACGCTTATTCCCATCTGAAAAAGAATGATTCTTTACTACGAAATAAAGCAAATTAGCTGCTTTTTCTTCTATGCTTGGATAAAATTCGACGCCACCAAAAGATTGATATATAGTGCCAATAGACCCCTTGAATGATTGATCTTTCTCATTACCAAAGAGCGATCCCCCACCAAATTTTTCCTTTAAAGTGTTTATTGCTTCTACTGCTTCGCCATAGGTTGCCCTAAAAAGCCCATTATCATTTGTTGTACCTTCAATTGTTAATTGCTGATGATCGTATTTATCTAATATATCGAGGGCATATGCGTAATCCGTAACCACTTTAAGAAGTCCTGTTGCTTCATCAGAAGTCAGCTCTTTACTTTCTAATACATTACTTAAAAGGTTTACCGCACTTTTTAAACTGGCCAATTGATCTGTTTGTACTCTTAAACGTTCTTCATTTACAGAATAACCTTTAATCAAATAGTCCTTCAAGATACCATTCGCCCAAATACGGAACTGTGTTGCCCTAATTGAATTTACTTTATAGCCGATAGAAAGAATCATATCAAGGCTAAAGACATCCAGAGTTCTTTTTATTTCCCTACCTCCTTCCTTTTGAACTGTTTCCATTTTGGAAACAGTTGAAGTATCAAGCTCCCCACTTTTGAAAATGTTACTAATATGCTTACTAATGGCTGGAACTCTGGTGCCAAAAACTTCAGCAATTTGCTTTTGGGTCAGCCAAACAGTATCATTTACCAACGTGACTTCAATAGCTGGCAAACCATCATCGGTTTTATAAAATAATATTTGATCTGTAAACATGATGAATGGTTTTTGAAGGTGAAAAAAATAAATTATTCTGCTAATGTAATCCCGATTGAACATTAATTGGTTAAAAATTTATTCGCTTCTTTTCCAACATAGTCAAATCGGCAACTCTGAGATGAAGTATTCAGTATGTCCTTGCCTGGTTTTGATTGTACCGCCTCAACAATTTGCAGAAGCTTTCAACCGGCGCAAGTTAATAAGTGTAATAGTGGTAAGTAATGTTTGACTGACTACGCAATTATGGATCTGAGCTTTCCTCAAAACCATAAAAGCGCCTTGAACATGAAGTTCAAGACGCTTTTATAATTACTTTGCTTACTCGCGGAGAGAGAGGGATTCGAACCCTCGATACCCTTTTGAGGTATACACACTTTCCAGGCGTGCTCCTTCAACCACTCGGACACCTCTCCATTCGGGGTTGCAAAAGTAGTATTTTTTTTGATTGTTAAAGCAAATTAATCAATTACTGTAACTTTTAGCATGTTTGTTTTTCCTTTGATTTCCATTGGAACGGCTGCAGTGTTAATCAGGATATCTCCTTTTTTAATCAACTTGGCTTTTACCAGTTGCTCATTTACCTCTGCAATCGTTTTATCAGTACTCTCAAATGCATCGTAGAAGAATGCCTGTACACCCCATACTAAACTCAAAGTATTGATAAGACCCCTGTTATTAGTAAAGATATAGGTCAATGCTTCTGGTCTGTGGCTTGAAATCTCAAAAGCAGTATAACCGCTCACTGTTAGAGAAACAATACCTACAGCACCTGTTTGTTTAGCTAAGAATACAGCTGAATCACAAACTGCATCACTTAAGAAAGTGTCAGATTTTGATTTCAGGTGTTTATCAGCATTGAAAGGGTAGTTGTTTACTTCGATGTTCTGAATAATTTTCTGCATGGTCTCGATAACGATCAGTGGAAACTCTCCAACTGATGTCTCACCGCTAAGCATTACTGCATCAGCACCATCCAATACAGAATTCGCTACGTCATTCACCTCAGCACGTGTTGGTCTCGGTGTAGTGATCATACTTTCCAGCATTTGGGTAGCAATGATAACTGGTTTAGATGCCGCACGACATTTTTGAACAATCATTTTCTGCAACAAAGGAACTTCTTCCATTGGCATTTCCACACCAAGGTCTCCCCTTGCTACCATGATACCGTCTGAAACTGCGATGATCTCATCAATGTTAGCGATCGCTTCAGGCTTCTCGATTTTAGCGATTACCCTTGCATGTTTGCCTCTAGCTTTGATGATTTCTTTCAATTCAACGATGTCAGCCGCATTACGAACAAATGAAAGTCCGATCCAGTCCACATCATTTTCTAAAACAAATTCCAGATTTTTACGATCTTCTACAGTTAGAGAAGGAATAGAAACCTTAGTATTAGGTAAGTTTACTCCTTTTCTCGAAGTAAGGATACCACCGTGAACAACTTCACAAACTACCTCATCTTCAAGGTTGGTTTCAATAACTCTCATTTGCAGTTTTCCATCATCTAAAAGAATGATTTCTCCTGCTTTTACGTCCTTAGGGAACGTAGTATACGTGATATAAATACGCTCTTCATTACCAATACATTCTTTCGTAGTAATAATCGTACGGCTACCATTAACCAATTGGATACCACCATCCTGTACCATTCCGATTCTGATTTTCGGACCTTGCAAGTCAGCTAATATACCAACATTGTAATTGTGTTTTTTATTGATTGCCCTGATCGTATCCAGTACTTCCTGGTGATCAGCTTGTGAGCCGTGTGAAAAGTTAAGTCTGCAAACGTCAAGTCCTGCATTAAACATGCTGTATAAGACATCTGGTTTGGCCGAGGCTGGACCTAGCGTGGCTACGATTTTTGTTCTGGAATGAAAGGGTTTCATTTTGAGTTACTTTTATTTATTACTGACCAACAAAATGGGGATTTTTGACTGAAAAACCAATGTTAGTCTTGTTAATTCTGTTATTTAACTAATAATGTAAGCTTCAAATATAGTGTATTTAATACACCTTGCATATAAAATTTACATTACCAAATTTTCTCTGGACTTCAGTTTGACAGGATCAATCTGCGCAGCAACCTGAATATCAGGGAGTTTATTCAGACCAGTAAGTATGTAATTCAAATCTTCTTTATCAATATATGATTGGATTATCATAAAATAATCTACTTTATTCATTTCAGGAATTAAAAATCCTTCACTATTCCGGTTACTAACGATAAAAAAATCATTATCTCCCTCCTCTGAACAAAAATAATATTTAGAAAAAGCCCTCACCGGCTCATCAATATTGAAAAAAACCTCGTGATCATCAGCTTTTTCAAAATTTAAATTTAGTCTCGTATTGATCTTATGACAGAAAACATAGTCCTTTAATGATGCTGTGATGGCGATTAGCACAAAATCCAGATCTAATGACAGTTTTAAATACGTTTTGTTCAAGGCAGATTGAATAGATTATTTTAAGATGCGAAATTATAAAACTATTTTTGCTTTCCCATTTCAAATAAAAACATTAAAATTGGTAGAGAAATAAAAACATTTGAAATGTGTCAGAATTTATTTTTCTTTGCACTGAATTATTTAACCCATTAAATTATAACATTATGTCTGATATTGCTTCAAGAGTTAAGGCTATTATCGTTGAAAAATTAGGTGTGGATGAGAGCGAGGTTACCCCAGAAGCTTCTTTCACTAATGACCTAGGTGCGGATTCTTTGGATACTGTAGAACTTATCATGGAATTCGAAAAAGAATTCAATGTAGCAATTCCTGATGATCAGGCTGAGACTATCGGTACAGTTGGTCAAGCGATTGCTTATCTAGAGAAAAACGTAAAGTAGAACATACGGTCTCCGTATAATCCGTATAAATGGAATTAAAAAGAGTAGTTGTTACAGGTTTAGGTGCGCTCACTCCAATTGGCAATACTATCCCAGAATTCTGGGATAATTTGTTAAATGGTGTGAGCGGCGCTGCGCCTATTACAAGTTTTGACACAGAAAAGTTCAAGACAAAATTTGCGTGTGAGCTCAAAAACTTCAATGCTGAAGACTTTTTAGAGAAAAAAGAAGCGCGCAAATTAGATCCATTTGTTCAGTATGCTATGGTGTCAACAGATGAGGCCGTTAAAGATGCAGGATTTGATTTCGAGCAATTGGATACAAACCGCATTGGTGTAATCTGGGGCTCCGGTATTGGTGGTATAAAAACGTTTTTGGATGAAATGAGAAATTTTTATGCAGGTGATGGAACACCGCGTATTAATCCTTTCTTTATTCCAAAGATGATTATTGACATTGTTACCGGCCATATTTCAATTAAGTATGGTTTACGTGGCCCTAATTTTGCCACAGTATCTGCCTGCGCTTCATCTACTAATGCAATGATTGATGCCTACAATTACATCCGCCTGAACATGGCAGACGTAATTATCAGCGGAGGATCAGAAGCAATTATCAATGAAGCCGGTATTGGTGGATTTAATGCAATGCATGCGCTTTCTACGCGTAATGATGACCCTTCAACTGCATCCAGACCTTTTGACAAAGACCGAGATGGATTTGTTGCTGGTGAAGGTGCAGGAACGATTATCCTTGAAGAATTAGAACATGCAAAAGCACGCGGTGCTAAAATCTACGCCGAATTAGTCGGCGGAGGGATGAGTGCTGATGCGAATCATATTACAGCTCCACATCCGCAAGGATTAGGCGCTAAAATGGTGATGACGAACGCATTAAAAGATGCAGGCATGAGTACGGGCGATATTGATTATATCAATGTTCATGGTACTTCTACCCCACTCGGTGATATCAGTGAAACCAAAGCTATTGTAGATTTATTTGGTGAAGATGCGTACAAATTGAATATCAGTTCGACAAAATCAATGACAGGTCACCTTTTGGGTGCTGCTGGTGCCGTTGAAGCCATCGCTTCTATTCTTGCCGTACAAAATGACATCGTTCCTCCTACAATCAATCACTTCACAGACGACCCGGATTTCGATCCAAAATTGAACTTCACATTCAATACCTCACAAAAACGTTTAGTACGTGCGGCATTGAGTAATACTTTTGGTTTTGGTGGACATAATGCGTCAGTCATTTTCAAAAAGTACGAAGAGTAAACGTTGCAAATCGATTTTTATACTATTTAATGCCCCTATTTGACCTCTATAAACTGTATTTATCCCCGGACAAAGAGTTTATAAAAAAGCTGAAAAATATGTTAGGCTTTGTGCCCGGAAATACCATTTTATATAAAATGGCGTTCAGGCACAGGTCTGTGGCTAAAGTTTTGAAAAATGGAAGCCGCAGCAGTAACGAAAGGCTGGAATTCCTGGGCGATGCAATCCTCGGTTCGGTAATTGCAGAATTACTCTTTAAACACTATCCTTACAAGGAAGAGGGGTTTCTTACGGAAATGCGCTCTAAAATAGTGAACCGTGCCAACCTGAACCAACTTGCACGTAAAATGGGCTTTGACCAGCTGATTGTATTTGATCAGAAAATGGTGAATATGCAGGCTAAACATCACTCGATGTTAGGCGATGCTTTTGAGGCGCTGATTGGGGCCGTATACCTGGATAAAGGTTACGATTTCACTAAGGACCTGCTGTTAAAACGTATTGTAAAGCCTTATATTGACATCCATACCCTGGAACTTACCGAAACCAATTTCAAGAGCAAACTGATTGAATGGTGCCAGAGACATGCAAAGGATATCACCTTTGATATGATCCAGAATAGTGAGGGAGACAGTGCCAAGCTTTTCACCATACAAGCGGTGATTGAAGGCGAAAGTTATGGAATAGGTAGGGATTACAACAAGAAAAATGCAGAAAAACAAGCTGCAGAAAAGGCCTGCGAGGCATTGTCTATCTAATCAATCCATCAGCTTACTTCTTTCTGAGCGTGTCCGTATACTGTTTATAAGAATCTCTGATGTATTTAACCGCGTCATATTCCGTCCAGTTTTTTGATTTGCTGTAGTCAGGGCGATAATTTAACATGAAATTTTCCAGGTCTTTGCCTTCCAGCTCTGTATTCTTCTGAATCAAAGACTCATTAAAAAATCCGTCAATTGTGGTTTGCTGCAATTCAGTATTGTAATACTTACCAAATCTCTTTGCATTTTTTGGGGTTCTGCCAAACAGTTCGTAAAGTGCGGTCAGTGGTGCAAAAATATAAGAAAGCAATGGGGGTTTGCCGGCATAAAAAGAGCCTTTATCCCTGTAGTCCTGCTTGAGTTCGTCCAGTTCCATTTTTTTAGACTGCCCCCTGATATTTACCTGGTCCAATGTATTTCCCATATCCAGATAAATGATCATGTCCCTGTTAGACAATACTACCTGCTGCTGATCGGAAAAACCCCTTTTGATGGTAACCAGTGTATCTCCAACCAGGGCTTTGATCTGGAAAATACCCAGGTCGTTACTACCTACGGTGAAACCTGTCCTCTTGTTGGTGATTTCTGCCAATGCCACACGGGTGGTTGAGCCTTTTGACATCACCACACCATTAAGTTGAAAATCCTGTGCATGGACAACAGATACAGGGGCAATTAAAATTGATAGAATGGATAACCTTTTTAAAGCAGTATGAATCATTTATCTCTAATGTATTTGAAGTAAATTTAACCATTGTTTATCAATATGACGTATCCAATAATATCAAATGACCCTGGAAGGGCAATTGGGCACATTAAAAATTTAACATCTCAACCAATTTAACAATAAATTATATCTTTGCACATGATAAAATCAATGACGGGCTATGGCCTGGCTTCTACAGATCAGGAAAATACCAAGTTTGCCGTAGAGATTAAATCCTTAAACAGTAAGTTTCTGGAACTCAATTTGAAACTGCCCCGGGCTTATGCCGATAAAGAATTGATGTTGCGAAATATCTGCAGCAAAGAGATCGAAAGGGGAAAAGTAAATGTTTCTATTACCATCGAGCGTAGCGAAGAAAACCTTAAGGGAGCAACAATCAATGCAGCATTGTTAAGTAAATATTACAAACAACTGGAAGCGATAAACGTAGACCTGGGTGCAAACTCAAATAACCTTTTACAAGCTGTATTGAGCTTTCCGGATGTGATTTCTTACACCGAAGAGGTGGTAAATGAAGGTGAATGGGATATTGTACAAAACACATTCAACGCAGCACTGGAGAACTTTAACCAGTTTAGAGAGACGGAAGGTGCGGTACTTAAACAAGACCTGGAACTAAGGGTAAAGAATATACTTGGCTTTTTTGCACAAATAGAGGTACTGGCACCTTTGCGGATCCCACAAATCAGGGTAAGATTGAATACGTTTCTTGAAGAAATTGCAGGAAAAGTAAATGTAGACCAGAACCGCCTTGAGCAGGAACTGATCTATTATATTGATAAACTGGATATCACTGAAGAAAAAATCAGACTGAAAAGCCACTGCGATTACTTCACAGAAACATTAAAAAGTAAAGATGCCAATGGTAAAAAACTCGGTTTTATTTCTCAGGAAATTGGCAGGGAGATCAATACTATGGGTGCAAAAGCAAATGATGCACAAATTCAGCAACTTGTTGTGGGCATGAAAGAGGAACTAGAGAAGATTAAAGAACAGTTGTTAAACGTTATTTAGACAGCACCAATAAATGATACAAGGCAAGCTCATCATATTTTCTGCTCCATCGGGGGCAGGAAAAACTACCATAGTTAAGCATCTATTGCAAAAATTTCCGTCATTAAGTTTTTCCATTTCTGCAACAACGAGGGAATCGCGCGGGGACGAAGCGCATGAAAAGGATTATTATTTTATTTCCAAGGAAGCTTTTCTGCACAAAGTTGCACACCAGGAATTCGTAGAATTTGAAGAGGTTTATAATGGCACTTTTTACGGCACCTTACGTTCTGAAATTGAAAGGATCTGGAATGAGGGCAAACACGTGATATTTGACATTGACGTGGAGGGCGGATTGCGTTTGAAAAGGAAATACGAAGAGGATGCACTGGCAATTTTTGTCCAACCGCCTTCGCTGGAGGTATTAAAAGAACGTTTAAGCGGACGGGGAACAGATAGCCCATCGAAACTTCAGGAAAGATTTATCAAGGCGGAAAAGGAACTGAAATACGCAGATAAATTTGATGTAATCTTAAAAAATTACGATTTGAAGATTGCCTGCGAAGAAGCTGAAAGGCTGGTATCGGAATTCATCAACAAATAACACACCCAAAACAGGATGGCAAAAACGGGCTTATTTTTTGGTTCTTTTAACCCAATTCATGTGGGGCATCTTATTATTGCTGGTTATATGGCCAACTTTACCGACCTGGACGAGGTTTGGCTGGTTGTTTCTCCCCATAATCCATTAAAGGTGAAAAAAGGGCTCGGCAATATGTATGACAGGCTGGAAATGGCACGTCTGGCTACTGAGCCTGCTGAAAACCTGAAAGTAAGTGATATTGAATTCGGCCTTCCGCAGCCATCATATACTATTGACACACTGACCTACCTCCATGAGAAGTACCCTGCGAAGGAGTTTGTACTGATCATGGGGGCAGACAATTTGTCTTCCTTTAAAAAATGGAAAAATTACGAGATCCTGCTCAGGAATTACCATATCTATGTTTATCCCCGACCAGGTTCTGATATCACTGAGTGGAAAGACCATCCGGCCATCACCTTTACCGACACCCCGCAGATGGAAATTTCTTCCACCTTTATCAGGAATGCGTTGAAAGCGAATAAAAACATCCAGTTCTTAGTTCCGGATCAGGTAATCGCATTTATGGATAGCAAAAATATGTACCGTTAATTCCTGATCTAACGATAGATCAGGAAAATAGTAGGTTTTTTATGCAGGTCAATCTTTTCCTGCTTCCATTGCCCAATTGACTGGGTTTTGATAAATTCATCTTCCCCTGTAATGTTACATGCCACACAAAGCAATGTTTGTGCTGCCGTATTTTTTACAATGTCATCGAATAAATGATTGTTACGGAAAGGCGTTTCAATGAACATCTGCGTTTGCTTGTTTTTCTCTGCTATCCTTTCCAGCTCTTTGATACTTTTGACCCTTTCCACCTTATCAATAGGAAGGTATCCATGGAATGTAAAACTTTGCCCGTTAAAACCTGAGGCCATTAGCGCAAGCAGCAGCGAATTTGGCCCTACGAGCGGCACCACCTGAATCCCTCGTTTGTGTGCTTCAGAAACAACCTCTGCACCTGGATCTGCCACACCGGGACATCCCGCCTCACTCATCAGCCCTACATCTTTCCCTGTCATTAACTCCTTGAAATACGGGACCATAGAATCATTTCGTTTATGTTTTCCATAATCGTGGATAGTTAGGTCACTTTGTGGAATCTTTATACCGGCCTCTTTGAGGAATTTCCGGGCAGTTTTCTCATTCTCTACAATGTACGTGTCAAGCGCATTAATGGTGTCAATAAGATATGGGGTGAAAGATTTTGCTGAGGCGTTCTCTGCCAAGGGGACAGGAATAAGAAATAATGTGCCTTTTTTCATAGAATATAGTTGTTTTTTATGCCGCTATTAAGCCCTGCCGGATAAGGACAGGCCCAACAGGGTGGTGTTGCTGTTAATAATTATTGCAGGCCGTAAGGGTCCTTTCTGAAATTACTTGGGCAAAGGTACTGCAATTTGAGTTATATTTAATTCTGGTATTGTTTATGTTGTATAAAAGGCTGTGGACTGCTTCTGCAAAAGAAAAGAATTAAAAGCCGGAAAGAGAAAATAAAACCTAAATTTTGAGATAAATCAATTTTTGGGCTATTTGAGGTCTCTGACCAGTAAGGTGATAATGGCAGGAACACAAACTAAACAAATATAAACACAGTATTCAAGATAAAACAAGTAACATAATTCGGAGAAGTGGACTTCTTAAAGGTTTATATTCCTTTATGATTAAACTATTACCTGATTTTACACTCTTAATGGCATAAGTTAGGTTAGGCTATTTTATACACACACAAATGAAACAGATAATTAAATTACCGGCTGTAATACTTGGACTCGTACTCCTGTTCACCGGTGTCACACAAAGCGTAATGGCACAAGATGATGACGTATCATTGGAGACCTTTTATGAAGAATTATCGCCTTACGGCACATGGACACAGGATCCGGACCATGGATATGTGTGGATGCCAGATGTAGATCAGGATAACTTCAGGCCGTATTACACAGATGGCCACTGGGCAATGACAGAATACGGAAATACCTGGGTGTCTGACTATGACTGGGGATGGGCGCCATTTCACTATGGACGTTGGATTACAAACCGGTTTAACCAATGGATATGGATTCCTGACACTGTGTGGGGACCTGCCTGGGTAAGCTGGAGAAGTGGCGACGGTTACTATGGATGGGCACCACTAAGTCCGGGTATTGACGTGAACGTGGGCATAGGAGGATTTAATATTCCACTTGACTGGTGGGTCTTTATCCCACAGATCAATATTTACAGTACCCGCTACCCAAGCTATAACAGAAGGAACCAGGCTTTCTTTAACCGGACTTCCCTCATTAATTATACTTACGGCGGACGTGGAAGACATACATTCTATACTGGGCCAAGAGCAGACGACATCCGCAGGGTAACACGCAGAGATGTAACAGTATATAACGTAAATTATTCCAGCAGACCAGGCAGAACAAATATCACAAATAACAATATTAATATTTATCAGCCGGGAAACCGTAATGGAACGGGTGGCCGCGGAAGCAGCAATGGTCGCCCCGGCAATCAACCTGGCAATCAGCCTGGCAGAAATAATCCGGTTGCCAACCAACCGGGCAGGAATAATCAAGGAAACGGACAAACAGGAAACCAGCCTGGCAGGGGAAATAATCCTGGCGAGGGAAGACCAGGACGAAATAACAACAACGGACGTCCGGGCCAGGCAAATGGCACCAACTCAGCGGGTGCTTCAAATCCGGCTAGCGGACAAGTAGCACAACCAGCCGCAGGCACACCGGGAAGAGGAAATAGCGCTGGTAATGATCAGTCTGGAAGAAATAACCAGGGCAGAAGAAACAACCAGGGAATACGCCCTCCGGTAGAAGGTCGCGACCGCACACAGCAGATGCAGCAGGCAGGCGACCCGCAACAGCAACAACTAAGTGATGCGTTGCGTCAGCAGCAAATGTTACAACGCCAGCAACAGATGCAGCAGCAGCGTGACGCGCAGCAGGATGAGCAAAGAGGGGCTCAGCGCCAGCAGCAAATGCAACAGCGCATGCAACAAATGCAGCAGCAACGTGACGGTCAGCAGGAACAGCTGAGAGAGGCTCAGCGTCAGCAGCAAACGCAGTTACAAGTGCAACAGCGGGAGCAACAACGACAACAAAGAGATTCGGAGCAACGTCAGCAACGTGATCAGCAGCGTCAGCAGCAGGATCAGCAACGCCAGCAACAAGACCAGCAAATCAGGCAGCAACAAAGAGACGCACAACGGCAGGAACAGCAGCGCCAACAGCAAGGCGAGCAACGCCAGCAACAAGACCAGCAACGTCAGCAACAAGAGCAGCAGCGTCAACAGCAACAACAACAGCAGCAGCAAAGAGATGCGCAACGTCAGCAACAGGAACAGCAACGTCAGCAACAGCAACAGCAACAGCAACAGCAAAGCAGACCTGTAAATACAGAAGGACGCAGGGGAAGAGGGAATTAAAGCATAAATAACAGAGAATGGAACCGGTCGCTAATGGCCGGTTTTTATTTTATATATTATATTTATCTTTGCAGCCTTCATCAAGCAAATATGCTTAACTCTTTATGATCCACCCCGAAATAGAAAAACGAAAAACATTCGCCATTATCAGTCACCCGGATGCCGGAAAAACAACGCTAACTGAAAAATTCCTGCTATTTGGCGGTGCAATCAATACCGCCGGCGCAGTAAAACGTAATAAAGCCAATCAAAGCAGTACTTCAGATTTTATGGAGATTGAAAAGCAACGTGGAATATCTGTTGCTACGTCTGTGATGGGCTTTGAATACAAAGACAAAAGAATCAACATCCTGGATACCCCAGGTCACAAAGACTTTGCCGAGGATACCTATCGTACCTTATCAGCAGTAGACAGCGTAATCCTGGTGGTGGACTGTGTGAAAGGTGTTGAGGAACAAACCGAAAAACTGATGGCGGTATGCCGGATGCGGAATACCCCTGTAATTATCTTTGTCAACAAGATGGACCGCGAGGGTAAAGATGCTTTTGACCTGCTTGACGAGATCGAAAACAAGCTGAACATCAGCCTGTGCCCACTTTCATGGCCAATTGGACAGGGACATACATTTAAAGGTGTTTATAGCATCTACAACAAACACCTCAACCTGTTTGAACCAGACAAAACCAAAATTGCCGATCCGGTAATTGAGGTGAACGACCTGAATGATGAAAAATTAAACGAATTTCTGAAGCCAGCAGAGCTTAACGGCTTGAAAAGTGATCTTGAACTGGTAGAAGGCGTATATGGAGAGCTGGACCAGAGCATGTACACAGAAGGACTGCTTGCCCCGGTATTCTTTGGTAGCGCAATCAATAATTTTGGTATCAAGGAACTGCTGGATACTTTCATTAACATTGCCCCCAGCCCAAGAAGCAGGGAAGCGGAAGAAAGAGAAGTACTGGTAGAAGAAAAGAACTTCTCTGGATTTGTGTTTAAGATACACGCTAACCTTGACCCAAAACACCGCGACCGTATTGCCTTCCTGAGGATTTGCTCGGGTAAATTTGAGAGGAACAAATTCTATTACCATACCCGCCAGGATAAAAAACTCAAGTTCTCCAATCCAATGGACTTTATGGCCAATGAAAAGAGTATTGTAGAAGAAGCATGGCCAGGTGATGTAGTGGGTTTATATGACAGCGGTAACTTTAAAATCGGTGATACCCTGACAGAAGGAGAGAAACTTCAATTTAAAGGCATTCCGAGCTTCTCTCCTGAGATATTTAAGGAAGTAGAGAACAGAGACCCGCTTCGAACCAAGCAGCTTGAAAAAGGTATACAGCAGCTTACGGAAGAAGGGGTAGCGCAATTGTTTACACAGCAACCGGGAAACAGAAAAATTATTGGTGCTGTAGGTGAACTGCAGTTTGAAGTAATTGCATTCAGACTGGAACATGAATATGGTGCTAAAGCCCACTTCCGCATGCTGAGTTATACCCGCTCCAACTGGGTAAGCTCCACTGATAAGAAAAAGCTGGAGGAGTTTGTAAAACGTAAACAAATGCACATAGGCCAGGACAAAGACGGGAATCCGGTATATCTGGCAGATAATGACTTTATGATCAATATGACCAAGAGGGATTATCCTGACATCGAGTTTCACAAGACTTCAGAATTTAAGTAACTGAAAAGGCCGGACATAGATCCGGCCTTTTCAGTTACTCCTTGTCTTAGACAAGATCTTTGCTATAAAGATTATTTCAATTTGCCCAATGCAATTTTAATCCTTGGGATCATTAACTGAATATCTTCCAGTGAACATCCTCCGACCGAAGCACGGAACCAGCTTTTTGTTTCGTCTGTCCCAAAACAAGAGAAAGGTACGAAAGCCGCAAGCGCTTCTTTAATCAGATATGAATTTACATCAGTACTGTCCTTTAATAAATCTCCGGATTCAGTAGTTTTGCCAATATAATCGATTTTCAATGTCAGATAAATTGCGCCCATAGGTACAATTGCGTCAACTGCAAAACCCTCTGCTTTAAGTTCCTGAAAGCCACTGTAAAGGGCATCCAGACTGGCCTGGATCTGTGTTTTAAAAGAACCCAGGAAACCGTCAACCAATGTTTTGTCCGCAAAGTATTTTGCTACGGCTACCTGCTCCGCTTTAGGTGCCCAGGCACCAATATGGGTAAGCAAAGCTTTCATTTTGGCAACTACAGCTTCAGGACCAAAGCCCCATCCTACCCTTACGCCCGTTGCTGCAAGACATTTAGATATTCCGTCAATGTAAACTACATAATCCCTTAATTCAGGACGCAGGCTCACAGGATTAATATGTTCTTTTCCAAAAGTTAGCAGGGAATAAATCTGATCGTACATGATGTACAACGGTTTTTCTCCTGCGGCCCTTGATTTGTTTTCTTCGATCACCATATCGCAGATTTCTTCCAGCTGCTCCTGGGTAAACATTGTACCCGTAGGGTTAAGCGGAGAACACAGGGCCAGCAAAGTAGCACCCTTAATATGCGGTTTTAATAATGCCGCTGTAGGCATAAAATTTGTTTCAGCGGTAGTTTCTACAGCTATGCCATCAGCAGATGACAGGTGACAATAATGGTTGTTGTTCCATGACGGTGCAGGATAAATTACTTTATCTCCCGGATCTACCAGCGCAAGGTAAGTTGCATAAATTAATGGTCTTGAACCTCCTGAAACCAGAATTTCATTAGACGCGAAGTCAAGATCGTACCTGTCTTTTAGTATATCTACAATAGTTTCACGTAAAGCCAGCACGCCGTCTGCCGGAGGATAGTTGGTCTGGTGCTCGTTATACGCGTTTACAATTTCTTCCTTCAGCTCTGAGGGTATTGGGAAAATTGAGGGATCAAAATCTCCAATGGTAAGATTCGCAATTTTAGCACCTTTTCTCTTCAATTCATTAACCTCATGACCAATTTTAATGATCTCTGAGCCAATAAGTGAATTTGCTAATACCGATACGTTCATTTTTATTTTTTATTAATGGTTAGAATTACGCCAGCAATTGTTGGATTGCCGATTTGGTTTTTTCAAAATTAAACTGGTTGAGTATGGCTTCCATCATGGTCTCAATTTCTGGATTACAAAGGTTGCCAATGCTTCCTTCATGAGTATGGTTAACCTTAACACCTGGCACAAAGGTACCATTTTCAATAGTCTCACCAACTATCTTATACGCTTCCCTGAACGGGACGCCGTGCAAGGCAAGCTCATTAACCACTTCAACGCTGAAGAGGTAGTCATATTTTTTATCCGCTAGTATATCATCTTTGATTTCGATATACTGGAGCATGTACGCCGTCATTTCAAGGCATTCATTTAAAGAGACCATTGACGGAAAGAGGTTTTCTTTTAACAGCTGGAGGTCGCGGTGATATCCTGATGGCAAATTGGTGGTCATCATGGCAATTTCATTTGGAAGTGCCTGAATTTTATTGCAGCGTGAACGGATCAGCTCAAACACATCGGGATTTTTTTTGTGCGGCATGATGCTTGAACCAGTAGTCAGTTCGTCCGGAAACTTGATAAAACCAAAGTTCTGGTTAATAAACAGGCATACATCCATCGCCATTTTGGCGAGTGTGGCAGCAACAGAAGACATTGCCTGGGCAAGAATACGTTCCGTTTTGCCCCTGCCCATCTGTGCGTAAACGACATTATAATTCAGGTTGTCGAAACCAAGCAGGGTGGTGGTCATTGCTCTGTTGAGCGGGAATGAAGAACCATAACCTGCGGCAGAACCCAGAGGGTTTTTGTTACAAATTTTATACGCTGAAAGCATAACTTCCATGTCGTCAACCAGGCTTTCTGCATAGGCACCAAACCAAAGTCCGAAAGACGAAGGCATTGCAATCTGTAAATGCGTATAACCCGGCATCAGCTTATCCTTATGCGTATTGCTAAGCGAGATCAGTTGCTGAAACAAGGCAACGGTATTGCCAACCATGTCCTCGATTCTGTCCCTGAAGAATAATTTCAGGTCTACCAGCACCTGGTCGTTACGGGAACGTCCGCTATGTATTTTCTTACCGGCTTCACCGATACGCTGCGTAAGCAACCATTCTACCTGTGAATGCACGTCTTCCACTGTATCTTCAATCCTGAATTCCCCGGCCTCAATCTCTGCGTAGATTTGCTTCAAAGCGACTTGTATCTGAGAAAGCTCTGCCGCGGTAAGCAGGCTGATGCTTTCCAGCATTTCCACGTGTGCAAGGGAACCTAAAACATCAAATGCTGCCATCTGCAGGTCAAGTTCCCTGTCCTGCCCTACGGTAAAACTTTCAATGTCTTTATTTACTTCTATATTTTTTTGCCAGATCTTCATTGCTATCTATTCTTTATCAGCGATGGCAGCCGGGGCCGTCACCAGTGGTGGTTGTTTATTTTCCGTTAATTACGGGTTTGAGCATGCTGATGTACAAAGCTATCCCTTCATCAATTTCGTTCACATATATGTATTCATCCGCCATGTGCGACCTTGCCGAATCGCCCGGGCCTACCTTAACAGAAGGAATACTCAATAAGGCCTGGTCTGACGTAGTTGGAGATCCGTAAGTGGTTCTGCCCAGCGCTATGCCCGACTGGACCAAAGGATGTTCTTTATCAATTGAAGACGGTTTTAACCGTACTGAACGTGCCTTAACTTCACAATCTACATTGGTACGGATAATTTTCAATACCTCTTCATTGGTGTATGCATCCGTTACGCGTACATCCACCGTAAAGGTGCAGGTAGCAGGTACCACATTGTGCTGCGAGCCAGCGTTGATGATTGTAACTGACATTTTGAGCGGGCCAAAAACCTCAGACACTTTAGAGAACCTGTAGTTCCTGAACCAGTCGATATCTTTAAGCGCTTTATAAATGGCATTGTCGCCCTCCTCTCTCGCGGCATGTCCGGCCTTTCCGGTAACGGTACAGTCCAGAACGAGTAATCCCCTTTCGGCAATTGCCAGGTTCATTTCTGTAGGTTCTCCAACAATCGCGAATTCCAGTTCGCCCAGATCAGGAAGGACATATTCCAGTCCGTTGTTCCCCGAGATCTCCTCTTCAGCAGTTGTTGCAAGACAAAGGTTATAAGAAAGGTCTTCCTGTTCATAGAAATACAGAAAAGTAGCAACTAGCGAAACCAGACAGCCCCCGGCGTCATTACTGCCCAGTCCGTATAGTTTACCATCTTCTATTGCTGGTTCATATGGATCACGGGTATAACCAGAGTTTGGTTTTACAGTATCATGATGCGAGTTTAAAAGCACTGTTGGCTTAGCGGCATCAAAATGTTTATTGTAAGCCCAGATATTATTTAATTTCCGGTTGATTTTAATGTGTCGTTCCTGCAAAAATTGTGCGATCAGATCAGCAGTTTTGTCTTCTTCTTTACTAAAAGACTGAATGCTGATCAGATTCTTTAACAATTCTAAACTATCCTTTTGCAGTGTTTCTATCATATTATCCCTTTGTATATAGTTCACCGGCTTTAACAGCCGATAGCTTTATGCCTTTAATCAGGGATGAACTGAACCCATTGTGCTCCATTTCATTCAAACCTGCAATAGTACATCCCTTTGGAGAAGTAACTTTATCTATTTCCTGTTCCGGGTGCGATTGCATCTGGAGTAACAGGTCTGCGGCACCTTTGGCAGTTTGCACAGCCATTTTGAGTGCTTCATCTGCATGGAAACCAATTTCTACGCCACCTTGCGAGGCAGCACGTATTGCCCGTAAGAAGAACGCGATACCACACGCACACAAGGCCGTTGCCGAAGTCATGAGGTCTTCATTGATATTTACTACAGACCCTACAGTTTCAAACATCCTGGTTACTTCCGCAACATGCTCTTTAGTGGCATTGTCTGTAGCCACGCAGGTCATAGACTGGCCAATTGCAATTGCCGTATTTGGCATGGCACGTATTACTTCCAGGCCTTCTTTCAGTTTACTGCGTATATCTCCGCAACTTACACCAGAGGCCACCGAAATCACTACATGCCTGTTTATATCAATGACCCCTGCAATTTCCTCCATCAGCAGGTTCAGTTGCTGGGGCAATACTGCCAGCACAATTACATCCGCCGCAGCCACAACCGCAGCATTATCTGTGCTGACCACATAACCCTGATCAGCAAAATCAGCAAGCTTTTTTACATTTCTCCGGGTCAAACTGATCTGACTGGATTTTACGTAGTTTGCTTTAACCAATCCCTTAGCCAGCGAAATTCCAATATTTCCGCTTCCAAGTATGGCTATATTTCCTGTAAACTGTCCCATAATTTTATGCTATTAACCGGGTTCCGAAACCCTGTGTATCAATCTGTGCCAATTCGTCCGCCTTCCCAATGTATACTGCTTTAACGCCTTGCCGGATTGCTTCGAAAGCATTATGCAGTTTAGGTATCATTCCTCCGGAAACAATACCTTCTTCCTGCAGCGATTCAAACGCACTTCTTCTGATTTCCGTAACCAGCGAAAGCTCATCGTCCACATCGCGCAGCACGCCCTTTTTCTCAAAACAGTAAACCAGGCGTGTATCATAGCTGGAAGACATTGCCACTGCTACCGCAGACGCGATTGTATCTGCATTTGTATTCAGTAACTGTGTATCACCATCATGGGTAATTGCACACAATACCGGAATGAGATTACTTTTAAGGAGACTATCCAATGTGGCCACAGAAACTGATGATTCATCAAGATCGCCCACAAAACCGTAATCAACCTTCCCCACCGGACGTTTTACAGCCTTGATTACGTTACCGTCAGCACCACTCAGTCCAATTGCATTACAGCCCTTGGCCTGCAGCTGTGCAACCATATTTTTGTTGATCAGACCTGCGTAAACCATAGTAACCACTCTAAGTGTTTCTATATCAGTAATACGCCTGCCATCCACCATTTTAGGTTCAATTCCTAATGAAACCCCCAGTTCGCTTGCGATCTTTCCGCCACCATGCACCAGGATTTTGTCTCCCGGCAGTGCAGTAAAATCAAGGAGGAACTGGTGAAGTTTCTGAGAATTATCAATAACATTTCCACCTATTTTTATGATAGTAAGCTGCTTCATTCTGTGTTTTTTACATTTTAGTACCTGCTGTTGCGCAGATTCTAAGTTAAGCTTTGTAACAAGTCTTTCAAAACAGCCTGCGCTGCCCATAAGCGGTTTCCTGCTTCATGAATAACCAGGGAGTTGGGCCCGTCAAGGATTTCTGAAGATAATTCCAGATCTCTTCTAACAGGCAAACAGTGCATTACTTTGGCATTGTTAGTGCCTTTTAATTTATCATTGGTCATCATCCAGCCTTCGGGATAGGTAAGTACCTTACCGTATTCCTTAAAGCTGGACCAGTTTTTTACATAAATATAGTCGGCATCCTGAAGTGCTTCTTCCAGGTTATGCATAATTGTGGCCCCTGGTGTAAAATCTTCAGAAAGTTCATATCCTTCTGGTTGAACAATGGTAAAATCTACCATATCTTCTTGTTGCGCTCTGCACATCCATTCCGAAAAAGAATTTGGAACAGCCTGCGGCAATGCTTTCACATGCGGTGCCCATGCCAGAACAACTTTAGGCTTTTTGTCCCCTTTCCAGGTTTCCCTGATGGTAACCAAATCGGCCAGGCTCTGTAATGGATGGCGTGTGGCACTCTCTAAGCTTACAACCGGTACGCCACAATATTTTATAAACTTATTAAAGAAGTCCTCATTGTAGTCTTCATCCCTGTTGGTAAGTTTAGGAAAAGAGCGCAGGCCCAGTATATCACAGTACTGGCCCATAACTGCAGCTGCTTCACGGATATGCTCTACAGTAGAACCGTTCATTACGATTCCGTCTTCAGTTTCAAGCGCCCAGCCTTCTTTGTCCATATTCATCACCATCACATTCATACCCAGGTTCAGGGCAGCTTTCTGCGTACTTAAACGTGTACGCAGACTTGGATTAAGGAATACAAGTCCGAGCGTTTTATTTTTTCCGAGATGCTGGTGAGCATACGGGCTTTCTTTGAGTGCGAGGGCATCTTTTACCAGTTGGTCAATGTCTTCAACATCTTTTACTGAAGTGAATTGGTTCATCCTTTTAAAGCAATTTTAAAGTTTTCTAAAAAGTAATCGGCTTGTTCTTTGTTCAGGTTGAGGGCAGGAAGTAACCTGATTACGTTAGGTTTAGCCTCTCCTGTAAAGATATACTGTTTAAATAATAAATTCTTTTTCACCTGTGACAGTTCTTCAGGAAGATCTATACCAATCATCAGCCCACGTCCCCTAACTTCTTTTACCCCTTCGATCTTTTTAAGTTCTTCAATCAGATAACTGCCAACTTCTTCAGCGTTTTTCATCAGGTTATCCCGCTCCATAATCTCCAGCACAGCAAGTGCCGCCGCGCAGGCCAGATGGTTACCACCAAATGTAGTGCCCAGCATGTAATGCCATGGTTTAAATTTAGGCGCTATAGATATACCGGCGACAGGAAACCCATTTCCCATCCCTTTGGCCATGGTGTACACATCTGCATTTACGCCAGCATAATCATGGGAATAAAAATGACCGGTCCTGCCATAACCACATTGTACACTGTCAGCAATATAAACTGTATTGTATTCGTCGCACAACGAACGGATCAGTTGAAGAAAGCCTACTGAAGCTTCCTTTATTCCGCCCACGCCCTGGATACCTTCAATAATTACTGAGCTGATCTCGTTACCAAAATCAGCAAAAGCCGCCTTCAAAGCCGCTTCATCGTTAAAAGGCAGAAACACCACGTTATCAGTCTCATTTACAGGAGCGATAATTTTTGGGTTATCAGTTGCCGAAACTGCGAGTGAAGTCCTGCCATGAAATGCACCTTTGAAAGCAATTACTTTTTTTCTTCCATTGTAAAACGATGCCATTTTAAGGGCATTTTCATTTGCTTCTGCTCCAGAGTTACAAAGAAATAACTGGTAATCAGTTTTCCCGGATACTTTACCCAGTTTTTCTGCAAGTTCTACCTGCAGGGGTATTTTTACCGAATTGGAATAAAATCCTACTTTATTAAGCTGGTCTGTTAGTCGTTTGACATAATGTGGATGTGTATGACCAATTGAAATAACGGCATGGCCGCCATACAAGTCCAGGTATTCCTGACCATTGGCATCCCAAACTTTGCTGCCGGAAGCTTTTACAATTTCTATATCATTTAGCGGGTATACGTCGAATAAATTCATCTTTTAAAGATTTTACCCGGGACTTTCTCCCGGGGGTTAAATAAACAGGATTAATAGGGAATGGTATGCAGGCGATGCTTTAAAAAGCACTCGCCTTAAGCCGCAATCCCTGCCGTTCATCCAGCCCAAACATTAAATTCATATTCTGTACCGCCTGTCCGCTTGCCCCTTTGAGCAGGTTGTCTATGATACTGATGATTAACAATTTATTTCCATGTTTTTCTACATGTACCAATCCTTTACTGGTATTTACTACCTGCTTCAGGTCGATATTATTTTTGCTCAGATGTGTAAAAGGATGAGAGGCATAATATGCTTCGTAAATATCATTGGCCTCCTCAGCGGTTAAATCAGAGTCAAGATATACCGCTGCGAGTATTCCTCTTGTAAAATCCCCGCGCTGCGGAATGAAGTTCAGTACAGCATCAAAACCATTATCCAGCTGAACCAGGCTCTGCCCTATTTCGTGCAGGTGCTGATGGTCAAAAGCCTTATATATGGAAAGGTTATTGTTACGCCAGCTGAAGTGGGACGTGGCACTAAGGCTCTGCCCTGCACCAGTAGAACCTGTAGTTCCATTGATATGCACTTCATTTTTAATCAGGCCTTTTGCAGCCAGCGGCAGTAAGGCCAACTGAATACAAGTGGCAAAACATCCCGGGTTGGCGACAAAATCTGCTGATTTGATTCGCTCCCTGTTTAACTCAGGCAAGCCATATACCCATTTGCTTTCCGCAGCTTCAGCCAGTCTAAAATCCTGGCTCAGGTCAATAATCTTGATACCTGCAGCAACAGGATTCTCTTTCAGGAATGTTTTTGCGGTACCATGACCCACACATAAAAAGAGGACATCGATATCCTGCGACAGCTCTTCCGTAAAACGAAGCTCCGTGTCTCCTAAAAGATCTGTATGTACATCCGAAATAAGATTTCCTCCATTGCTGTTGCTGTGTACAAAAGCAATGTCAACATCGGGGTGATTGATCAGCAGGCGTAACATTTCGCCGCCTGTGTATCCTGCACCTCCAATAATACCTGCTCTAATCTTCATTGCTGTTTACTTTATGCCAGATCATTACCTGGTTACCAAATATTTTTGAGAAGCCTTTTACATCTTCACCGCTCCATGAGTTATTCATTTCGCCGTAACTGCCAAATTTATTGCTCATCAGGTCGTGCTCAGATTCAATTCCAATAATCTGGAACCTGTATGGAAGCAGTTCAACAAACACTTTACCGCTCACGGTTTTTTGTGTATCTGCAAGGAAAGCTTCAAGGTTTCGCATTACCGGATCATGAAACTGTCCTTCATGCAACCAGTTTCCGTAAAAAGATGCCAATTGCTCTTTCCATGATAACTGCCATTTGGTTAATGTATGTTTTTCAAGTGTGTGGTGTGCTTTGATGATTACCATCGGCGCAGCAGCTTCGAAGCCTACACGCCCCTTAATACCAATAATGGTGTCTCCAACGTGGATATCGCGACCAATACCATAAGGCTGTGCAATTGCCTGTAGTTTTTGTATGGCTGTTACAGGATCCAGCGTTTCCCCGTCAATACCGGTTAGTTCACCTTTTTCGAAAGTCAGTTCAATTCTGCGGCTTTCAGTTTCAGTAACCTGCGTTGGCCACGCCTCTTCAGGAAGGGTTTCATTAGAAGTAAGTGTTTCTTTACCACCTACAGATGTTCCCCATAAACCCTTATTGATGGAATATCTTGCTTTTTCTGCGCTGTATTCTACACCATGGTTATTTAAATATTCGATTTCCGCCTCGCGGGATAGTTTCAAATCCCTGATTGGGGTTATTATTTCAACATTAGGAATGATGATATTGAAGATCATGTCAAATCTAACCTGATCATTTCCTGCACCAGTACTGCCGTGGGCAACGTAATCAGCACCGATTTTTTTCACATAATTGGCAATTGCAGTAGCCTGGCTTACACGTTCTGCACTAACAGAAAGCGGGTAGGTTGCATTTTTCAACACATTTCCGAATACCAGGTACTTAATACAACCTGCATAATAATTAGCAGTTTCATCTACTACAGCATGAGAAGCTACACCCAGGGCATAAGCCCTTTTTTCGATTTCCTGTAATTCTTCTTCAGAAAAACCACCTGTATTAACAATCACAGAGTGCACTTCTAATCCACGGTCCTGTGCAAGATGTATACAGCAAAATGAAGTATCTAAACCTCCGCTAAAAGCTAAAACTACTTTTTTTTTCATTATATAATTGTTTTTATCGGTTATGAAGCTATCAAGAGCATAATGATCACTATTAAAAAGCCGTTTGCTTTCTTCGTATAAGCTCAGATTGATAAGCTTCATTGTAATTAATGTTTAATGTTATTACAAAGCTATCATGATTTTGCAGGATTCAGTATCAAATCTGCAAAACAATTGGAGATTGGTTCCTGAAACCGGAAAAACGTTTTATTATTTAAAAAACAGAGAAGACAGTTGCAGTATTGCTTTCAGCCCTCCTTTTTCATCCGTTTTCGGTTTAAGTACCAACCGTTGTTTGATGCGCATAAAACGTTCGTACAATTTCGGTTTGCGCTGTAGTTCTTCAGCGAACTTCTTAGCAACATCATGTTTCTGTGTAGCCGGATCGTACAGCATTGCGGTGCACATGCAGTTCTTGCGGTCCTTACTTTTCAGGATTTCAAAGTTTACACAACTTTGGCAGCCTTTCCAGAAGTCTTCATCCTGTGTAAGTTCCGAATAGGTTACAGGTTCGTAGCCCAGGTCAGAATTGATTTTCATTACAGCAAGTCCGGTAGTCAAACCAAATATCTTGGCTTTGGGATATTTCTGTCTTGATAATTCAAAAATCTTTTCTTTAATGGTATGTGCCAAACCTACTTTTCTG
>Ga0247816_10000300_pt1 | contig 29607 bp, 19 predicted proteins | sample UWRJL209509C1_FD_179930 | JGI IMG/M metagenome (GOLD analysis project Ga0247816, IMG submission 179930) | Plant litter microbial communities from Arlington Agricultural Research Station in Wisconsin, United States - UWRJ-L209-509C-1 | ecosystem: Environmental > Terrestrial > Plant litter >...
CGCCATACCTACTTGCGTGCCAAAGAAACGGCGATAGTCGTCTTTTAAGCCCAGGCCATAACCACCACCATCTTTTTTCATCCCATCACGGCCGGGTACTGCCCCGTTCATGTGCTGAATTCCATTTCCAAAACCATAAGCAGGCATGTGCATACCGCCTCCATATTCAATATGGTACCCCCTTGGAAAGTTTAGTTTTTTGTTGTCCAGCCACCAGGGTGAGTAGATATGGACACTACCCACGCCGTCTTCATTATATCGTTTACGGTCCATCAGTTGCGGAAGAAATCCACTCGTGCTTGAACCAGTGCTGTCATGCAGGTACTTACCAATAACCCCACTGCTGTTACTTATGCCACCGGGGTGTGCGGCAGATTTAGAGTTAAGCAACAAACGTGCTGATTCGCCTGCACTTGCACCCAGGATAACCACTTTGGCACTTACCTGATATTCTTCCAGGTTATCGCGGTTCACATAGGATACGCCAGTCGCTTTACCTTCTTTGTCTGTTAATACTTCGCGTACCATGGCGTTGGTGATTACTTCCAGGTTACCCGTTTTTACCGCCGGGATCACCAGGCAAGAGGACGACGAGAAATCGCCATATACTTTACAGGCACGTCCGCACTGCCCGCAGAAGAAACATGCACCACGTTCGTTATTTCCTTTTAAGGCTTCTGTCAGGACCGAACCCCGTCCCGTGATTACCTTCACACCTGCTTTAGTTGCACCCTGTTTAATAAAAAGCTCGTTGAGGCGTGGTTTTGGCGGCGGAAGGAAAATTCCGTCCGGCTCGCTGGGTATATTTTCTACTGTTCCATAGATGCCGATCATGCGGTCTACCTTGTCATAAAAAGGTTTTAGCTCACCATACGTAATAGGCCATGGCTCGGTCAGCCCATCAGTTGGTTTAAAATCTTCCGGGCCCATCCGCAATGATATCCTGCCCCAATGGTTGGTACGTCCACCCAGCATTCGTGCGCGGAACCATTCAAATTCGGTACCATCCTTGGTGGTGTACGGTTCTCCGTCTAACTGCCAGCCGCCATAGGCTGCATCAAAATCACCGAACGGTCTGGTAGTACCGGCACCGCGACGGGCAGACTCCCATGCCCACTTTAGCTGGTGCGAATCTGTTCTTGGGTCAAAGTAAGCACCGGCTTCAAGCATCAGTACTTTTAAACCTGCATGCGCCAGTACATAGGCTGACATCCCTCCGCCGGCTCCCGAGCCCACTACAATTGCATCGTAAATCTTGTTGTTTTTTTTAATCTGGATATTTTCCATTCTGAAGCTGAACTGTAAATTTATATCTGGTTGGTATTGTGTTTTGTGAATTTACAAATTGTAACCAGTTCTTCAACTTTTATTTCGATTTCTTTATCCTGAAAATTTATTTTATCATCTACATTTGACTTTTTGTGTACTGTACCAGAGGTATAATTAAGCGACAGTTTTCTTTTGCGGCGGCAGTAGTTAATATCTAATCCGGCAATACCGGCGAAGCAATCTTCTGGTTCAAAGTACTGATCGAGCCAAGGAAAGCTTCCAGTTGTAATTTTTCTTGCTTTGTCAATTTAAGCTTCCTTAAGATAGGTGATGTTATTGGTCTTATTGCTTCATTTACAACAATGCTGCGCTGGATCGGTGCTGGGTTGCCACCATTGTAGTATTCAATCACATCACGTATTGAAGGGAAATTTCCATGGTGCATCCAGGGGCCGGTAAGGTTAACCTCTCTCAAAGAGGGCGTCCTGAAAGCCCCGATGTCTTCCCGGTTTTTTGTCTGCTGATAATGTCCAAAATCCTCATGTTTAGTGCCGTATAAAGTTTGCCCGTCATTATGGAAAAGGTTATCTGAAAATAAAGGGCTGTTGTGGCAATTGATGCACCTTGCCTTGGTCCTGAATAAGTGCATCCCCATTACTTCATCATCTGCCAGGGCTTTTGAGTTACCTTTTACAAACTGGTCAAACCGCGAGTTGCGACTGGTAATTGTCCGTTCAAAAGTAGCAATAGCCTGCTGGATGGCCAGCAGCGATACCTTTGGACTGCCGAAAGCCTCAGTAAAATATTTCCTGTAGCCTTTTACTTTACCCACATTTTTAACCATGGCTTTTAAACCCTGTGCCATTTCCGCTTTGTCCTGTACCGGAAACTGAACCTGGTGTTCCAGGCTTTCGGCCCTTCCGTCCCAAAACAGCTTATCGTAATAGCCAGTATTTATAATCGTCATTGCGTTACGTTTTCCATTTTGGCGGTTGTGTCCAAAAGCCAGGTGACGTCCATCGCCCCAACCCAGTTCAGGATCGTGGCAGGATGAACATGCGATTTGTTTTGATAGCGAAAGGCGCGGGTCAAAAAACAGCATTTTGCCCAGTAGTATCTTTTCTTTCGATGAGGGGTTTTCTGCAGGGAATTTCGCTGCGCCAAGCGGCCCGATATCAGTGAAATGTTGCGCTGGCAAAGAATCCAGATCTGGTTTAGGCCAGGATCGGGTGTTGCCGGAACTGTAAACTTCGCGCAACTGGTCAATACTGTATTCACCCTCTTTCTGGCTTATAAATGCAGAAACAAGGATAAATACAGCTAAGAAAAGAAGTACAATTACTGTCCTCAGTTTAAACATGTGTTAGAGTGTTAAAGCATCTACAGCTAATTTATAGGTACGTTTTACTTCTGCCGCACCACCAATAGCGGTTTCATTAAACTTCACTACAAGGTCAATCACTTTCGTAGTTTCATCATATTTCCCTTCACCGCTGATACCGATTTTAAACGTGCCGCCTGCTTTTTTAGTGATCACGATGTCCTGTGTAATTACTTTCACCGTACCGGTTTTAGCATCTGTCTCAGATGGATAAAATTCAAGTACCGCCGATGCATTTATTTTTGCTTCTTTAATATTGGTTGTACCGATAGTTTCAGTGTATAGGGTAACCATTTGAAATAAGTTAACTCCGCTATCAGCCACATAAGGATTCGTAAATCCTAATGCAGTAGGTGTAGCTTCTGCTACGGTAGAAAAATGGGAGGCAATTCTTCTGGTCCAGGTATTGGTGGTTTCGTCCAGTCTGTAAACCCATAATTGATAGTTTGCAGCGCTGCTTTGAAAAACAGCAAGGGGACTGGCAGATGCCACTGGTTCTTCTACAACAGGTTCTGCAGAATCGCTTTTTTTACAGCCGGTAATCAATACAAACGCAATTGCGGCAAGGGAGAATAAGTTTTTAAGTTTCATTTTTTGAGTTATAAGGGTATAGAATTTATTGATATGGATTTATGATTAGTATTCAGGGTTTTGTACCATGTTGGCGTTGGTAAGTACAGACTGCTCGGGTATAGGTAAAATATAATGTGCGTTGGGATAGTTGAGGTTGCAAGTGTTGGACATACAATCCGTTCTCAGCACATTTTTCTTGCGCCTGGCCAGGTCGAAAAGCAGAAAGCCCTCCAGGTTCAGTTCTTTGCGGCGCTCCAAAAGGATTGCGGTAATCAGGGTATCTTTCGTGCTCAGATTTAATGCAGTGGCAGCAGCATCTCCGCGCTGGCGGATCAGGTTAAGATCCGCATTCGCCTGGCTTTGGTTCCCAAGTTCTGCAGCTGCTTCTGCACGTACAAGGTACATTTCCGAGAGACGGATCACTTTAACCCCAGTAGCCGCGGTTGCAGCAGTGGGATATTTTTTGGAGAAATAATAGAGAACACCTTTTATGTTAGACGAGATGTAAAAGCTATCCCGGCCTCTTACGTCAGTTGCTGTATACAAATCCAGCAGGTCATTCGTTGTCGCCATTTGCAGATAGGATTGGCCCAGTGTGAAATAACTGCCATAACTATTTCCGCTAAAATTATTGGGCACAGAAACTTCAAATATAGATTCAGAGGTGTTTTTAAGCGTCCATGAACTCACATAATTGGCATTGCTGAAAAGGGAATAAGATTTAACCGCAATCACTTTGCCGGCACACTCATAGGCATTGTTCCAGTCTTCCATATTCAGGTATACCCTCGCTAACAGTGCATTGATGCTATTGGCATTCATATAGTTGCTGCTGCTGCCTACGGTAAAAACAACTTCGCTTTTGGCCATCAAAACAGCCGCCTGGTTCAGATCAGTAAGCACAGCATCATAACCTTGTTTCACGGTTGATCTTTTGATGATGGAGCTGTTCACAAATACTGGCTCCAGATTAATCACTATACCAAGATGGCTGGCATCGGTTGTATAATTATACGGCTGCGCATACAATTGCAGCAAATCAAAATGTACCAGGGCGCGGAGGGCGGTAGCTTCTGCTACTAGTCTGTTCGTTTGAGCCAGTGTTCCATCTGCCACCACAGGCGCCTTTTGGATAATGTAGTTCAAGTTGTTTAATATGGCATACAGGGCACCGTAGGTAGCATTCATTTCACTCTGCGCTGCTGTCGAGGCAAAGCTGTACTCGCTCAATAAATCAATTCCGGCTGTTTTTGAATGTTTTACATTTCCACCAGTAAGGTCCGGATAAATGCTCCGCAACCCGTTATAATAGTTGATATCGAATAGCGAAAAGTATGCACCCGCCAAAGCTGCCTTGGCCCCATCGAAATCCTCAAAAGTTGCTTCAATGGATAATTGGTCTACTGGTTCTTTATCCAGCATCTTTTCACATCCGGAATGAACAATAACAAGAAAAAATAGTATAATTATAGTTGGTGTCTTCATGTGTAACATATTAAAATCCAATGTTTAAGCCTGCTGAAAGTGTTCTGGCTTCGGGGTAAGTATTACGTAGTTCTTTGATGCCGTTTCTGCCGGCCTCACTTTTATCCTTATACCAGTAGGCCAGGTTTGATGCATTAATGAAAACTGAAACTGCTCTGGTGCCTATTTTACTGGCGTATTTTTCTGGCAAGCGGTAATTTAAATTTGCGTTGGATAGCTTGATATAAGACATATCGTATACATACCGGGACGAGTTGGGCACCTGATTAAAAAGGTTTGACAGTTTTGCAACTTCGGTGATATCACCAGGGTTTTGCCAGCGGTCAAGCAGATTTACACTCATATTGGAATAGGTAATGAGTGCCCCATCGCCATAGTAGGCAGTACGAAGCATGTAGCTGGCGCCCCATGAATATTGAGTGTTTAAAGTCAGGCTGAAATCACCATAGCTAAATCTATTCACCATTCCTCCCTGGAACTTGGGTAGCCGGTCACCCAGCACTTCCCATGCACTTGTGCCATAGGCCAGCATGGCCGACCGGGTTACTTTACTGCCATCGGGCGCATAAAAAAGTTCCTGCCCGTTATCCGGGTTAATGCCTGCCCACTTCACACCCCAGATGGCGGTGGTACTGTAGCCAGCCTTAAGTGCAGAGGCTACGCCGGATATAGAGTAATTATCTGTAAAACCCTCGTTCAGACTAAGTACTTTGTTTTTGTTAAAACCGTAATTTAATGCTGCGGTCCAGTTAAATTTCTTATGTTTAACCAGGTCGGCATCTACAGAAAACTCAAAACCTTTGTTGCGCATATTGCCCGAATTAACGTTTACGTAGGTGTAGCCAGATTCAAGGGGAACGTCAATGGTACTGATCAGGTTCTTAATCGTATTGCTATAAATTTCCGCCGTGATCCTCAACAGGTTAAAAGCTGTTAGATCTGCGCCAAAGTTCAGTTTATAGTTCTTCTCCCATCCAAGGTCAGGGTTTGGGGCAGCGGAACCGCTAGGTATTGCTGCTGTTTCACCGTTGTAGTTAGTCGAAAAACCATATAAACCCCTGGATGCGTAACTTCCTATCCTTGAGTTTCCGGTACTTCCAAAACTACCCCTCAATCTAAGGTAGTTCAGCACTTTTCCCGGTTGCAGAAAGTTCTCCTTCGTCACTACCCAACCTAGCCCTACTGCCGAATTGGTGGCCACTTTTTTATCGCCACCAAACATCGAGGATTTGTCCGAACGGACACTTACATTCAGGAAATATTTCTTTTTAAAATCATAGCCTGCCTGGCTATAATATGAAATTGTTGCGCTGGACAACGAGGAGGAGGCCGAAGACTTTACGGATGCCTGGGACAATGTCCTGATTTTGTCGTAGCTAAAACCAGTACCGGTGCCAGACATCAGGTCGGTATTTTCTTCTTTGGCCTCGTAACCAGCTATCAGGTTTATGCTGTGGTGTTCTTTAAACGTTTTATCATATCCTGCCTGTACAAAACCTAGCCATGAATAGGTGTTTCTATCAAAAATGCGCAGGCGACCATTGAGGTTCCTGCCCGTAGAGTTCTCTGCAGAATAATACTGTGTTTGTTTGCTGTAAAAGGTATTACCGCCAATAGTTCCCGAAACATATAATGCAGGGAACACATCATATCTTAATTTTGCGTTTCCATTGAAAGTGAGCGACCTGCTAAAATCTTCATTTTGGTTGATCACATCGATAGGATTCGGACGGGTGCTTTGCGTAGCCAGTGCTTGCTCATCGTTCGGATCAATATTTGGCTGCATATACGTATTTGCGCTGTAGGCATTCAGTCCGTTTTTGCTCGACAGGGTAGGAGACAAGGTAATGCCGAATTTTAGTTTTTTTGTAATGCGGTGGTTCACCTTCAGGCTCACATACAATTCTTTCAGGTCATTGTTCAATGAACTGGCCTGCTGCTTGCGGTAACCTGCAGAAAAATAATAGTCCATTCCGGAGTTGCCGCCGCTCAGGTCAAAGTTGAGGTTGCTGTAAGTGGCATTCCTGTTGGTGAGGCCCAACCAATCTGTATCTGTAGTCTTGCTGCCAGCAGCAGCTTCAGCCTCAAATACTGACTTGCCATCATTAATCAGGGCCTCCCGTGTTAAGGTATAATATTCCGGACCGCTTAATAATTTAAGGCGGTTAATAAAGGTAGATACGCCCTGAGAGTAGGAGAGGTTTGCTTTGGTTTTTCCTTGTACGCCAGACTTGGTAGTGATAATGATTACCCCGTTTGCGGCATTCGCGCCGTATATCGTAGTTGCGGCCGCATCTTTCAGTACTGAGATCGAAGCAATATTGGCCGGGTTTATTCCTGCCAAAGGGTTTAAAAGTGTTTCAGCATTAAATAGCGTATTCGCTTCTGATTCACTTTGCTCCTGCACCGGTATACCATCAATTACATACAAAGGTTGTGAACTGGTGGTTCTGCTTACGCCAAAAGGGATTAGGGATCCTTGTCCCCGAATGTTCACTTTTACCGCTTTACCCAGTTCAGTTCCGCTTTCTACATATACGCCCGCAACCAAGCCTTCCAGCATTTTGTCCAGGCTTTCTATCGGGCGTTGTACTTGCAGCTGCTCTGCATTCACCTGGCTGATACTACCAACCACCTCCTCCCTGGGTTTGCCATTGGTGTAAGAGCTGGTGATGATTACATCTTTCATCATGGTGATATCTTCCTCCATTTCCGCGTTCACAAACTTCCTGTCGGCCAGTGGTTCCGTAACAAGATCCCTCATGCCGATCATTCTGAATTGAAACCTTGCAGAAGCCAGGTCTTTTGCAATCAACCGGCCTTTATAAGTTCCATCAGGACCTGTGGTAGCTATATGTGCACCATCTTTTACCTGAACAATCACGCCTGGCAAGGCTATGCCCTTTGTATCTGTTACCCGTCCTGCAACCATTCTGGAAGGCAATACCCTAACCAGGATGTTACTGCCGTCTTGTTTCAAAACCAGACCAGCCAGCCTTGTTAAATGTGTTAAGGCACCGCTCAGCTTACCTTTGTACACAAATCTGTATTTTGTCTGCAGGTTTAGGTCGGCCGCATTGTAGTTAAAGGTATATCCACTTTGTTTTTCTATAGCGGTAAAAATCTCCTGGATTGTTGCTGCCCTGAGGGTAAGATCAACTTGTTTTTCCTGGGCAATAGCAGCCAGGCTTGAAAATAATACTAAAGAACAGAGGAAGAGTTTAAAAAAAGGAAGGGTAAAAGCTGGGCGCATTGATATTAATTGTTGGACAGAATGATAGTATCGTTTTGAATTTTGTAGTTGATATCCAGTGAAAAGCAAATTGCTTTGATGATTTGTACAGGCGTCTGGTTAGCAAACCGCCCGGTATAGATCAGTTTTTTTGATGATGAATGGTTGATCAGTGTATATCCGTAGTTTCTGTGGAACGTCCCGGCAATACTGTTAAAGTCGGCCGACTTAAATACAATCAATCCATTTTTCCAACCTGCTTCGGTTGCCTCGTCAAAAATTCCTTTCTGCATTTGGCCGGAGAGGCGATTGTACTGCAGGCGTTCTCCCGGTTTCAGCAACATGGATTGTTTAGACTGATCGGTGAGCTCTATTCTTACCGATCCTCTGATCAGCGCCACGGAAATATTGTTTTCAGCAGGATCTCCGGATACATTAAAAGCAGTACCCAAAACCCGTGTATTTAAATTGCCTGTGCTTACTATAAAAGCGTGGGCCGCATCATGCTTTACCTCAAAAAAGGCCTGCCCCGTTAATTTTACCAGTCGCTCTCCGGTAGAAAAAGTTTTGGGGTAGCGGAGCGTACTTCCCGCATTTAAGGTGACTTCGGTACCATCACTCAGACGGATGGTAGTCCTTTGTCTAGCCGGGGATGTAAAGGTCGACCATATTGTTGCAGTCTTTTCGCTATCTTTTGATCCCAGGGATGGGAAAAAGTAAAAGCCAAATGCGGTCAGCAAAACCAGTACTGCGGCTATTTTTAGATAATTGTATAATTTAAAAGGTGATTGTGGTAAAGGATCTGGTATTTGTACCGGTAATTTAGTGTGGCTGGAAATAAAGGCAGTTAAACGTGCCCTTTCACTATCCAGTTCATGCTGCGGTAACCTAAAATGTAACAGGTCCAGCAGGTGCTCTGCATTCTGAACTTCATCAATCTGATCGGGGTGCAGTGAAATCCAGTGTTGCCAATAACTTACTGCCTCAATATCGCTTTTCAGGTAATAAGCAATAAATGATTCGTCGGCGGCCAGCTCTTCAGCAGTAAATCGTTTTTCTTCCATATTCAGAGGCGTTTGTATACCAGTGCATGGAAATCGATTTTTTTACCGGATTTATTTTATTTTTTTTTTGACAGGGTTATCATAGTAATTTGAAAGTTGTTTGCTTTTCCTTTTTTACCTAAAGACCGGTAGTTCCACTGACAAGGATCAGCAACAGGTTCAATATGAATTTGAGGTGCTTACGCATAGTTTTTATTGCTTCGTATACCTGATTGTAAACCGTGCGGGGACTAAGGTCCATGCGCAGGGCAATCTCTTCGTAACTCAGCAGTTCAAAATATTTGTATTCAATGATTTTCAGTTGTAGCGGGCTGATTCTGCGCAGCAGCTGTTGCAGCCTGACTTTAGATTCTTCATCAGTCTGGCTTTTGATCAGTACTGCCTCATAGGAAAGTTCAGTTTCCTCTAACATAGATAAACCAGTATCAGTTGCTTTTTGTGCGTCCTGCCAGGTCTTTATGATTTTCCGTTTTAGATAGGTGAAAAGGTACGATTTTTCCTGGCTCACCTCCGGTAGGTTGAAGCGGTTCTCCCATAACTCACAAAAAAGCTCATGGATACAGTCTTTTACAATCTCTTTATCAGCATGGACGCGGCAACCAAAAGTATAAAGCGACTGATAGTGATAATCATACAATTGCATGAATGCCTGCTCGTCGCCCTGTCTTACCCTATGCCAATATCCTGTTTCCAACTGATTGAATGAGCCGCAAAGATAGAATAATTATTTAGAATGGTTTTAAACAGTCGTGGACGTTTATCAATTCAGCTGAAACAAAGATTATTTTGAAAATTGTACATTCAAAAGTACAATTTTGCCTATATTTTGTACTTTTGAATGTACAATTTATGGGGTTTTTTGTAATTTTGAATGTACAAATTTAAGTGTTTATGGAGGTGTTGATTCAATATCAAGACAATATTCTGAGAGCGGTCACCAATTCTTTCAGAAGATATCTGCATTCTACTATCAATTGGAATCAGAAAATGATTGGGATTAAAGGGCCAAGAGGAGCAGGAAAGACGACATTAATGCTTCAGCATTTTAAGTTTGACCTTGGCGCCCTGGTTTCTAAAGCTTTATATGTAACAGCAGACCATACCTGGTTTTATAACCATACACTTCTTGAAACTGCAACTGATTGGTTTAGAAACGGTGGCAGAATATTATTTATTGATGAGGTTCACAAATATCCCGGATGGTCCAGGGAGTTAAAAAATATTTATGATGGGCTGCCAGAAATGAAAGTTATCTTTTCTGCTTCATCCGCCCTGGATATTTATAGAGGAGAAGCCGATTTAAGTCGACGGGTCATCAATTATACTCTTGCAGGATTATCATTCAGGGAATACCTCATATTCACAGAGAACCTCAGTTTAGAAAGTTATAATATAGAGGAGATCAGACTAAAACATCGAGAAATAGCCGTGGCTATCCTTGAAAAAATGCAGCCTCTTCCTTTATTCAATAAGTATTTACAGATTGGTTATTTGCCGATAATTGTAGAAGGTGAGGCAGAGTATTTACCCAAGCTTGGACACTTAATCAATGCTATTGTCGATACTGATCTTGCTTACATAGCTTCTTACAACGCGGGTACGGCAGTAAAAGTGAAACGCCTGTTAGGCGTAATAGCAGAGTCGGCTCCCTTCAAACCCAATATTTCGGCATTGGCTAGAAAAATGGAAATTAACAGGGAGAGTATATATGACTACATTTACCAACTGCGGGATGCAAGGTTGCTTAATATAATTGCCACAGACGGCAAAGGGATTTCTAGGCTGCAAAAACCGGATAAAATATTTTTGGAAAACACCAATCTCGCTTATGCAATTGACCCCAATCCTGATAAAGGAAATATTAGGGAGACTTTTTTGTTAAATCAATTGCTGAATGCAGGAAAGGAAGTTTTTACTCCTGTTAATGGTGATTTCTTAACAGAAGGCTTGACTATAGAAGTTGGAGGAAAATCAAAAACTTCAAAACAGATTAAAGATGCTGCCTCATCTATTGTTGCTGCAGATGATATTGAAACCGGGTTTGATAAAAAAATACCTCTCTGGCTGTTTGGTTTCTTATATTGAGGTTCACATTCATCTGTTTTCCAAAGCCTGCTGAGATGAGGATGAAATTGATAGACTAACCACTTATTATTGATATCTATATATCTTAATATATTGGTATCTTATCTCGGCAACTTCGCCCATTCCGGAAAACAAAAACCGCTTTATGGCCTATATGAAGACATCAACCGAGTAATATTCAAATCGTATTTGAGTATTACTCGGTTGATGGTTGTCTTTGACTATGATAAATCATAGAATTTCGGATGAATTGACATTACTTCTAGGCACTGAATATGAATAAGAATTATGTGATTACGCCAGGTGAAAATCATTATGCATTGGATCAAAAAACGACTGTTAGTGGTTTGCAGTTCTTTTTAACCAATATTTTGAACGGATTATAAAATTGACCCGGCAGCCCGCGTGGTCCACTGTTCTTTACTGATCTCAAATATATAATTCAACTGCGACTTTTCGCCAAAATATGAAACTTCCTGCTCACCAATTTTTTCAGCACCCAGTCGGCCTATCGCAATTTGTGAACGTACGTTATTTGCACCAATATGAAAATATACTTTTCCTACAAAAGGAAAAATATAGTCGAGCATCATTGTCTTCACGGCAGGATTTAAACCTTTGCCCCAGGAAGATATTTCATAAAACGTGTACCCTATAAATATACTATTGTCCTCAGCATCGTAATCGTAAAACCTGGTGCTTCCAATAATTCTACCTGTTTCCTTCCCCACTATTTTAAATGCACCTTTGCTTTGAATGGCACCCACAAAAAAGGTTTTGAAAACTTCTTTTTGCCAGCGGTCCTTATCTGGGTGCTGCTCCCAAATCTTTGGATCAGAGGCTGTTTTGTACAGTGCATCAAAATCATTTTCCTCTAAGGGGATAAGAATGATATTATCATTTTGTAGTGTGGGTTGAATGTTCATTGCCATGAAATTATCAAAAAGGTCAATACTTGACTATATTACGGGTTTTAAACTCAAAAATTTAAAGATCAATGAAAATGTTATCCACTTGTTTAGCCCTGGCGGTGCTGGGGTTCAGTACCTCCTTTGCTCAAACAACAAAAAGTCCGTTCCAAACCAGCAGCGTATTAAATACACATCCTGTTACTTTGCCCTTAATATTTCCGGCGCCGATATCGGTTGAAATCAAGAACGGTTCGTTTGTATTGGGCAAGTCGGTTGTGCTGATTGTCGCCCCAGGTACTGATCCGGGGACGGTAATGCTGGTTAAAAGCATACTCAAGTCAGCAGGAGTGGAGACCATTACGACGACGCGCCAGCTTCCGGCTGTTTTTGACCTTCCTTATATCATTCTTGGAACAGGAGATACTAAGCTGGTAAAATCTGCCCTTAACGAAAACGGGATTGCAATAGACAGTCATGCCGAGGGTTATACCATTACAACTACCACAAAAGGCAAAGGCGCGTTGATTACGCTTGCCGGACACGATAGCGACGGCTTGTTTCATGCCGTGCAGACTTTCCGTCAGCTCGCACAGCGCCAGGTGATTCCGGCTCTCGTTATCCAGGACCATCCGGCTATGCCTATCAGGGGGACTATCGAAGGTTTTTATGGTAAACCCTGGTCGATGCTGGACCGCACAAAACATCTCGATTTCCTTGCCACCGTAAAGGCGAACACCTATATCTACAGTCCAAAAGACGACCCTTATGCGCGTGATCGCTGGCGCGAAGCTTATCCCGCAGCTATCTTAAAAGATCTTGGTACGCTGGTTGCCACGGCGCGGCGTAACCACGTTAACTTTGTCTACGCCATTTCTCCCGGACCGTCAATCTGCTTTTCTGAGCCTGCCGACCTACAAGCACTGGAGCGTAAATTTGATGCACTGCGTTCAATCGGTGTCCATAGTTTTTATGTGGCACTTGATGATATTGAATATACCAAATGGAATTGTGAACGTGATAAGCAAACCTTTGGTCCATCTGGTCCAGAGGCGGCAGGCATCGCGCAGTCGCAATTGCTAAATGCCTTGCAGGCCAACCTCAAGATTAAAGATCCTACTGCGCCAGCCCTGATCATGGTTCCAACAGAATATTACGATGCAAAAGAGAGCCCTTACAAAGCGGCGCTCAGAAAACACCTAAATCCAAAGATTGTGGTACAATGGACGGGTACCGATGTTGTGCCGCCCGCTATTTCTATTGGTGATGCCCGGGCGGCGACCAAAGCATTTGGGCGCAAGACATTGTTGTGGGACAATTACCCTGTTAATGATTACGCGCAAACAACAGGGCGTTTACTTCTGGCACCCTATGCGCGGCGAGAAGCCGGACTGTCGTCAGAGCTGAGCGGTGTTTTATCTAATCCGATGAACCAAGAAGCTCCGAGCCGGGTAGCGGTAACTGGCGTGGCAGCATTTGGCTGGAACGACAAAGATTATGATGCCGGACTTACATGGCGTGCCGCAGCCCGCGAACTGGCTGGTGGCGATGAGCGGACAACTGCTGCGCTGCTGACTTTTTTTGATACTCAACATATGGCACCCACTTTCGGTAGCCAGCCCTGGCAGGAACAGGCCCCGCGTTTGAGGGCATTGCTGGACGGAGTGCGCGAGGCAATTGCCGATGGTGACAATGCTGCCCGGCATGAGGCTATCGCAGATCTGATTAAATGTGCTAATGATTTCGCGAGTGTTCCTGATATCATCCGCGCTGGAACAGTTGATTCTTCTTTTGCCCAAACATCGCAACCATGGCTTGATGCTATGCAACAATGGGGAAGAGCGCTTCAGCTAACCGCAGCAGGACTGGATGCTGCAGATCGCGGAAGCAACACCGCCGAGCGATATTTTGCCAATGCTAAGAAGTTCGCCACCGAAGCCGCTGCGATAAAAACAATACCCGGGGCCACCCGTTTTGATGGGCCAATTAAAATAGCCGATGGTGTGCTGGATAAGTTTGTAGCGGATGCACCGAAACTGATTGCATTGAATCCGTTGAAATAATCTAGAAGATACGTCTTTTAAAATGAAAAATGAGGCGTCAACCGAATAATATTCAAATCGAATTTGAATATTATTCGGTTGACGCCTCATTTTTGAATACTGCTATTTAAGATTTTTCGATTTAAACAGAATGCAACTTTAATTTTTTATTGATTAATCTTAGTTCCTTTTTTGCAGCTTTTATTTTTTCAGGGAAAAGAACTTTGCCTCGTATTTGCGATAATACCAAACTCATTAATGTCGATGCTTGTACCTCGACCATGTCATCTTTTTTTATGTCCTTCGTGTTCATAAATCAAAGTTAAATATTTCTGAATTATTTCATTTTCTGTCTTGGTAAATTTATATCCTGCGCCTGCGGATAAGGCGCCCGGTTCGTCATGCTCACATCTTCCTTAATATTTCCATGCGTTTTATATTGCCGTTCATCAGAGTTCGAAAACCTCGGATCTGGTATAAACGGCATTTTCGCCATTTTCACAATTGTAACCGTTGGAAAATGATAATCCACTTCTACGGTGCCCAGCAACAAGTAACAACCGCCTCCCTGAAAGGGATATTGCTTTAAACTATTCGTAAAATGTGCCGTATCAAATAATTCCCCTTCCGCATCTATCCAGGTACCAAAATACATCGCGCCCATTTTCGTTGGCACGTGTTTCCGGGAAATCAGGTAAGCCAGCATTTTTACCTGCTTTTTCTGGAATTTTACCAGGTCTTTCGCCATTACGTCGCCGCGGAATTTCGTTTGCAGCAGATCAAACGGGGAGCAGGAGGTAGGGAAACTCAGCAGCTCAATCTCATCAAAGGCATCTTCATATTTTGAACGTTCCAGTACAGGCAACTGATAGTCTTTAACCGGCTCCTGGATGAGCAGTAATCCCCGGTTTTCAGGCTTAAAGTTCACCAGGATCAATCTTGCAATAACCAGCAGCTGGTTCTTCGTTTTTCCTGTAAAGCGGAATGCCCCGATGAATATCAGTGTTTGTATACCTTCAATTCCTATAGGCACACGGTTGATGAAATTTTCCAGCGAAATGTAAAAACCGTTACGCTGCCGCTCCTCAACTATTTCCAGTATTAAACTGGATTGCAAACCGTCCAGGTGCATAAAACCAAGAAATACTTCTACACCGTACAAGGTGGTCTCGTATTCGCTTTTATTTACGCAAGGGTTCAGTATCAATGCGCCCGACATGCGTGCCTCATGGATATACACTTCAGTCCGGTAAAACCCTCCCTGATTGTTAATTACCGCAACCATAAACTCCACCGGGAAATGGACTTTCAGATAAAGACTTTGGTAGCTCTCCACTGCATACGATGCTGAGTGCGCCTTGCAAAATGAATAACCTGCAAACGATTCAATTTGCCGGTAAATTTCTTCACTTAGTTTTGCCGGATGCCCTTGCTGTTCACAGGAATCAAAAAAATGGTCTTTCACTTTCTGCAGAGCCTCTTTTGAACGGCCCTTGCCGCTCATTGCCCGCCGCAGTACATCACCGTCCGCTTCAGGCAGTCCCCCGTAATGCAGGGCGATCTTAATCACGTCTTCCTGGTACACCATAATGCCATAGGTTTCGCTCAGCTGTTCCTTAAACACATCATGAAAGTACTCGAACTGATCAGGATAATTGTGCCTGAAGATATATTCTTTCATCATGCCGCTTTGTGCAACCCCGGGACGAATGATAGATGAAGCGGCTACCAGTATCTTATAATCATTACACTTTAGGCGCCGCAACAAACCCCGCATAGCCGGACTCTCGATGTAAAAACAGCCAATAGTTTTTCCCACTTCCAGATAGCGGTTACATTTGGGCTCGTTGATAGATATCGCATTGTTCCTGATGTCTACCTTGATACCCTGGTTTTTCTCAATCAGTTTCACACTGTCGTCTATATGGCCAATGCCGCGCTGGCTCAGTATGTCAAACTTTTCAAATCCTATCGCTTCGGCTACATGCATATCAAACTGAACAATGGGAAAACCTTTTGGCGGCATCTCCAATGTAGTAAAGTTGGTAATCGGCTCTTCAGAAATGATAATCCCGCAGGAGTGCATACTCCTTTGATTAGGATATTTCTCCAGCATCTGCCCATATTTATGTACCATCGCCACCACAGAATTTTTGTCGTGCAGCTGCATGGGGTTGATGGCCAGCGCGTCCATTTCTTCCTTTGGAAGTCCGAAAACTTTGCCCACTTCCCTAAAGATAGAGCGGTATTTAAACTCTACGTTAGTGCCGCAAAACGCAACATGATCATAGCCATAGCGGTTAAAGATATACTCCAGGATCGTGTCCCGTTCCTTCCAGCTCCAGTCGATATCAAAATCGGGCGGACTCTTCCTGTTCAGGTTAAGGAAACGTTCAAAATACAGATCCAGCTCCAAAGGGCAGATAGCCGTAATGCCCAGGCAATAACTCACAATACTGTTGGCCCCGCTGCCACGGCCAATATGCATAAAACCCATGCTGTTGCTGTACCTGATGATATCCCAGGTAATCAAAAAGTAACCGCTAAATTCCAGTTCCTCAATAATTTTCAGCTCTTTCTCCACCCTGGCTTTTGCTTCAGGATTGTTCCCATATTTCTTTTCTACTCCCTGGCGGGCCAGACTGCTGAGCAAACTCATATCACTCTTTTTGTCTCGAGTGTAAAATTTCCTGTTCCGCGGAAGCTTAAAATTAAACTTGAAATTGCAACCGTCAATTACCTGTTGGGTATTTTCCAGGACCTGAGGGTAATCTTTAAATTTGTCCAGCAGCACATGCGGCGGCAGCATAAACTCGCTGGGTTTACAATAATCGTCTTCAGTCAGTTTCGACAGGATCTGGTTGGTATCTATCGCGCGCAGTACCTTGTGCAGGCTATATTCCTTCTTGGTAAGGAACGTAACCGGTTGCAGCACCACCATTTTATACAGGTACGAACTCCATTGGAGGTGATATAAAAGTAAAAGCTGAACCGCTTTTATGCCTATATACTCGTATGGCGCAAGTACGGTAGGTACGTTTTCCACCGGATAAATTACCGTCACATTTTCAAATGCCGGGGCGGCAAGCGGGAGCGGGGTACCATCAAAATTGTGCGCCGTAAGGAAGCGGTTCATTTCTGCCAGTCCCTCGTTATTTTTGGCCAGCCCTATATAGTGCAGGCGGTTATTGTACCTGAATTCCATGCCTACCAATGGTTTGATTTGCTTAGCCTGGCAGGCTTTTATAAATTCATAAATACCGGTTACTGTGTTGATATCTGTTAAAGCCATCGCGGTAAGTCCGTGCGCAATGGCTTGTTCTATGAGTTCAGGCAGTGGAATAGTGCCGTACCGGAGGCTGTGGTAGGAGTGACAATTCAGGTACATGGTATTTCGTTTTAGTGTTTTTCAAGTCGACACCCGCACAGCGCAAAACAGCATTTGGCCCAAAGCGCACTTTCATTTTGTCCATGGCCTGGTACAAAGCCATAATTTCTACTGTATCTTCAAAGAGATTGATCTGGTAGGTGCCCCTCACCAAACCGCTGAGCTGAATGCCGATCAAACGTAACCGCATACGCCGCTTGTACAAGCTTTCAAATAATTCCATCACTGTTCGGGTAAGGGTATGGTCGGCCGACGTGTAGGGGATCCTGCACTGTTTGGTTTCCGTATCAAAATTAGCGTACCTTATTTTTACCGTAATAGTAGAGGTAAGCCATTGCTCTGACCGGAGCTGGAAGGCGAGTCTCTCTATCATGCCCACCATCAGCGACTTTAACTTTGGGATGTCTATCGTGTCCTGCTCAAAGGTATGTTCCTTGGAAATAGACTTTCGTTCGCGGTAGGGTTCTACCGGATTGTTGTCTATGCCGTTTGCTTTTTTCCATAACTCCAGCCCGTTTTTGCCAATCATCTGCTGCAGCACATCTGCGGGCATTTCAGAAAGGGTTTTGATATTTCTTATGCCTATGCGTGATAACAGGTTAAAAGTGACTTCGCCCAGCAAAGGGATTTTACGAATGGATAGCGGGTCTAAAAAAGACCTGACCTTAAATTCCGGGATCTCAAGGTTTCCTTTGGGCTTACCTTCACCGGTGGCAATTTTGGAAACCGTTTTATTAACGGAAAGGGCAAAACTGATAGGGAGCCCGGTTTCTTTGGTCACGGATTGTGAGAGTTCGTTGGTCCAGGACCAGGCACCGTAAAACTTGTCCATACCCGTGATATCAAGGTAAAATTCATCAATACTGGCCTTTTCCATCACCGGGGCTTTCTCTTCAATTACCTGCGTAACTTTGTGTGACAATTCTGAATAACGTCCCATATCGCCCTTAATCACTTTGGCCTGCGGACAAAGCATCATGGCCATTTTGATAGGCATCGCAGAGCGCACTCCAAAATACCGTGCCTCGTAAGAACATGAAGCAACCACGCCCCGGTCGCCGCCGCCTATAATCAAGGGTATACCACTTAGTGCCCTATTATCTAACCGTTCACAGGATACAAAAAACGTATCCAGGTCCATATGTACTATCGCTCTCTCCATAAAATCATTTTCTAAGTATTCACAAAAATACTATTGATTTTAGTAAAAAATCGTAATTTTGGTGCTATAAATATTAGCAATGTCTTTTCTGTCGGATAATTTACGGTACCTAAGAGCGAAGCAAAACTACTCGCAATTAAAAGTAGCCAATGAGTTAGTCATTAGCCGGGGCCGTTATGCCAAGTATGAAGACGGTATGGCCGAGCCGCCGCTGGCTATCATGCAGCGGATTTCCAACTATTTTAAGATCAGTATTGACCTGCTCATTTCCATTGATGTGCGGGATCTGCCCAGCGATGCTGTAAAGGAATTTTGGTCTCATCAGCAGCTACTCAAAGGATAAATTTACAATTTAATATAATGCGCTTAGATTGACTTAGATAAGGCCACGCCAGTATTTATTCTTACTTTTACAGATCATAAGTAAGATACAAATCTGGCTGCATGGATCCATTTACTGTAATACCCCTGGAAAAGGAAATTCCCGACTCTTTTTTTGTGAGCTATATTGATGGGCAGCTATGCCCGGAAACCACTGTTGCACACCGTCTTTTATATAACCGGATGATTTTAGTGCAGTCTGGCAGCGGTACACTTCATATTGACGACGTGGATTATAATTTAAATGAAAACCAGCTTTTCCTGATGTCTAAAGGACAGGTTTTGTCGTTTAGTGATGACTGTATTGTCAGTGGTTTCAATCTCGGATTTGGCGAGTCTTTCTGGAAGAAAACCCCATCAAGTGCCAATAACTGTAAAGCTGTATTATTTAATAATGCCTCAGATAATCAGCTTTTACCGCTCTCGAACAATGATCGTGCAGAGCTGGGTTTCTTATTTGAATCTTTATGGAAGGAGTTTGATAAGTGCAGCTATATTAATAAGCTGGATGCGCTGGCCGCCTATCTTAAGATTATCATGATTAAGGTTGCCAATGTAAATGCATCCCTTGCACAGGGATTCGATAGCTATGAAAAACAGGTATACCGACAGTTTCTGGAGCTGATTAGTGTTAACTATCATAGTTCTCATGAGGTTTCCACCTATGCAGCTAAGATGGGCATTTCTGCAAGGAAACTTACTGACATTTCTAAAAGATGCAGTGGGAAAGGAGCCAAAGACCTCATTAACGGGCAGGTGATTGCGGAGGCGAAAAGATCCCTTCAATTTTCTTCGAGGCCAGTAAAGGAGATTGCCTATGAACTTAATTTTTCGACGCCAGACCAGTTTAGTCACTTTTTTAAAAAGAATACTTCTGTGTCACCACAGGACTACCGCATTAAATTTGTAAGCGACATTTCTTAAGATATTTGCTGTCTACAAACAACAAATTACGGTCATTTATTTCATCTTTCTCAGTAAACCTATTATATTTCAGTGTCCTTTATAAATTGGATGGCCATCTCGCTATGGTGTCAACTATCTTTTGGAAGATTTATGTTCTAAGTCGGAACGAACCTTTGCAAATATTTCATCCAGCTTATAAAACCACATGATTGTCATAGAAATGATAATCAAAACAGCAGGTAGATACAGGAAGTTGATATTGATCGCGAGGAGGGTTTTTGCGGTTTGTTGCTGATGCGGCAAATAACCACCAATTGTAAGTACGATTCCTGCAATTGCACCGCCGCCAGCCATAGCAATCTTGCCGATAAACTGGTTCGTTGCAGCAATCATACCCGCCGAGTTTACCCCGGTTTTCCACTCTCCATAATCCACCGGATCTGCCTGCATTGAAAAATAGATTGCATGCCTTAATCCAAAGCCAATTGAAGAGACAATCGTCCCTATCACAATCCCTGTGATCAAACTTCCGGAAAGGGCGATCAGCAAAATACCAAAAAGATGAACTCCGCTGGATAGAAGAAACAGATTTTTTTTATAGAAATGACGGGCCAGATATGGCGCTAAAAATGTACCTGCTATCGGTATAACTGCAGTTAGCGTGATAATAATGCTGATCAGATCAGGTCTTTTTAATGTATAGGTGTAGAAATACACCAAAGATCCTTGCTGAAGAAAGTATGCACCCCACATAAAAATAATGTTAACGGCAAAAAGTAACCAGGGGGTGTTTTTCAATAATAAGCGAAAAGACTGCTTGTTGGGAACTTGCTGTGTGATAACTGGATTTGCTTCTTTAACATTAAAAAATGTGATAAATAGCGTAATCGCCGCTACGGATCCATAAATGATCATCGTTTTAAAAAACCCTAATGAACCACCATCCTCATTAAAGGTATAAACCAATCTAATGGTTAAACTTCCCACTATTGTAGCGCCTATAAAGGAAAACAGGATACGTGAAGTAGCCAGGACCGTACGCTCATTTACGTCATTGGTCAGACTTGGTAAGATAGATGTTAATGGCATATTTACCACGGTATAACATAGTGATAGTGCCGTGTAAGTCATGTAGGCGTATGCTAATTTTGCGGCCGCGCTAAAAGGTGGTACATAAAATACCAGCATGGAAAATATAGCAAAGGGGAATGCACCCCATAAAAAGTAAGGACGCGATTTGCCCCACCTGGTATTCGTTTGATCAATGATGAAACCCATTAACAAATCAAATCCGCCATCTATCAATCTGGTGATCAGTAAGAGTAAGCTCACTTGTACAGCTGCTATCCCCATGGTTTCCGTATAGAAAAATATCAGGTAAATGGTTAGCATTTGCCAAACCAGGTTACAACCTAAATCGGCAATTCCGTACCCGATACGTTGACGCCAAAGATTGATAACCACATTGGGGGGCATTTTTTGCATGATCTTACTGGGGATGCTTACTTTACTCAGCTGTAAGATGAGAATTATTTTTGAAGATAAATTAGGCTTAAATAATTTATTGAGTAAATTCGACTCATTAACAAACCTAGTATCTATTTGTATGAAAAAACAGGAAGACTGGAAAGCTATTGTTTTAGAAGGACATCACAATTATCTGCCAAACCTTTCTATTGACTGCGTTGTGCTCGGCTTTCACGATAATCAGTTGAAGGTACTGTTGCTTAAACCCAAGCAAAAGAAAGAATGGGCCCTCCCTGGCGGATTCGTACTACTTAACGAAACTATAGAAGAGGCGGGAAGCCGTACACTGTACGAAAGAACAGGGCTCAAAGATACTTTTCTGGAGCAGTTCCATACTTTTAGTGACCCCGACCGTACCAAACATCATTCCTCGGTAGAGGAATTCAAAAATATCGGGATTGATATTCAACCGGATAACTGGACCACTAAAAGGTTCTTAACGGTTGGCCTTTATGCACTGGTTGAATTTTCTAAGGTAGTGCCACGACCAAATGTTTTGTCCGATTATTGCGAATGGTGGGATATTCATAAAATAGGCGACCTTATTCTTGACCACAATAAAATTTTAAACAAAGCCCTCGAAGTCCTACGGCTGCAGTTAAAATACAAACCCATTGGATATAACCTGCTTCCACAAAAATTCACATTATCTGAGTTGCAGAAACTCTATGAAACTTTATTGGACAGGAAACTGGACCGGGGTAATTTTAACAGGAAGATCTTGTCTTATAATTTTTTAACCAATTTAGATGAAAAGAAAAGCGGTGTAGCCCACAAGGCCCCATTTTTATACTCATTCAATTTAGAAATGTACAAAAAAGCACTTGCTGAGGGCTTAAGTGGCGGAATTTAACCAGCTCGCTATATAGAGTTGCGGCAAATGGTAGTAAAAGGAACTGCATACCGACTGTTGCTTTCCTGCATAATGAAGTTAGCCAAAGTCGTACCCATCATGTGAAAATCGGTAGATATTGTGGTGATACCGTTCATCAGGATTTTCTTAAAGGGAGCTTCGTTATACGATATAATACCTACGTCAATGCCGAGCTGTAACGTAGTATTCTTTATTTTGTGGATCAGCACCATCAAATCTTCCTCCGTTAAGCTGATATAAATAGTCCCTTTACAGATTTCTTCTTTTTCCACCTCTTTAATTACCTCACTTGTAAATGAGGTTTTCCTGCAAAATTTCATATACCCGGTGACAATGTCTTTTGAATTTTGAGCAGCAGTGGGGAATATTATTTTTAGCCGCTCGTACTTCTTTAGTTTACTTTGCATCGAAAGCAGAGAGAAGTAGATATCCTTTTTAAAATCCTGAAACACTGCTCCCTGAAAAAGTTCTGAGCATGGCAGTTGCCTGTCAAGAAGGTATAACTGTTTTGCGGGAATCTTTTTCATGATCGGATACAGCAATTCATCATTTTTTACATGTGGCGGAATAACTACAAAATAGTCGTACAATAAGGCTTTCTCCTCGATAAGTTCCGCCAATTCTATGATGTCATTATTGTAAACACACAAATCTATTGTGGCATTTTTATTCAGCACCTGCACAAAACTATCATAAATGATTTTTTTTGAATCACTCAGTTTGTTGAACAACAATAATATACGTTTTCTGGAGCGGCTAACCGGTTTTATAATAAAATAACCTTTACCCTTAATGCTTCCTAAAAAACCTTTTTTGATCAATAACCGATAAGCTTTCTCACTTGTGTTTTTTGAAATATCAAGTGCAATGCTCAAATCATTCAGTGATGGCAGTATATCGCCGGCGTCAACTATCCCTTCCTCCACGCCAATTTTAATGGAGCTAAAGATCTGCTGATACATCGGAACAACTGAATCTCTGTTGATCGAAAGAATTTTAAGAAAGTTTCTCATGGCTGTCCAGTATTTGCTTGATCTCTTAAATGAAACTCTTTGAGTTATTTTGATGCAATGTATTTTGTTTTTTTATCATTTGCAAGTCATAGGTGAGATTATGAATTGCTTTAATTATTTGATGTTTTTTGCAAAAATCCATTCATGTAGTCAAAAATGCATTTTTTTCAGGGGGTAAGTAGGGGAAGGTTGAGTTAAACCGGAAGTGTATTTTTGATTTGTCATTGAGTTATTATAACTCATAACAACCAATTATAAACCAAATAATAAACCAGGAAGGCTCCGCCTCCTTATCTAGTAATTATGTATTATGGGAACAAAAATCTACAAATCTAACTGGAGTTACTTCGCTCCATTCCTGCTATTCATCCTGTTTCTCATTCCCCGCACCTACGCCCAAAGCCAGATACGTGGTGTAGTGCGGGACGAAAAGAACCTTCCTCTTCCTGGCGTATCCATTAAGGTAATGGGCTCGGCTGTTGGGACAACCAGTGGTAACGACGGCTCTTACAGTATCAGTGCACCTGGCACTTCAACATTAACATTCAGCTTCATAGGTTATGCCACGCAGGAAGTAGCAGTCAATGGAAGATCAAACATTAATCTTTCATTAACGGCCTCAGAAAGAAATCTGAACGATGTAGTAATCGTTGCGTATGGTAGCCAGTCACGCAGGGAAATTACCGGAGCGGTACAAACGGTAAACCAAAAAGAGTTACAGGATCTGCCCGCCGCCCAGATCACGCAAAAACTGCAGGGTAAACTGGCTGGTGTGCAAATTAACCAGACAACCGGAATTCCTGGTCAGGGAATGTCTGTAAGAATACGCGGACAGGCATCAATTTCGGCTGGCAGTGATCCGCTGTATGTAGTTGATGGTTTTCCCATTACCGGTAATATTGCCAATATCAATCCAGATGAGATTGAAAGCATCAGTGTATTAAAAGACGCCTCCTCTACCTCTTTATATGGATCCCGGGCTGCCAATGGGGTAGTGGTGGTTACTACCAAACATGGCAAAGCAGGACAGTCTGCCATCAGTGTAAGTTCTTATTACAGTGTCCAGTCCATTCCGGGAAGGGGCATGCCCGATTTGATGAATGCCCGCGAATTTGCACAATTCAAGAAAGAGATTGCGCAGGAAAACGGACAGCCGGTGCCAGATCAGTTTCAAAATCCCGAACAATATGGCGAAGGAACAAACTGGTTTAAAGCCGTTACCCGCACGGCGCCGCTGCAAAATTATACATTGTCTTACAACAGTAGTAAAGATAAACTGAGCACTTCGGTAGTTGCAGGATTTTTTAAACAGGAAGGAGTGCTGTTAAACTCTGATTACACCCGTTTCTCATTGAGGATCAATACCGACTATAAATTCAACGATAAAATTAGGGTGGGACTAAATGTGGCGCCAAATTATACTACAAACAATACCCCGCAAAGTGACGGGATCTGGTACAATGCGCCAAGTATCATACAGTCCGCATTATTAACATCGCCCCTGGCACCCTATAAAAATGCGGATGGATCTATTCCCTTAACTACTAACGGATACGGTACCCCCGATGGGCCTAACTGGTACAACCAGGTGCAGGTAGTAAAAAACACATCAAAAAACACTGCAATTTTATCAAATGCTTTTCTTGAAGTTGAGCCCATAAAAAACCTGGTTTATAAATCCAGCATCAACGTAGATATGGGTAATTCAGTATCTGATTTCTTCTCTCCCTCAACAGCGGGAAGTTTGTTTAACGCACCCAATGAAGCAGATGCGTCACGTATTAATGCATCACACGGAAATTCATCAAGTTATTCCTGGTTATGGGAAAATACGCTCACATTCAAAAAGACTATAGGCGACCACAATTTTGATATTTTAGGCGGCTATACTTCACAAACAGCTCATTCAGAATCCGGAAGTATGAGCGCAAGTGGCTTCCCCGACAATAACATTAAAACCCTTAATGCTGCCAAAACCATAACAGGGTCTACCGATGTGCAGGACTGGACGCTTCTTTCCTATGTTGGACGTGTAAATTATAATTATAAACAACGTTACCTGTTATCAGCGGCGATCAGAAGGGACGGTTCATCAAAATTTGGAGTAGATAAGCGCTGGGGAAATTTTCCTTCGGTTTCTGCCGGATGGATTGTCTCTGATGAAAGCTTTATGTCAAAAATTAAGGCCATATCCCTCCTAAAGTTTAGGGCAAGTTATGGTGTGATTGGTAATAATAATGTAGGTAATTATACCCAGTACGCAAGTTTAGCGCCTACTAATAATCCGGTCAACAATGTATTGCTGAGCGGAAAAAGCGTAGCAGGTTTAAGCAATACCAACCTAGGTTGGGAAAATACCAAAGAGCTGGATCTGGGTGTGGATCTTGCCATCTTAAACAACCGTATCAGGTTTGGGTACGACTATTATCACAAAATAACTGATCAGCTCCTCTATACGGTAGACATACCTATCTCTTCCGGATTTTTCTCCTTTGCCACAAACGTTGGTAAACTGGCATTCTGGGGACATGAGTTTACAGTGAGCAGCCAGAACCTGGTGGGAGGTTTTAAATGGAATACAGACTTCAACATCTCTTTCAATAAAAATAAGGCGCTTGAACTGGGCACTTCAAATGCCTCAATATTTGGCGACAATACCATCACTGCGGTCGGACAACCCCTAGGCCAGCTTTACGGTTTAGTGTGGGAAGGCGTGTATAAAGATCAGGGAGATTTTGATAACTCTGCCAAGTACGTAGGTGCAGAAGTGGGCACGGTGAAGTTTAAGGATGTGAATGGTGACGGGGTAGTCACGAATGACGACCGGGACAAAGAAGTGATTGGTAATGCTTCCCCAAAATTCATTTACGGGATTACTAACTCGTTTAACTACAAAAATTTCGATTTATCCATTGTTGCAGCAGGGGCATACGGCAACAAGATTATTAATACCAGTGAGCGGTTTACAACCAATTTGGACGGGTCTTTCAATGTACTGAAGGGGTTGACAAACAGGTGGCGATCAGAAGCTGACCCGGGTGACGGGATCTATGGGAAAGTAAAGGCAGGTACAACAGGGCAGGAGAGGGACTGGCCAAGTTCTAAATTTGTTTACGGGGCCAGTTACCTGACTATCAAAAACATTACCCTTGGATGCCAGGTAAACATGAAGGAGAACAAATATATCCATGGACTGCGCGTTTATGCCAGTGTTCAGCAACCATTTGTATTTACCAAATATCCTGGTAATAACCCGGAGGTATCAGCCGCTGGTGGCTTGTTTTCGGGAAGCGATTATACCACCTATCCTGTGCCAAGGACGTTTTCTATTGGCCTTAACTTAAACCTGTAATTTTATTCCTAACATCATGAAACTAAACATATATCTATTCATAATAACAGCCCTTATCATCACCGGCTGCAAGAAAGATTTTTTGACCAAACTTCCCGAAACGGTGGTGTCTGCTGAAGCATCGTACAAAACTGAATCTGATTTCCAGCAAGCCAACATTGGCTTGTATAATCCTCTCCGGGCAATCTACGGCTCCGGCTTAGCTGATGGTGGTGCATGGGCAATGGGAGAAATGCGTTCTGATAATACCTGTTTTATCTATAACGCTCAAAACAGGGGGTATGCAGACAGGGAATATATCGACCTATTTATAGATGATGCCAATAGCGGTGCCCCATCAAATAAATATAACAACGATTATATCATTATTGGCAGGGCAAATCAGGTGTTGAAAACTATAGATGCCGCTACATTTAATGAAGCTACAAAAAACAATTTCAAAGGGCAGGCATTGTTTCTTCGCGCGCTCTGTTACTTTGATCTTCTGCAATATTTTGGAGACGTACCACTGGTGCTTGTGCCGCCTACCAGTTATGAGCAGACAAATACACCACGGTCGCCAAAAGATGAGGTATATAAACAAATCATAGCCGATGCTACGCTGGCAGCAAGCTTATTGCCAGCCCCTTCCACTGCCACCAAAGGTTATGCGGCAAATGGTGCAGCGTACGCCTTACTTGGTAATGTACACCTGGTTTTAAAACAATGGGCAGATTCAGAAGCCGCTTTACTGAAGGTGCAGGGCTATTCCTTACTGGCAGATTATGCTGCCGTATACGACCCCAATAATAAAAATAACGCTGAGTCTATCTTTGAAGTACAATATTTTGATGATCCCACAGCGGGTTCGGCCAGCAATTTTGCCTACAATTTCTTACCTGTACTGGCCAATCCGGGGGTAATACCAGGATTCCCAACCTCCAGCAGTAATTCCTATGCCGGTTGGAACACGCCCACTCCAGATCTGATTGCCGCTTATGAGACGGGAGATAAACGTCTGGCGGCCTCTATCGGGTTTTATACAGGTGAAGGATATGTCAATCAACCTTATATCAAAAAATATGTACATGGCGCAACAATTGCCCCTAATACCAATGATGATTTCCCTGTGTACCGTTATGCCGAAGTATTGTTGATGCTTGCTGAAGTTACCAATGAGCAGAATAAACCTGCGCAAGCCTTATCTTACCTTAATCAGGTGCATGCCCATCCAAGAACTGGTTTAGCAGCCTTGACGGTAAGTGACCAAAGTGGCTTGCGTAACGCGATTTTACATGAGCGGCAAATAGAGCTTGCATTTGAAAATAAACGCTGGTTAGATTTAGTCAGGAGTGGTACCGCTGTTCAGGTAATGACCGCGCAGGCAGCAAAAATTAAGGCAAATCCCCGCGCTTACTATTATCCGGCCGGGGTTACACCCATTGCGGCTTCGTACAATGTAACGGCTACCAGATTATTATACGCCATCCCTCAGCGGGAGATCAGGTTAAATCCGCAAATCACGCAAAACCCTGGATATTAAACGCTATACCTTATATTATCTACAACCAGTTATTGATTATAGAACAAGATGAAAATACGATATTTAATATGCAGCCTGTTGATCATTTACTCAGGTCATACTGCAATGGCCCAGATCAGTTCAAACGATTTTTTAAAAGCCAAGGGAATGGTTCTTAAAAATAAGAAAGGCGATATCATCAATCTGCGTGGTACAAATTTGGGTTCCTGGTTAAGCATGGAAGCCTGGATAGGCCCGCTGGGTAAAGCCGCATTGGGTCGCAGTAATTGGGTCGTTAACAGGGCTGCGGACCATCAATCCATTAAAATAGACCTGGTCAGCCCAACTGTGTTTGACGAAATCGTTCTTGAATATAAAGCTAACATCCCCGATAACGCAGCGTATCTCGTACAAGTTTCAGCGGATGGCGCAAAATGGGATACGGTAAGAAAATCCGCCGTACAGTTAAACAGGAATGTTTATTCGTTGGACGCAAAATTACTGCGTTATATCAAAATTGACAATCAAAACAAAGCAGGTATAAAGGGAGGGGAGGATTCCCTTAAAGGCATAGCAGAAATTTATGCCTATATGGATGACGATTTTAGTGTAAGAAATGCAATGATAGAAAGGTTTGGCGAAAAACAGACTGATCAGTTATTTGACGACTATCAAAAGATCTGGATCACTACAGATGACCTAAACCGTATTGCAAGGATGGGAATGAATATGGTTAGGGTACCGGTATACTGGATGGAACTGATGGATAACAGGGGCGAAATGAAAAGGAATGCATTTTCGCAGTTAGACTGGATAACAAGAGAATGCAGCAAACGAAACATGTACATAATAATCGATCTTCATGGAGCCCCAGGTGGGCTCGATGCCTATATTACCAGTGGACAGGCCGTCACCAATGATATATGGCAACAGGAAAAATGGCAGAGCTGGACAATCAGATTATGGGAAGCTGTGGCAATGCATTTCAAAGGAAATCCCGCTGTTGCTGCGTACGACCTGTTAAATGAGCCGGTAAGCAATAATAAAGATTTCCCTACCAGGACTTTATATGACCGTTTGTATAAAGCGGTAAGGGCAAAAGACCCTGATCATTTGATATCCATGGGTGCTTTTAATATTTTTGATTTTATAGGCTCTCCTGTATCCAATGGCTGGACAAACGTAATCTATCAGGCACATTATTATAATACTGACATCAGCAATAAAAGTTCCCAGGAAGGATTCATGCAGGTCGCATTAAAGGATATGGAAACACATCAGCAGCAATGGAATGTACCGGTTTACGCAGGTGAATATAATTTCTGGCAATACACAGATATATGGCAGAAATGGATGGAGGGATTAAATCGCCTGAATGCTTCATGGTCCAACTGGACCTATAAAAACCGGGTCAAAGAACCTGCAAACTGGGGATTTTACCAAATTAATGCAGTCCAATCCCGG